>ERZ772912.1037-NODE-1037-length-11663-cov-11.223467_pt1 | contig 11663 bp, 9 predicted proteins | sample MGYA00512119_ERZ772912 | MGnify/ENA primary metagenome ERZ772912 (study PRJEB29015, sample SAMEA2738048) | human oral metagenome | biome: human oral; feature: human-associated habitat; material: saliva | place: China | collected 2230 ...
TCTGTACTGTCTGCGGCTTCGTCGCCTTGTCCTGATTTTTGTTAATCCACTATATATTCATTGTGATGACAATAGCCAAACTGTGTTTTCAGACGACCTTTTGGGTTTGGAGGTCGTCTGAAATTTTAATCCTTAGACAAGGCATCAATCGGGTTGAGTTTGGAGGCTTTGTTGGCGGGCATAAAACCGAACGCCACGCCGATGGCTGTCGAGCAGACGACCGCGCCGATGACGGAGCCGATGGAAATTTCCATCGGAAATTCGGTGACGAAATGGTTGAACACGAGGCTGATGGCCGTGGACAGCCCTACTCCGACCAAACCGCCGATAATACAGATTAAGACCGCTTCAATCAGGAATTGTTGCAGGATGTTGTTTCGCCGCGCGCCAATCGCCATGCGCACGCCGATTTCTTTGGTGCGCTCGGTAACCGACACCAGCATGATGTTCATCACGCCGATACCGCCAACCACCAACGAAATCAAGGCGATGGAGGAAATCAGCAGTTTCATCGTGCCGGTGGTGCTTTCAACCATCTGCTTGATGCTGTCGCTGTTGTTCATGAAAAAGTCTTCCGTACCGTGCCGCGTTTTGAGCAGCTCGGTCAGCCCTTTTTCGGCGACTTGGGTGTTGGCGTCGTCTTTGATTTTGACGGTAATCGAGTTGGTGTGGCTCTCGCCGGTAATTTGGTGCATCACGGTCGTATAGGGCGACCAGAGCATCAATACGTCGGCGTTACCGAAGGAGTTTTCTTCTTTTTGCATCACGCCGATGACGGTCAGCGGGCGTTTGTTGAAGAGGACGGTTTTACCCAACGGATTGACGTCTGAGCCAAATAGTTTTTCTTTGGTGTTTTGGTCGATCACGACGACTTGCGCGTCTTCTTTCACATCGCCCTCGTCAAACAGGCGACCTGATTCCAGCTTCAGCCCGCGCACGTCAAAATATTGTTCGCCCACGCCGTAAAGCGAGGCGGATAAGTCGGTGTTGCGATAGGTCAGCGTGCCGCTGGAATTGGTCTGCGGGGTGGCGGAAGCAACGTAGCTTTGTTTGGCGATGACTTTGGCGTCGTCAATGGTCAAGGTTTTAATCCTGCCGCTGCGCCTGTCGCCGAAGCCGCGCCCGGGGAAGATGCTGATGGTGTTCGTCCCCATCGCGCTGATGTCTGCGAGGATTTTTTTCTCAGAACCGTTGCCCAAAGCGACGACGGACACGACCGAGGCGATGCCGATGATGATGCCGAGCATGGTCAGGAGCGAGCGCATTTTGTGCGCCATAATCGCCTGCACCGACATTTTGAAGGCTTCGACGAATTGGTCGTAATAAAACAGCCACGAAGATTTTTCTTTGATGCGTTCTATTTTGCTTTCGGGGATTTCGGGATTTTTTGAACTGTCGGAGATGATTTCGCCGTCGCGGATTTCGATGATGCGGTTGGCGATGGCGGCGATACCGGGATCGTGCGTAACCATAATCACGGTATGCCCTTCTTTATGCAGCTTTTGGATGATTTCGATTACGTTTTTGCCGCTGGCGGTATCGAGCGCGCCGGTCGGTTCGTCGGCGAAGATGATTTCGCCGCCGTTCATCAGGGCGCGGGCGATGGAGACGCGTTGCTGCTGACCGCCGGAAAGTTCGCTGGGCTTGTTGCCTTCTTTGCCTTCCAAACCCAAATCCTGCAACAGCTTCTCCGCACGATTAGAACGCTCTTTGCCGCCCATGCCCATATACACGGCAGGCAGGGCGACGTTGTCCCGCGCCGTCAGCGAACCCAACAAGTTGTAGCGTTGGAAAATAAAGCCGAAGCGTTCGCGCCGCAATGCCGCCAGTTCGTCCGGCTCCATTTTGGCGGTTTCGATGCCGTCGATTTGATACGAACCCGAAGTCGCGCTATCCAAGCAGCCGAGGATGTTCATCAGCGTGGATTTGCCCGAACCGGATTGCCCGATGATGGCGACGAAATCGCCCTTCTCTATCGACAGGCTGACATCTTTCAAAACATGAACGCGGTTCGCGCCGCTGCCGAAGTAGCGGTTGATGTTTTTACATTCGATTAAGCTCATAAGTGTTTCCGACCGATAATGATGTATGGAGTGGAAAGGTCGTCTGAAAGGGGAGTTTTGCTAAGAAACAAAACTTTCAGACGACCTATTGCCTATTTATCTCGGCGGACCGCCCTGCATGGCGCGTTGCGCCGCTTCAGCCTGCTCCGCCGCGCTCATTTCCGACATCACCACCTTGTCGCCTTCTTTCAAACCGCTTTTCACTTCGGTATTCATACTGTCTTTCAGACCGACCGTAATCTCGCGTTCCGAAGCTTTACCGTCCGCGCCCAAAACGCTGACAAACGATTTGCCGTCGTGTTTTTTAATCGTCAGCGTCGGCACGAGCAAAACGTTTTTCACGCTGTTGATTTCAATCGTATTCTGCGTCGTCATACCGATAGAAAGTTTGCCGTCGGGATTAGGCACCAAAGCGCGGGCGTAGTAGTAAATCGCATTGGAAGTCGTGTCCGTGCTGGTGGTATAGCTGCCCAGCGACATCGTGGTCAAGCCCGGATCGACGCTGTCAAGCTTCGCCTTAATCGGCGTATCCGGTTCGGACAAAATCGTAAACGAAATGTCCTGCCCCGCTTTGACCTTGGTAATATCGCCTTCGGCAATCTGCATTTTGTTCAACATCGTATCCAGATTCGCCAACTGGATAATCGTCGGCGTGGACTGCACCGCGTTCACCGTCTGCCCTTCTTCCACCGGAATCGCCACCACCGTACCGTCCATCGTCGCGGTAATGCGGGTATAGCCCAATTCCGATTCGGCAGTATTGATGGAGATTTTGGTTTGCTTGATGGAAGCCTTCAGCTCGGCAACGTTCGCCTTAGCCGCAGCCAGCGCATCCTGCGCGCTTTCCAAATCCTCTTTGGACGTCGCGTTTTCCTTCCACAAAGCCGCTTCGCGCTTGTATTTCTTCTCCGCACTGTTCAGCGCGATTTCGGCGGAAACCAACTTCGCCTGATACGTTTCCAGCTTGGATTTTTCCGTATTCAGCGTGTTCACCTGAGTGGTCGAATTGATTTCCGCAATCAAATCGCCCTTTTTAACCTGCTGCCCGAGCTTGACGTACAGCTTCTTAATCTGCCCCGAAGCCTGCGCGCCCACCGACACCAGATTCGACGGCGAAATCTCGCCCGTAGCGGACACCGTCTGACTAATGTCGCCGCGTTTGACCGTTTCCGTGATGTAAGAAGTTTGAGGTTCGGGCTGGAAATAAGACCACGCAGCAAACCCAAGTACCGCAGCAACCGTTATTCCAACCGTCCATTTATTAATGATTTTTGCCATAACTGACTTTCTGATTCATCCATTTCATCTGTTCAATCCGGCACCCGATTCATGTCGCATAATCCCAACACTTATCCGCCGAAAACGCGCCGAAAACGCTGAAAACGGGCGGATTTTACTGCAAGCCTTTACTCCAGCCAAGTCAACGGCAAATCAAATAAAATCATAATGAATTGTTTTATAATCATTTTATAAAAAACCATTTCCAAGATATTGCAACGCATTTACATATTTTCCCAATCCTGAAATTTATCCAAACATTCAAAATGGGAGAAAAGAACTATAATTGCAGTCTGAATTCCCGCCCATACAATAAAAATTACGACATATCATGAAAAACACATTACAAAAAGGCTTCACGCTTGTCGAGCTGCTCATCGTCATCGTCATCCTCGCCATCCTTGCTACCCTCGCCTATCCGTCCTACGAACGCTTTATCCGTAAAAGCCGTTTGGAGAACGTCCGTTCCGAGCTGCTGATCAATGCCCATAATCTCGAACGCTTCTACGCACAAAACCGTACATTTGAGAATTTCCCGGCAACAGACCTGGTTCAAAACGAATACTTCACCATCCAGTTTTTCAACTATCGAAACACCCAAAAAGGGAAAGAGAATCCGTCCGCCTCGGGCTTCCTGCTCGAAGCCAAGCCGAATGACGAATACAAAAGCAAAGAGACCTGCTCCGTCTATCTCGACAGCGACGGTATCTTTTGGGCAAGCAATGCAGATTGTCCCGGATATGAACACATAGACCAAAAATAATCCGAACCTGCTGCCGCATTCTTCTCCGTTCATATAAAAGGTCGTCTGAAAACTTGTTCAAGATTTTCAGACGACCTTTTCATCATCAGCTAAAATCTGCTATTTCCAAGTCAGAAAACCACATCATGAAAATCACCCCCGTCAAAGCCCTAAACGACAACTACATTTGGATGATTCAAGACGGCAACCACGCCGCCTGCGTCGATCCGTCCGATGCCACGCCCGTTTTGGTATTCCTCGTCCGCAACCGCCTGATGCTGGCGCAAACGTGGGTTACCCATCTGCATCACGACCACATCGGCGGAGTCCAATCCCTCAAAAACGGCTTTATGGAATCGCCTGTGTACGGCGAGGCAGATATTGATGTGGCAACGCATACGGTAACGGCAGGTACGCAGTTTCCCTTCGGCGACGGGCTGGTTACCGTGTGGGCGACGCCCGGCCATACCGACCGCCATGTCAGCTATCTTTTGGAAAACGCCGAAGGTCTGCACGTTTTCTGCGGCGATACCTTATTCTCCGCCGGCTGCGGCAGGGTGTTTACGGGAACGATAGAGGAGTTGTACGACAGTTTCCAAAGGTTCAATCAGCTGCCCGAAGAAACGCTGTTTTATCCCGCGCACGAATACACCGCCTCTAATCTGCGTTTCGCCGAATTTATCGAACCGGAAAATCCCGATATTCAAGCGGCTTTGCGCGTGACGGAAGATACGCCGACCCTGCCCGTTACCCTCGCGCATGAACGCAAAATCAATCCGTTTTTACGGGTCGATTTGCTCCATGTCCGCGAACGGGTTGAAGAATTGGTAGGGAAGCAACTGGACAGCGGTTTGGAAGTATTCGCCGCGCTGCGGGAATTGAAAAACCGTTTTTAGGTCGTCTGAAAACTCAATCTAGCCAATTCAAACCAAAACAATTAATGCCTTCTCCCGTCCCTGAATAAACACGGACGGGAATGACAGCCCTTTTATTTCAATCGGCTATAAAACCTGCGTTCCAATTTATTGCAGGGATTTTGAATACCTCTGCCCCGATAAACTATAATCGGCACATTCAGACGACCTTTCCCAAGCCATGACCCGACAAGTTTTCATTCTAGGCGACCAGCCTCTGCCCGAAGGCAGCAGTAAGCCCTATGCGCTTTTGACGGCGAATCCGACCAAGGAACACCACTATATCGCCCAAACCGAGCAACGGCAGCATGCGCACAATCCCCAAGTCAGCCCGCAAAACCAAAATGTTTACCGGCTGCCCCTATCCTTGTTTGGCACTCATCCCCATCAGCCGCATGATGAAGGGAAAAAACGCAAACACTCTGCCAAACCGGCCGCTCCGCCTGAAGCGGCAAGCGTCAACATCATCGGCAATCTGGCGGCAAAAAACCTCTACACGCTGGCTTTCGTTGAAAACACCGGCAACCAATACAACCTCGAAAGCTGGTTCAACCGCCACGAAAGCGGCTACGAAGATGCTTGCGAACACTTGCGCACGCTGCCCGGATGTCGTCTGAAAACGAGCGAAGCGAGTTTCGTTAAAACGAGCAACGCGAGTTTCGCTAAAATGAGCGAAGCCGGTTTCACCCAAACAGACTCAGTCAACGTCCCCGATGCGCTGTGGCGCGTGCTGCGGCTCAAATTCCTCGGCATTTTGCGCAATCCCCGCAACCATCAAAACCCGTTTGCCTACCGCCTGCTTCAAGTCCTGCGCTCACGGCTCCCCGAAGCGGGATTCGAGTTCGTCAGCCTCATCAGCCGCCGCGACCCGAAACGCATCGAATCCATCATGCAGGATTTCCATTTTTCCTTTCTCGGCTATGTCAACTGGCTCTCAGGGCTGTATGGCATGTTGAGCGAAGGCGTTTCACAACCGTCGCTGTTTGAGCGGTTGTTCTGCGCCGTTTTTGCCGAACCTCAAGCCGTGAAAATCGAGCTGTTCCGCTATCCCGACGATACGGGGCTGTGCCTCTTCGGCGACAGCGGTTTCTGCATTCAGGCATCGTCCGAACTCATCAGCATCGGCGTCAATATTTCCCACGATATGTTTGCCGTCGTCCATCTGCAAGCCGCACGCTGGCACGATTTTAAAAATACTTTCCATCATGACGCGCCGAAACTGCAAGGCAAAGTGAAGGTTATCGACGGCGACCAAACCCAACGCGTCATGTTCAACCGGCTCTGTATCCTCCAATCTCACGAGGCCGTGTTCGGCAGAAGCCCGAACGTAAAAGACTACATCTAAACCATCAAAATCATGAATACTTCCCCCGACGCATCTATCTTAGGCTTAGGCTACCTCGGTCGTCCTTTGGCGCAGAAACTTTACGAACACGGCAGCCGCGTTGCTGCTATCAAACGCAGCCTGACTTCGGACGATATCAATCTGCCCATACACCTCGACACCCTCGACCTCAATCAAGACGACGTGTTTCAAAGCGCAAACCTTGCCCACGATACAAGCTTTTGGCGGCACCACGCCGACAAACCCGTTTGGTTCTGCCTTTTGCCGCCATCCTCGCTGACGCATTACGCCGATACCGTCAAACAATGGGCAGGGCTTGCCCGGGCGTGCAATGTGCAGCATCTGATTTTCACCAGCAGCACCAGTGTTTACGGCGATAAAGCGCGCGAATGCGACGAAACTGCCACACCCGACCCGAAAACCGAGTCTGCCCGCCAAATCCTCGCCGCCGAGCAATACCTGCTCGACAGCAGCGTTCCGAACATCGACATCCTGCGGCTGGGCGGGCTTTATTGCGCCGAACGCCATCCCGTCAGTCGCCTCGTTCAAAAGCAAAACATTCCGGGCGGCAACCAGCCCGTCAATATCGTCCACCGCGACATCGCCGTCGAAACCCTGTTTCAGACGACCCTCCATCCAAACGGCAGACGCATCCGCAACATCGTCGAACCGCGCCACCCGACCCGCCGCGATTTCTACACCGCCGAAGCCGCCAAACTCGGCCTCCCGCCGCCCGATTTCGCGCCCGACGGCACTGGCGGCGGCAAAATTGTAAATACCGTTTCCGCCGACGGATTAAGCCTGTAAAATTGGCGCTCCGCAACCGTTTCAGACGACCTTTCGGCAGCAGCAAAACCAAAACCAAAAAACACAGTCTTACTTAACGTAGTGAGTCGACAAAATCAGGATAAGGCGAAACATCGCCGCACAAATCAAGTTCACCCACTATACAACCCCAAGCCCGAAAGTATCGAGAACACCCTATGTCCGCCCTATTTCCCGTTATCAACCACCTGATACAGCAAAATCCGGAACATCAACAAGACCTGTCCCGCCTGTCAGGCAAAACCCTGAGCCTCAACCTCGCCGGATTCGGACTGACCGGACGCATCAATCACGACGGCTTCCTCGAAACCGCCGACCAACCCGCCGACACCCTCATCACCTTCCACCAAAGCGCCATCCGCAAAATCCTGACCGGACAAGAACCCGGCGTCGGCGACATCAGCCTCGAAGGCGACCTCATGCTCGGCATGACCGTCCTGCCCATACTCGGCAGCCTGCGCTACTACGCTTCAGACGACCTCGCCCGCATCTTCGGCGACTCACTCGCAGGCAGCATCAGCGAACGCGCCGCAAACATCGGGCAAACCGTCAAAAAAATCGGACAAAGCATAGCCGAGCAAATCAGCGACTTTTCCCGCGAACCCGAATCCCCCGTTATCGACGCCGCCACCCTGTCCGCCTGGATGGAAGAAGTGGACAAACTGCGCGATGACGTCGCCCGCCTCAACGAACGCCTCGACCGGCTCGAACGCGACATCTGGATAGACTAATTTTCAGACGACCCATGCCTATGAACAGCCCGTTTCACAACATCGGTATCGTAACCCGCCCCAATACCCCCGAAATCCAAAACACCGCCCACACCCTCATCCACTTCCTGCAGGGACACGGCCTCACCGTCTATCTGGACGAAATCGGCATAGAAGAACGCTGCATCTATGTTCAAGATACCGTCGGCTGCCACATCGTCAGCAAATCCGACTTGGGCAAACACTGCGACCTCGTCATCGTCCTCGGCGGCGACGGCACATTCCTCTCCGTCGCCCGCGAAATCGCCCCCCGCGCCGTACCCGTTATCGGCATCAACCAAGGGCATTTAGGCTTCCTCACCCAAATCCCCCGCGAAAACATGACCGAAGAGCTGCTGCCCGTCCTCGAAGGCAAATACCTGCCCGAAGAGCGCATCCTCATCGAAGCCGCCCTCGTCCGCGACGGACAAACCTTCCACCGCGCCCTCGCCCTCAACGACGCCGTCCTCTCGCGCGGCGGTGCCGGACAAATGATAGAGTTCGAAGTCTTCATCAACCAAGAATTCGTCTATACCCAACGCTCCGACGGCCTCATCGTCTCCACCCCCACCGGCTCCACCGCCTACTCACTAGCCGCCGGCGGCCCCATCATGCAGGCAGGATTGCACGCCTTCACCCTCGTGCCCATCTGCCCCCAATCCATGACCAACCGCCCCATCGCCATCCCCGACACCTCCGAAATCGAAATCCTCGTTACCCAAAGCGGCGACGCCCGCGTGCATTTCGACGGACAATCCTTCATCGACGTACAAAACCTCGACCGCATCATCATCCGCCGCTACCACAACCCCCTGCGCATCCTCCACCCCACCGACTACCAATACTTCCGAACCCTGCGCCAAAAATTACACTGGGGCGAACAGCTCGTATAAACGCAAAAGGTCGTCTGAAACCCGATTGCCAAGTTTTCAGACAACCTTTAATAACCATCCGTTCAAATCCCAAATACGCATATCCCGTCATTCCCGCGCAGGCTGGAATAACAAAATTCATCAATCATTTACACTAAAAATTGATGATAAAAGACGATAAAAATTACTGAGATACTTTTATCTGTTCCCCCACTTTTTCAGACGACCCCGCTATGCCCATCCTCGCTTGGAACACCCCGCCCGCCCCCGCCGAACTTGCCCGCGTGATCGAAACTCATCCCGCGCCGCTGCATCTGGTTGCCTGTCTGAGCAAAAACCGCATGCCCGATTTTCCTTTGTCCGATGCCTCGACCGAGTTGGAAGGTCGTCTGAAAACCCGTCTTGACCAAGCCCTGAAATGCCTTCAGTTCAACAGCGTCAACTTTCTGGAAAACCTGTTGCCCGACGTACATATCTGGCTTGTCCCGCCGCACCGCGCCGACAGCCTGCACGAACATTTCGACCGTATCGAATGGCAGACCGAAGCCGTACCGCAAGCCGCCCCCAAGCCTGTCAAACCTTGGTTCAGACGACCTCAAGCCACCACCCCGCCCGAAAACGCGCTGATTATCGGCGCGGGCATTGCCGGCGCCGCGACCGCGCGCAAGCTGGCGGAACACGGCGTGCGCGTTACCGTTTTGGAGGCGGGCAAAGCGGCGCAAGGTGGCAGCGGCAACCGCCAAGGGCTGCTCTACGCCAAAATCTCGCCGCACGACACCGAGCAGACCGAACTGCTGCTGGCCGGCTACGGCTACACCCGCCGCCTGCTGCAAGACCTGCTGCCCGATTCCGACGCATGGGGCGGCGACGGCGTGTTGCACCTCAATTTCGACGAAGCCGAACGCAAACGCAATCAGGCATTGGGTTTGCAGCAACATCACGCCCACCTTTACCGCAACGTATCTGCCGACGAAGCCGCACAAATCGCAGGCATAAACGTCTTTTCAGACGGCCTCTACTGGCCGCAGGGCGTATGGCTGAACCCGCCCGCCGTCGTCCGCGCCTTGCTGAATCACCCGCTGATTGCGTTGCATGAAGACACGCCCTTATCCTCCGCCGAATACGACGGCGCAAACTGGACGGCACACACGCCGCGCGGCAGCTTCAGCGCAAGCCACATCATCTACTGCATGGGCGCGCACAGCCCGAACGCCGCCGATGCCAACGTCTCCGCCCTGCCGTTCCGCCAAATCCGCGGACAAACCGGCGTAGCGGCGGCAAGCGGTTTTTCCAAACGTCTGCGCTGCGCCCTATCCGGCGAAAGCTACATCAGCCCGAGCTGGCAAGGGCAACACTGCTACGGCGCGACCTTCGTCCTCAACAGCAACGACGACGCTTGGCATCCGCACGAAGAAACCGCCAACCGCGCCGCCTTGCAACAACTCAACCCGCCATTGGCGCAATCATTGTTTGAACAAAACTCGTTTGAGCAAAACTCTCTTTACTCGTTTTGGCGAAACCCGCTTTGCTCGGTTTCAGACGACCTCTCTGCCCCGCCGCAAGGACACGCCGCCCTGCGCTGCGACAGCCCCGACCACCTGCCCGTCGTCGGCGCGCTCGGCGACATCGCCGCCATGCAGACCGCCTACGCCAAACTCGCCTTGGACAAAAACTACCGCCTCGACAACATCCCCTGTCCCTACCTGCCGAACGCCTACATCAACACCGCACACGGCACGCGCGGACTCGCCACCGCCCCCGTCTGCGCCGCTGCCATTGCCGCCGACATCATCGGCCTGCCCCAGCCGCTGTCCCAACGCCTGCGCACCGCCCTAAATCCAAACCGCGCCGTCATCCGCGCCATCGTGCGGCAGCAGCCTTTGCTTTGATGCAACACACAGGTCGTCTGAAAGCGGATAAAGCACGTTCGCTAAAGCATGAAAACGAGTTTTCAGATGACCCCGGCACGACAACAACAAAGCACCCATAAAATCATAAAAATATTAACAACCTGTTTTCAAAAATATCTTTCTTAACTTTAAAACCCGAAATTTACATATAAATATCAACCCCTCCCCTTGTTCATTTATATATTTCGTTTAAAATACCGACCTAAACAACAACTATTCTATATGGATAAAATGCGTCATTACGGAACCATCATCCGCTGGAACGACAACCGGAAGTTCGGAGCCATCCGGGAAGAAAACATGGGTAAGGAAATATTCGCCCCGCTCTCCGCCTTCACCACACTGCCGCACCCGCCCGCCGAAGGCCAGCGCGTATCGTTTGAAATCATCAAAGGCAGACGCGGGCGCGACGAAGCGGAAAACATCTGCTTTGCTTCCGACTGCATCGGCGAAACCGACTTTTTTGCCCCCGAGCCTGAGCCTTTTAAAGCAGCCTTTTCCAAACTCCTGTGGATCATCCCCGTCATTGCCCTCTTGGCCGCAGGCGGATGGTTCGGCTGGAACTATTGGCAGGAATACCGCCGTCAGGTACAGGAAACAACGGCGGCTGCACCGGTTACGATGGTGTCCGAAGTTGCCGAAAAGATGAAAGCCGAACGCAAGGCATGGAAAGACGCGGCAAGCGGGCGTACTGCTTTCAAACACGGTTCAACTGCTTCAACCGGCTCCGCTGCCACCACCGACACTACCACTGCATTCAAATGCGACGGTCGTCAGCACTGTTCCCAAATGAACTCTTTGGAAGAGGCGGAATTTTTTATCAAAAACTGCCCAAACACCAAAATGGACGGTGATCATGACGGTATTCCGTGCGAAAACGACAGCCGTTGGCATTAATCGCCACAATGCAAAAAGGTCGGCGGATTCGCATTTGAAGTGCAACTTTCCATAACAGAAAAAGGCCA
>ERZ772912.1043-NODE-1043-length-11638-cov-13.435034_pt1 | contig 11638 bp, 10 predicted proteins | sample MGYA00512119_ERZ772912 | MGnify/ENA primary metagenome ERZ772912 (study PRJEB29015, sample SAMEA2738048) | human oral metagenome | biome: human oral; feature: human-associated habitat; material: saliva | place: China | collected 2230 ...
CGACAATCCAAAGACAATTGAGAGGCTAGGACTTTTGTCCCAGCCTCTTTTTTATCAGAAGAAAGATTAAGCTGAAATAGCATTCCCTTTTTACAAAAAAAACAGTATAATAGTAGAAAAAACATAGACTGGAGCTTTTATTTATGAAAAAGAAGCATCTTATTTTACCTGTTTTGTCGACGGTTCTGTTGGCACCTGCCTTTTTGGACCATCAAGTTGCTGCGGATGAGGTTCAGCCAGCAACTGCTGTAGCAAATGTGAGTGACTCAGCTCAAAAACCAGCTGAAACAGATTTGGCACAAGCAGGTGGAGTTTCTGCCGATGAAGCTAGCGTAAATGCGGCCATCGCAGCTAATGCTCAAGATGTATCAGGAGCATCTGACGCAAGCTTGCCTGAAGCTACCATTCTTCATACAAACGATGTGCACGGTCGTATCGTCGAAGAAAAAGGTGTTATCGGTGATGCCAAACTCGCAGCAGTTATTAAGGAAGAACGTGCGAAAAATCCTCAAACACTGGTTGTAGATGCAGGAGATGCTTTCCAAGGTCTGCCAATTTCTAACAGTTCCAAAGGGGAAGAACGCGCGAAGATCCTCAATGAAATCGGCTATGATGCTATGGCGGTCGGAAACCATGAATTTGACTTTGGTTTGGATGAAGCCAAAAAATACAAAGAAATCCTCAATTTCCCACTTCTCAGCGCTAATACTTATGCCAACAATGCCCGTGTCTTCCAAGCATCAACTATTGTTGACAAGGATAAGAATGTAGAAGGTGATGAATTTGTTGTGATCGGGGTGACCACTCCTGAGACAGCTACAAAAACTCACCCAAAAAACATTCAAGGTGTGACTTTCGCGGATCCAATCACAGAGGTTAACCGAGTGATTGACGAAGTTGAAGCGCGTGCAGCAGCTGAAGGCAAGACTTACAAGAATTATGTCGTTCTGGCCCACTTGGGTGTAGATACTACGACACCAGTTGAATGGCGCGGTTCTACCTTGGCTGAAGCCCTTTCTAAAAATGCTAAGCTGAAGGGCAAGCGGGTTACAGTGATTGACGGCCATTCTCACACAGTAGAATCCACTACTTACGGTGAAAATGTGACCTACAACCAGACTGGTAGTTATTTGCACAATATCGGTAAAGTTACTTTCAAAGCCAACCAACTTCTGGGCAATCCTCAGCAAATCCCAGCTGCAACAGCTAAAAAAGCGACTCCAGATCCAGTTGTAGCAGAGATGGTCAAGAAAATTAAGGAAAAATACGATGCAGAAAATGCCAAGGTAATCGTGGCCAAGAGTCCTGTGGAGCTTAATGGTGACCGTGAAAATGTCCGCGTTCGAGAAACTAATCTGGGAAATGTGGTAGCAGATGCCCTTTACAAATATGGCCAAACAGGCTTTGCCAACAAAACAGACTTGGCTGTGACCAACGGTGGTGGTCTACGGGAAACCATTGCCAAGGACAAGCCAATCACTAAGGGAAATGTCATTGCTGTATTGCCATTTGGAAATACCATTTCTCAAATCAAGGTAACAGGTCAGAATATCGCAGATATGTTTGCCAAATCTTTAGGCTCAATCCTACAAGAAAAAGATGGGAAACCTGTCTTGGATGAGAACGGTCAACCATTGCTAGAGCCAAGTGGCGGTTTCTTGCAAGTTTCTGGTGCTAAGGTTTACTATGATACAACTCTGCCAGCAGAGAAACGGATCCTTCGCATTGAAATCAAAAACAAAGAAACAGGTGCTTATGAAGCCCTTGACTTAGCTAAGACCTATTACCTGACAACCAATGACTTCCTAGCAGCTGGTGGTGATGGTTATACCATGCTGGGTGGTGCGCGTGAGGAAGGGCCATCTATGGACGTGGCCTTTGCAGAATATCTGGAAAGTGCAGATTTGACAGCTTATGCAGCAATCAATCCAAATTCTCGCACGATTTCTATGTCTGCTAGCAAGGATACAGATGGAGATGGTTACACAGATATCGAGGAAATCCAGCAGGGTACGGATCCAAAAGATGCTGCTTCTAAGCCTGGACAAAGCAATCCAGCAAACCCGACTAACCCAGCAAATCCTACCAATCCAACTAATCCAACAACACCAAGCAATCCAGTAGTTCCTAGCCAACCTAATCATCCAGTTGTGCCTGAGACAAAACCACAAGAACAACCTTCTGTTGAGAAGCCAAATACAGCTCAGCCGGCAGCAAATAAGGCAACTTATCAAGCTCCAGCACAGGTTCGTCCGACAGAAGTAGCAAGCAAACAAGGAACTCTTCCGAAAACAGGAAGCAAGAATCCTATCCTTCTTTCTCTCTTCGGACTGGTTCTGGGAACCCTAGGTGTATCAAGCCTGAAAAAAACTCAAAAAGATTAAAAAAAATGAGGCTGGGACAAAAGTCCTAGCCTCTCAATTGTCTTTGGATTGTCGAGCAAGACGCAGTGGTTGAGTGGGCTCTACTAGGCTGATTTCATCAGCTTTTACAGCCCTACTTAACTGTGCGGAGGTGGGACGACGAAATCGAATTCTAACGAATGACCGATTTCTGCCCCACTCTCTTGTGTGCTTCAGTTAGTGGCCTTGGAAGAAGGGCTTAGCGTCCACCAGGCCCGCCAGGTCCACCGCCTTGAGGTCCGCCACCGCCGGGAGCCCCACCGCCTCCAGGCATGGAGTTGACAATTTCCGTTTGTTTTTCACCGTTGATATAGATGTCACCTCCTGTATAGGTTGCAGTTCCATCAAAGTCAAAGCCGGATTGACCTGTCAAATTGATGGTTCCTCCAGTCACAGTGACATTTCCGTTAGAGTCGATTGGATCGGTATCCCCTTGGCCGACTTCAACGTTGAGGGTTCCGCCATTCATGGTGAAGAAAATTTCATCTTGGTTAGCATTGGCATTGGCTGCATTGACACCGTCATCGGTTGCATAGATGGTGATATCTCCTCCGTTGATGGTGATCGATTTTCCTTCAAGACCTTCGACAGACTCGGTTACCTTGTAGGTTCCGCTATCGATGACCAGATTACCAGAAGCGTGGATGCCATCGTCCCCTGCTGAAATGGTTATGGTATTATCAGACAGATACATGCTTCCGACAGATGTATCTTCATCATTATCCACCTTGACCGCGTCTTCATCTGCATCGATGGTCATAGTCGTACCTGTGATATTGAGCTCATCATTGACGTTGAAAGCATCCCCTACAGCTGTAATTTTATAGGTTCCGCCTGTGATGTGGAGAGTGTCATTGGCCTTTATACCGTTGTTTTTCTTAGCGTCAATGTTGAGCGTACCTGAACCATTGATGGTGAGGTCGCCTTTAGAGAAGATGATCGCATCTGCATCTTCATCACTGTTTGAACTGGAATCAGATAGGGTATTGGTCGTGCCATCTGCTAGAGTCAGGTAGACATGCCCTGCTTTTGTAGCAGAGATTGGTGCCTTGGTGTTGGTCATGGTAACCCCTTTTAAGACGATATGAACATCATCTGAGTCACCAGCTTCGACCTTGATTTGAACTCCGTTGGATTCACCAGAGATCACATAGGTTCCAGCCATCGAGATGGTCACGGTGGATCCAGAAACGGCTACGCCATCACCTGCTACACTTGCATAAGATCCAGACAGTTTGACAGTAGAGGCTGTACTTTCATCATAAGAAGTGTCATAGTCCTTATCTGTAAAATACTTGGAGCTATCGGTTTTACTATTAGAAGTAGCGGTTGTTTGTGCAGTATTGTTTGTTGTAGCTGATTGTGATGAAGCTTGGGCACAAGCTGTCAGTAAGGTGAGGATAGCGACCCCCGTTAATAAGAATTTCCATTTGTTTGATTTCATGAGTTTTTCCTCTCGTTCCATTGATATGCTCCTAGTCTAAAGTTGCTAGCTGAAAGTTTCCTAAAGTTTTTCTGAAAGGAACCTTAACTTTAGCTTTCTTTAAGTTTGGCTTAATGAAAGCTTAAGAAAAAGCCACTAAACTAAGGAACCAGTAAAGCGACTTGTGGCTTTGCAACAAAAAATGATAATGTAACGAACTAACTTTTATAGAACAAAAGGAGAAAAACATGAAAAAAACGGTAGAGACAAGCTTCAAGCGGATTGAAACAAAATATGTGGTGAATAAAGAAGACTTGGATGACTTATTGAAAGATTTGAAGAAATATGTGGTTGAAGATGACTATCCCATCTCCACGATTTCGAATGTCTATTTTGATACAGAAGACTTCGATGTGATCCAAGATGCCCTTGCTAAACAGAACCGTCGTGAAAAGATCCGGATGCGGACCTATATAGAGCATCCAACAGTAGAGAGTCCCGCTTTTCTAGAAGTAAAATCAAAGGATGCAGAAGGAATTGGCCACAAGTTCCGTTTGGTTTCTAACCCCTCCTCTATTACCCGCCTCATGACGGATGGACTAGTGGATCAGACCATTCAGGATTTGGACTTGGTGCAAGAAATCCAAACTCTGCGTCAGCGCTATGATAACCGACTACAGCCTCAGATGTACATCTATTACGATCGTTTGTCCTTAAAAGAAAAGAAGAGCATCCAAGGCTATCCTTACAATAAGATTCGGATCACCTTGGATCAAAACTTAGTCTATCGTGATCAGCAGGTCAGTCTCCTCCGTGGGAAAGCTAGAGAGCCTTTGTTAGAAGAAAATACCATCATTATGGAAATCAAGGCCCCAGGTGAAGAACCTCAGTGGCTGAAGGATATTCTGGATAAGTACAGACTAGTCAAACAGAAATTTTCGAAATACAGTTGTGCCTATCATAAGTCACAAGGCTTAGACTATGCACCAACGCCAATTCAAGAAAGGACAGGTGCTGCCTATGTCTAATCTATTTGATTCTATTTTTAACAATGCCACGGCAACCGTAGATCCGGTACGCCTGATGCTGGCCTTACTGGTCAGTCTGGTTCTCGGGCTAGCCCTATCTTGGACTTACAAATACCGTACCCTCTATACGCGTGAATTTATCGTCAGTCTCACCTTGCTTCCCTGTATGATGACCCTGGTGATTTTCCTGGTGAATGGGAGTCTAGGGACCTCGATTGCAGTAGCGGGAACCTTTAGCTTGATTCGTTTCCGGTCTGCTACCAGCGGATCGAGAGAATTGATTGCGATTTTCCTAGCCATGATTATTGGTTTGGCAGCTGGCTCGGGTTACCTCTTATTAGCAGTTTTATTTACGGCCTTTCTGTTAGCTATCTGGCTCTTGCTCGAAACCAAGCAAAGTAAGACCGACCACCAACGGCGTCGCCATCTGGCGATTGAGCTAGAAAATCAGGCTAGGATTGCGGAGAAGATCAGCCTTCTGCTGGATCGCAATTGTACAGAAGTTGACTTGATCTCGGTCAATACAAGCCAAAATGGGGAACAAATAACCTTGGATTATGAAGTGGATTTGAGACCAGAAGTTGACGATTTTGCCATGACGACCCTCCTAACAGAAGAAATTCATCATTGCGATGTATCCTTGACCAAGAAGGCTAAGAAAAGAAAGAATTTATAGAAGAGAGTGGGACAGAAATCGGTCATTCGTTAGAATTCGATTTCGTCGTCCCACCTCCGCACAGTTGAGTAGGGCTGTAAAAGCTGATGAAATCAGCGTAGTAGAGCCCACTCAACCACTGCGTCTTGCTCGATAATCCAAAGACAATTGAGAGGCTAGGACTTTTGTCCCAGCCTCTTTTTTGTAATCTTTATTTCCTCTTGATTTGTTGAGTATGAAAACGATAAACAATTAAACCGATTCCTATGAGGATCAGGACTCCTAGTCCAATCATAAGGTACAAAGGAAGCTTGTTGGTTTCTTTCAGTAGTGTCTCTGTATTTAGTTTGGTATCAATCGTATTAAAGCTATCTCCTGCATTCTCAATGATATCCTGTTTTAGAGCTTTGAGGGACTTGACAAGGTTTTTATCAGAGCTAAGGTGACTACTAGAAAGCTTGCTTGCAAAATCAATTAATTGTTTGGTTTGTTTATCCGTTATAGCACCCTCTATTTGGTAGTTTTTTAGAATCTTTGTAACGAGCTTTTGAAAATCATTCTTCTCGAGCCTTTTGTCTTGGTTGCTTCCTGTTAGAGCTGCGATTTTAAGATCGATGACGGCTACATTGAGCTTATCTTCATGAAAGCCTTTTTTACGAGCACTCTCTTTATAGATCGATGCAAGCAGGGTTAATTCTTCCTGAGCAAGTGTTTTGATTTCATCAGATATGGTACTACCATTTTGCTCAAGAGAGTATGATACCGCTGCAATGGCACTCAGGCCTGATGCTTCTGTTGGAGAGGCAATTGTGATATCGGCGTGTTCGAGCCCAAGAGTGGTCAGTGCATTGCGATTCATATCTGCTGTTACTTCTGTTATATTTTGAGGAGTGACAATGTGCACGCTAACTGGTGCTTTTTTGGCTTGTTTCTGTAGTTTAACGGAGGAATAATGATCTCCGTTCTCATCAATAGTAAAACTTGTATAAGCAGAAGGATTCATGGTTTTCCATTCCTTCTCCTTTTCCTCGTTATACATCAAGAGACCGAGGGTCTGTTCCGCTTCAAATTCATCCAATGATGAGCCAATGACATAGTCAGCTTGGCTATATTTTTGATCAATAACTTTTTGAATGGTTGTGTTTGCAAAAACTGTTGAAGAGCTTGCAAGGAGTGCCAACCAGCTTACGATTAAGATTCCAATAAATTTCCTGAATGGTTTCATACCTTCTCCATAACTACTTCTATCATACTAAAACTCTTTCGGACAAGAAAAAGGAAGCAGGTTTCTCCCTTTGCCTCCCAACTAGTTTATCCTTTTTATCTTAAGACTGGCTTACAGCTTCTTTAAAAACAGATGACAGTTTCTTCTATAAAAAAACAAGGGATTCTTCCCTTGTTTAGAGTGACTGCTTGTATTAGAACCAGGAAAATAGTTTCATAATGAACTGATTCATTTCAACGAGACGTGAATAATAATAATTTCCCCCATTAACGTAGAGCTCTGAGCCATGTAAAAATGAAATAGGATGGAGATAAAGATAGGTCTTACCTGTGACATTTCCAAGACTCGGTGCAACTACTTTTTTTGAATATTGACGGGCTAATTCTAGCGTATTTTTTCCGCCATTTTTAGCTACATATTCAATGTAATCCTGTCCGAAATTATAAGCCTGAACTGCTGTCCAGGGATCAACCCCCTTCTCCTTTGCTTTTCGCAGATTCTCAGAGAGGGTTTGAATCCCTTGCCGAATACTTTCTTTGTTATTGGTGATAGAATTTGTCTGGCCTGTTGCACTTTCACTGGCCTGCATGACATCATCTTCCTTGCCCTTGGTCTCAGTATAAATCATGGCAAGGATCAGATCTTCATTGGTACCAGTGTCTTCCTCAGCCAGTACTTCACGCACTAAGGTACGATAAGTCATGACCTGCTTGACATCTCGGCGTATCTGATAGCCCTTGTATATGAAAAAGACGAGCAAGAGGCAAAAGAAAATTTTTATTATTCGTTTCATCATTATTTATTCTGAATGTCCTCTATATTTTTGATGAGGATCGAGTAGGTCCCGTTCTCATTCTGGATAAACTCTACCGATTCAGCATCTTCGTAAACATGGTTAGGAACTAAAAGCTCAATCCCGTTTGAAAGGGAGAGTTTTTGGTTCTCAAATTTTTTTAATTGGCGACTGGCATCTATTTCATCAAAGCGAACAGGATCAGGAATGGACTCTTTTACTTGATCGACAAAACTGAGTCGAGCTGTTAAATTGTTATCAAACAAATCATTAGCTAACTTCTCTGGAGATAGCTCATTCTCTTCTTCCAGTTGGTTGAAAATAGCTGATTTGACCTTGGATTGGAACTGAAAATCGTCTTGTTGGAAATTCTCAGCAATCCGTTGGGCTGTTTTTTCTATTTCTTTGATCGATTTTTTAGGAGAAATCTTTGGTTGTGCCTGGAGGAGCTTCTCAGAGAAATAGTTCAAGAACGTTCCGTTATACTTGATCCGTTTTTCAATCAAATGGTACTTGCGACTTTGAAGATTAATGACCAAGGCTTCGTCGGCACCAGTACCAAAACCAGGCAGATTGTTTTGCGTCAGCTTGATCGGATTATCCACTTCGCCACCTAAGTGTGTCAAGGTTTCACGCAATGCAATTCGGAGGAAGGCAAAGTGGTCCACCCCTTCTTTTGAGAATTGAATAAACACCAAATCATTGGTTTTTTGATTCTCAGAGATAACAAATTCTTCCTTCCAGCGGTTCGCAACTACTACTGAAGTTTCTAGCAGATCATCCGAAATCATCTCAAGAAAAGGGTTGTCCTCTTCAAAAATACCGGTCTTGGCCTCATCGGAGTAGACCCGTTCAATCTTTTTGCGCAAGTATTCCTCAATTTTAGGTGTGATATTGAGGAATTTGTCCGCCAGGTAGAGATCGGTATCATCTGGGCTAAATTGATGAATGATGGCTTTTTTTACATAAATGTCCATAAAATGGTTTAGTCCTCGTAAAGTGGGAAGGCATCTGTCAAGGCTTTGACTTGAGCACGTACTTCTTCTAATGCAGCTGGGTTATCCGCATTATTCAATGCTTTGATGATCAATTCAGCTACCGTACGGCTTTCTTCTTCTCCAAAACCACGGGCTGTGATAGCTGCTGTCCCAATCCGAATCCCACTGGTCTTAAATGGTGACAGGGTTTCATATGGGATGGAGTTCTTGTTGAGGGTAATGTTGACCTCATCTAGTATGTTTTGAGCCACTTTTCCATTTTCAACGACTTTCGTCACGTCGACAAGGAAAAGGTGGTTCTCTGTTCCGCCTGAAATGACACGAAAATCTGGATCTTGCAAGAATACATCAGCCATAGCCTGGCTGTTTTTAATCACGTTAGCTGCATACTCTTTAAAGGCAGGGTCGAGGGCTTCTTTGAAAGCAACAGCTTTGGCTGCAACGACATGCTCTAAAGGTCCGCCTTGAATACCAGGGAAGATGGCAGAATTAATCATTTTAGCCAAGTCTTCATCATTGGTCAAGATCAAGCCACCACGAGGTCCACGAAGGGTCTTGTGAGTGGTCGTGGTCGTGATATGTGCATAAGGAACTGGGCTTGGGTGAAGACCAGCGGCTACCAAACCAGCAATATGGGCCATATCGACCATGAGTTTGGCTCCTACTGCATCCGCAATCTCACGGAATTTTGAGAAATCAATGATGTGAGAGTAGGCTGAAGCACCTGCTACAATCAACTTTGGCTTCACTTCTTGAGCTTGTTTCAAGATAGCATCAAAATCCAAGAGTTCAGTTTCAGGATCTACGCTGTAAGATACAAAATTGTAGGTTTGACCTGAGAAGCTCACAGAGGCACCGTGAGTCAAATGGCCACCTGCAGCCAGATCCATTCCCATAACAGTGTCCCCAGGCTCAATCAGAGCCATATAGGCAGCACAGTTGGCCTGACTACCTGAGTGGGGTTGAACATTGGCAAACTTAGCCCCAAAGATCTCCTTAGCGCGTTCGATGGCGAGGCTTTCGACGATGTCTACAACATCAGTACCTCCGTAGTAACGACGTCCCGGATATCCTTCTGCGTATTTATTGGTCAGGATAGACCCTTGGGCAGCCATAACCGCCTTGGAGACGACGTTTTCAGAAGCGATCAACTCGATGTTATTTTGTTGGCGTTCCTCTTCTTTCGCAATTGCATCCCATAGAGCTGCATCATATGCTTTAAAATCTTCTTTGTCAAAAATCATAGGTCTTCTCCTTAAATAAATTTTATAAAACGTTTTTGTAACTTGTCGCAGGTATAACCGACCTGTTCGTAGAAGGCGTGAGCTCTAATACGATGGTCTGCAGAGTTTAAACGGATAAAAGCGTACCCTCTTCGTTGGGCTTCTACTTCTAAACCTTGGAGCAAGGCTTTACCGATTCCTTTTTCTTGCTGATCTGGTAAAACAGCAAGAGCCAGAATATTAAAACCTGGATCCGAGTAAAGAGATTCGTAAACTTCTGCATGAACATAACCAAGTAGTTGATGCGAGTTAATATCTTCAAATCCAATGAAAAAATGATGTGAATCTTGGGTTAATTTAGCTAGTTGCTGTGCTGTTTTCTCAGTAGAAAAAGAATAGCCTAAAGCTTGCTTGTTAATCTGAAACAAAGCTTCTACATCCGTCAATAAAAGGTTACGTAACATCTTCTTCCCCCTAGAAAGGAATCTCTGGTACACGCTCAAGGATCTCTGAACAAGTAATGGCACCCTGACGTAAGATTCGGGCTTTAGGACCCGAAAGGTCTAGAATAGTTGAATCTTGTCCAGTTAGAAAGCTATCGTCTTCAAGTCCAATCACTCCATGACCAAGTTCCTTAAGAATTTGCTGGCACTGGGTCCCACTAGCTTTCCCAGAGAGATTGGCAGAAGGTCCGATCAAGGGACCCGTTTTACGAATTAATTCCAATGTTTTTGGATGAGCTGGCATCCGAAAACCAACCGTAGCCATCCCGGAATTAATCCAAGCTGGTACCACTTCATTGGCTTCGAGAATGATGGTTAAGGGTCCTGGTAAAAAGGTTGCGATTAGTTTTGATAGATAAGGTGGTTGATTTTTCGAATAAAATCGAATTTGTTCTTCGCTGGAAATATTTAGGTTCATAGCCTTTTCGCGAGGCCGCTGCTTTAGAGCGTATACCTGATCAACCGCTGCTTCATCCAGTGCCTTTGCAAAGAGGCCATAGACAGTCTCAGTCGGTAAGACAACTGCATGACCAGCTTCTAATAATTTCTCAAATAGATCCATTATCTACTACTACCATCCTATCTTGTCCAAATTGGTCTTTTAGAACTCGAACTCGTTTGTCAGGAAATGCCTTTTGAAAGAGCTCTTTTACCTTGTTACCTTGCTTATAGCCGATCTCTAGATAAATCTTTCCATCTGGTGTTAAAACACTTGGAGCCTGCTGAGCGATCTTTTCATAGATGGCATAGCCGTCTCTATCTGCAAAGAGAGCTAAGTGTGGTTCAGAGGCTAAAACGTTGGCTCCAACTTCTTCTACATCTTCTCGAGAGATATAGGGTGGGTTGGAAACAATCAGATCGTAAGGACCTTCTATATTATCCAGTACATCTGAAGACTTGAATGAAAGGACTGCTTCTAACCGCTGGGCATTTTCTTGAGCAAGGGCTAAAGCCTCTTCTGACACATCACTGGCTTGAATTTTCCAGTTAGGTCTAGCGAGAGCTAAGCTAATGGCAATAGCACCACTTCCAGTTCCAATATCCAGAACTCGTAAGGATTCCTGATCGTTTTCCTCAAGAATGAGAGAGACCAATTCTTCAGTCTCCGGTCTAGGAATCAGCACGCGCTCATCAACTGTAAAAACATGGCCACAAAATTCTGCTCTCCCAATAATATACTGGGCAGGGACGTGATGTTTCAACTGCTCAAAGATGGAATCAAGTAAGGCCTGATCCTCTACTTCCACTTCTTTTTGCAAGGCAAGGACAAAGTCTGTAAAGGTCCAGTTTTTTAAAGCTCGATACGCGAAGGAGAGGCTTTCTGCTTCCTCTCCAACGGCTATTAATTCTTCTTCATACTGGGCTAATAATGGTCCCAACAACATTAT
>ERZ772912.1048-NODE-1048-length-11561-cov-2.420302_pt1 | contig 11561 bp, 9 predicted proteins | sample MGYA00512119_ERZ772912 | MGnify/ENA primary metagenome ERZ772912 (study PRJEB29015, sample SAMEA2738048) | human oral metagenome | biome: human oral; feature: human-associated habitat; material: saliva | place: China | collected 2230 ...
ATGCCCCGACTGTGGCGCAGAAAACCCCGATGGTTCTAAATTCTGCACAAGCTGCGGGACAAAACTTTCTGAGATATCTGAAGGGGGAAACGCTGACTCTCTGAATACAGCTCTCGATACATCCGAACAAACTTCACATCTTAAGCACGCTGCAACACCTGAGCAAACCATAAGCCAGCCCGCTCCTGAACCGGAACCTCAGCAGCCCGCTGAGCCTACCATGTATATGCCGCCCGTTATACCTGCCCCAACAAGTACCACCACCACTCCCATTGATGATACGGCTCCACAATCACAACAAACTTACGCCGATCCTACACAATTCCAGGTAGTATCAGAAGGTGCAGCCTCCCCTACACCGCATAAAAACGCTCTTCACACAAGGCGTTCAAGATTGTGGCAATTATCCTTCTCACAATCGTCCTTGGAGCAGGTATCGGAATAGGTGCGTGGGCATGGAACTCCAACCAAAAGAACAACGCTCGCAAAGACGAAGTCGTCAAACTTGAAGATTCCTACAAATCACAGGTTGACGCCATCGAAGTCAATCCCACCAGCGAAAGCGATCGCTCCGCTCTTCTCGACTCATACAAACAACTTGCCGATCTTCAAGACAAGATCACCAAAGACCAAGAGAGCGGAAAGTTCAAGCTTGCTGACGGCTCCGATGACAGCGGTCTTGAAGCCGTAACCAGCTCGATTTCCGACAAGCAGAAGAAGATTTTTGATTGGTTCAACAACGATTACAAAACACGCCTGAAAGCAAACAGCTTTGACGAGAGTGCTTCCGCGGATTCCATCGACGAAACAACCCTCAACAATCAGCTTGACGCGCTCAACAAACTCAAAAGCGATCTTGATGACGAAAAGATTATCTGGACGAATAATCCCAGCAAAGACTCGGATTATGACTCGTACGTAAACAAGGTCAAAGAGCAGCTCACAAAGGGTAACTCGCTTAAAAAGGATCTGAAAAAGAAGGCCGATAAAGACAAGCAAGATGCCGAGAAAGAAAAAAGATCAAGCGAAGCTGCTACGCAAAAATGGGTCGGCACATATTCCGGCATGGGTACCGATAACAAAAAACTTGAAATCGTTCTGAAGAGCGACGGCAGCGTTACGTATCGGGAAGGCGACACCAAGGTAACCGAAGGAACGTGGAGCGGTGACGAGAATACCATCAAGATCAGCTTCGGTGGCAAGATAAGCACACGAAGCGAACCGTTTACCATTACCTCAAAAGACGGTGGCCGCACCATCGCAGTCAGCTCTGACAGTGGTACATGGCAAACCGACTATCTGACCAAGCGATAAGCACGGAATTCTTTAACTCGCCGTGCCTCTATCCGCAACGTCACCGCAACACGCACCGTCTGCACACATTGTTTCAACAGTACGTAGTATCACGTTAGGAGACAGTATGAACACAAAAACAAACACCATTCTTCGCTACATTAACGTAGGTTTATGCTGTCTTTTAGCGATTCTTTTCATCCTTCCTGTTATGAAGCTTGATATCGTACAGCCCAATGGCGAATATCTGATCCACTTCTCAATCGGACAATTCTTTGGCTTTGCACAGCTTATAGAGGATTTTATGAAGTCCTACAGCGCCACCCAGTCACTAAATGGTCAGTCACTTATTCTTTTTGCGAATGCGGCTAAAGAACTCTATATGCTTATCTTCTTCCTTATTCTGCCGCTTGTGGGTATTCTTCTTTCTTTACTCCCCCGCACTATAAAAGTTTCTTGGCTTACGGGAGTAGTAGCCCTTATATGCTTAGTATGTTTTTCCGTGTTCTATCACCAGATTGACTCAAATATCTCGGCCTTCAACGCCCAGATGAACGGATTTTACACGATGAATTCATACCAACGCAGTGGCTACTCGTATGTGCTTAGTGTGGCTCCGTACGGATATCTCTACGTTCTTTTGTGCCTCGCTTCCGTCGTGGTAAGCATTGTCCTCTTTATAAAGCGCGAGAAGCCCGTAGCAGTGCAGGTTCTTGTTGACCCAACAACCGGAAAGGTTGTCGGAAGCGTTCCTGTGGCTGTTCCGGGGGCACCGGTGCAGACCACGGCTCCCGTGACAACGCCGGCAACACCCGTAGTCCCTACGGTTCCAACCATAACCACTGCACAACCGCAAACGGCGCAAACGGGAACTCCAATGCCGGTCTCGGCTCCCACACAACCGCAAACAGGGGCTCCAACGCCGACTCCAAGTCCTGACTCACACGTCAGTCCTCAACCACCGATTCCGGGAGCTCCCTCGAACGAATAGTCCTACGCATGAATTTAAGGAGAAGTCCTTATGCTCTGTCCTCACTGCGGAACAGAAAACCCTGACACATCAACGATATGCTCAAACTGTAGCGAGTCTCTGTCTGACAGTACAGACAGTGCTGATAGTACAGAAAGCGCTGACGGCATCGATAGTACGGGTGATGCGGACGACGCTGGTAGCGTTGAGAGCACTGACAATACAGACGGTGCGGACGACGCTGATTTCGCTCACGAAACGGATTCTGCCAACACGGAAGACCTTACTGACGTGGCGGACTCTGCCGATGCAGCAGAGTCCGCTGATACGGGAAATCTTACTGACGCGGTAGACCCCACTGATGCTGAAGGCTACGATGACGAAGCGGAGCTCCCGGACAATGACAGCCCTGACAGTGAGGTGAAGCACGACGACGAAGATAATGCCTCCGGCAGTGAAGCTGAGCCCGACGATGGCGACAACCTCAACGAACAAGCCGACTCCTCAACGGCTGAGTCTGATGACCCACCGGTTTTCTCGCCACCTACCATGTCACCGTTTATCGAAGAAGACTTTGGCAGTTCTATTTTCCGGCCAGGTCTTACGTCAGACATCGACTACTCACAGTTCAACGTAGTAACAGGCAGTACGGGGACAGAAAATACAAACGCTCCCATAGCTTTTAAAATACCTCTGTCAAGCAAGACAATTAAGATTATCGGTATTGCAGTATTGGCTGCTACGCTTTGCATTGCACTCGCAAGCGGAATTTGGTCGTTAGTTATCTCACAGCAAAGCAGTGCAACAAAATCTGAGGTGCAGAAACTCGAAGAGTCCTACCAGTCTCAAGTAGACGGCATTGAAGTGTCGCCAACTGAGGACAGTAGCCGTACGGATCTTCTCTCCGCATATCAAGATCTTGCTGATATTCAAAGCAAAATTGACGACGACCAAGCGGCCGGGAAATTCAAGCTCTCCGATGATAGCGACGATCCCAATCTTGCAGCTGTAACAAGTTCGATTTCTGACAAGCAGAAAAAGATTGTTGACTGGTTCTCTTCGGACTATAAAACGCGGCTTGCTGCCAACAGTTTTGACGAAGCCGATTCCGTCGATACGCTTGATCAGGCAACCATCGACTCCAGAATCAGTGCGCTCAAAAACCTTCAGGCAGACATTGAAAATGAACGGGTCATCTGGGGAGGAAACACCGGCAAGGGCTCCGATTACTCCAGCTACGTTAATCGCATTACCGAACAGATTGCTCGCGGCAACAAACTCTCAAAGGAGTTGCAGAAGAAAAACCAGACCTCTGCCCACAATGCCGAGAAGAACGGGCAGCCAAGTAAGAAAGCGCAGGACAAGTGGGTTGGTACGTATTCCGGAATGGGTACCGATGGGCTTTCGTTGGAAATTGTACTCGGCAGTGACGGCAGTGTAGTGTACCGCGAAGGTGGAACAAAGGTTACAAACGGAAACTGGACGGGTGATGAGAATAGCGCCCAAATTTCATTTGGCGGTCAGGTCAGTTCTGCCAGCGAGCCGTTTACCATTACCTCTTCAAACGGAGGCAAGCATATTGCCGTAAGTTCAGACAGCCCCTCATGGAATACCGACTACCTGGACAAACAGTAGCGTATACGACAAAACGCCTTAGAACCGACCGGTCATTCTCGACTCAGGATCCGCCGCGGCAATGCGCTTACGCAGTTCAGAAATGGCTTCTGGGATTTTTTCCACCTCATACGGTGTCATCTGATACACCCAGTTAATCCAGTTGCGATACAGCAAATTGGCATGCGCGCGCCACGTAAAGAGCGGCTGGCGCTCAGGATCATCCTCGGGAAAATAGTTCTCGGGAATCCGAATGGGCAGCCCCTTGTGAAAGTCCCGCCAGTATTCCTCCGCAAGAGTGTCGCGACCGTACTCAAAGTGCCCGGTAACGTAAATTTCGTGGAAGTCTCGCGTGGCGAGAAGCGCCGGACCGGAGTCAAATCCCTCGGAAAGCACGGCAAGCTCAGGGTGCTTGGAGAGCTCTCCCGTATCAATGGCAGCGTGCCGGGAATGAGGCATGTTGTGCACTTCGTCGAAGCCGTTGGTTAAGAACGAGTATTCATCGCAGAGACGCTGCGGAAAGATGCCAAAGAGCTTAGAGCCCAGCTGTTTCTTGGGGATACCGTAAAGATAATAAAGCCCCGCAAGCGCACCCCAGCAGAGGTACATCGTTGAAAAACAGTGCTCCTGCGACCAATCGATAATCCGACAAAACTCGTCCCAATAGTCAACGTCCTCGTAGCGCATGTCTTCGAGAGGTGCTCCCGTGACAATCAGCCCGTCGTAGTTTTTATGCTCAAACGACTCAAACGTATCGTAGAACGTTACCAGATGATCTTCGGGCGTGTGTTTAGAAACATGACTTGAGATGCGCATAAAATCGCAGCTCACCTGTATGGGAGATTTCGAGATGAGTCGCAAAATCTGCGTTTCCGTCTGAATCTTTGTAGGCATAAGGTTGAGAATGGCAATCTTAAGCGGGCGAATTTGCTGATGCTCAGCAACCTCTTCTTCCAGCGCAAAAATCCGCTCCTGATGAAGTGTGTGTTTAGCCGGCAAACCATCCGGAATATTAATCGGCACGCCTACCCTACTTTCTTCCTCAGCGGCAAGATCAGCTGCAAGACTTCTTGCCTAAAAACATCTGCCTCGAGCAGTTTAACAGTCAAATCCATAATGATTCCGCATAATCATAGACCAGCCGGTTGATTGTGCGCCTCGCGCTACAAAAATTTAACAGACAGTATACGTATAGACAGTATACTTATATGCATGGATACTACTTTTGCCGAGCTCGGGCTAAACGAGCGCATTCTTACGGGCGTGGAGACGCTTGGCTTCAACACGCCAACCCCCATACAGGCTGCGGCAATCCCCGCCGTTTTAGCGGGAAAAGACGTGGTCGCCTCCGCACAAACCGGTACGGGCAAGACCGCTGCCTTCGTTCTGCCTGCGCTACAGGTTATCGATACGGACCCTGAGGGCGAGAAGACCGATCGCCCCGAGGTCCAATGCCAACCGCAGGATGATCAGCAGCAAAGCTCGCAGCAGCAGGAGAGCCAACGCCGACGTCAACGTGGAGGCAAACGTAGGCGCAACAGAACCCGCGATCCGCAGGCGCTTATCGTCACACCTACCCGAGAACTTGCCACGCAAATTGAACGGGTTGCCACCACAATATGCAAAAGCACCGGTCAACGCGCGGTTATTATTACCGGCGGCGCAAAGCTTAAACGACAAATTTCTGCCGTACAGGCAGGTTGTGATCTTTTAGTTGCTACTCCCGGACGCCTTCTGGATCTGATTGAACACCATCAGGTCAACCTGAAAAACATCAAAGTTTTTATTTTAGACGAAGCAGACCGCATGCTTGATATGGGATTTTGGCCCAGCGTTCGCCGCATCATGAATACGCTGCCGTCTGAGCACCAAACGCTGCTCTTCTCGGCAACACTGCCGCCGTCAATCACCTCAACCATCGATAACATGCTCCACAACCCCACGATGATTGAAATTGCACGTACCGGCCAAACCGCCGACACCGTCGAGGAACGCCTATGCCCCGTTGTACAGGGGCAAAAGGTAGAATTACTTGAATCTTTGATACGTTCTTTATGTCCTGCACCCGAGCGAATCCTGGTCTTTTGTCGCACGAAGCTCCGCGTGGACAGTGTTTATGCGGCGCTCAACAACGCCGGTTTCAAGGTTGACGTCATGCATGCCGACCGACCTCAAGGCGCTCGTACCCGCGCGCTAACCAAGTTTCGTAACGGCACCATTCAAGTTCTGGTTGCAACCGATGTCATGAGCCGAGGCATTGACGTACAGGGCATAGATGCCGTGGTTAATTTTGACGTACCGCTGGATCCTGAGGATTACGTCCATCGTATCGGGCGCACCGGCCGCGCAGGAAGCGCAGGTCAAGCGTTCACGTTTATGGCTCCAGATGAAATTGCTCCGCTCCGCGAGATTGAGTACTTTACGAAATCGCTTATTGCGACGTGGGATCTCTCCAATTTTGGATATAAGGAAGGTCGTATCATACTGCCACAAAACCGACCTGCTACAAAACCTGTACGTCCCATGTTCTCAGGTTCAAAGGCACGCGGACGCGGCTTTGGTGGTCGCTACGGAAGACACTTTTAGCTCTCCAGTTATTCCTGATACTGCTTGGCTGTGGGGCGACATGCCTGAACGTTAGCGCCTCTCGGTTACATTCGACGCACTTGACTGCTGGCGACGTTCCCGGAAAAAAGCTTTGAGCTGGGCTGATACCTCATCAGCAAGCACGCCAGACGTTACTTGGAACTCGTGATTCAATCTTGGATCGCAGCTTACGTCATACAGCGTGCCAAGAGCTCCTCCCTTAGGGTCGCAGGCTCCAAATACACATCTCTCTATACGTGAATTAACCATCAGACCTGCACACATGAGACACGGCTCAAGCGTCACATACACCGTGCAACCTGTAAGTCGCCAGCGTTTCAACACGCGGGACGCTTCTTCCATGGCGAGAAATTCCGCGTGCGCCGATGGGCTATTGTCAACCTCACGTCGATTGTGAGCGCTTGCAATCACCTCTCCATCGCACACCACAATAGCTCCAATGGGTACTTCCCCCTCGGCTGCGGCAGCGGTCGCCTCCAAAAGCGCAAGCCGCATGTACTTCTCGTCGTCTTTCTCGCTATTCTTCTCGCTATCGGCACCAAAATCTTGAGAACTCTCTGTATTTGTAAAATAATCCATCAGTCTCCTCGTAAAAAGTTGCGTTATGAGGTAGGATAATACCGCTTTGGAGAGGTGGCAGAGTGGTTGAATGCGGCGGTCTTGAAAACCGTTGAGCGGGAACACCGTTCCGAGGGTTCGAATCCCTCCCTCTCCGCCATTTCCGTCTCAATTTTAGCTCATATTTGTATCATCCATACGTTTTGGGTACACTTACATCAATTGGCACTGCGATTGACCTAGTACATCGCCGCACGTGAAAGGACTGGATATGGAAATCGCAATAATTGTTGTCGTCGTTCTTGTGGTCTTGCTGGTACTCTGGGGTATCTCGGTCTACAACAAAATTATTCGAGCCAACAATAAGGTCGATAACGCATGGCAGACCATCGACACACAACTCCAGCGTCGAAATGACCTCATTCCAAACCTTGTTGAGACCGTCAAAGGCTATGCAAAGCACGAGTCCGGCACACTTGAGGCGGTAATCGCAGCTCGCGGAGCCGTCGCATCCGCTCGCACACCTCAGGAAAAGATGGAGGCTTCGGGTACGCTTTCCAATGCGCTGACATCGCTTTTTGCGGTTGCCGAAAGCTATCCTGAACTTAAGGCAAACGAGAATTTCCAGCAGCTTCAGTCCGAGCTCACCGATACTGAGAATCGCATTAGCTATGCACGCATGAGCTACAACGATGTGGTCATGGATTACAACAATGTCATCGCTGTCTTCCCCAACTCCCTCATCGCCGGTTCACGCTTTAAGCCTCGCCAGGGCTTCACCGTTGAAAACGATGCAGTTCGTCAGGCTCCAAAGGTGCAGTTCTAAACGCTTTGCTTTGTTACATCTGTCCGCCTGCTGCACCCGGTTACTGACCGGGTGCAGTTTTATTTATCCAAGGCTACCGGTGGAAAGCCAATAAAAAATCTGCCAAAAATTCAGAGCCGCAAAAGTTTCTCGCCTCCCACGAAACCTCTAGCTGCTACAATGCTCTTGGTATGAGTGGCTTTCGCTACCCAAAGAGACAAGGAGAAAGGTCAGCATGAAACCTCGACCTCACAGTCGCTGACCCCTCACGGTGTGCTCAATTACACCGTCAGGGGTGTAATTGCAAAATCGCTGCTTGCGCGCGTGCAAGCTGCACAAAGGAGCACACATGATTTACCTATCCCAACTTCTTGGAAATCCCGTAATGGATTCACAGGGCGAGAAGATCGGCGTTGTTTCCGATCTTGGCATTGCCACCGGCGAGGTTTTTCCTCGCATCACGTCTCTTGCCTTTATGGGGCCCGGTCGCACGCCCCTCATGATATCTTGGCGCAAATACGTGGAATCCTACGATGAAGACACCATTATGCTGAAGGTACCTTCCACTGAGATTCGCTTCTCGTACCTGCAACCTAATGAGGTCCTTCTCGCCCGCGACATCCTCAATAAGCAAATCGTTGATACACGCGGCATCCGTGTTGTCCGCGTCAATGACCTCAAACTCTCCGACACCAGCTCAACGCAGCTTCGCCTGTTGGGCGCCGAAGTGGGTGTGCGAGGGCTTTTGCGCAGCTTATCACCGAAACTCGAAACCATCGTAACCCGCGCTGCCCGCGCCATGGGTCGTCCCATACCGGAGCGCATCATCGCGTGGAGCTACATGGACTTGGTGGAACGCGATCTTTCCAACGTCAAGCTGTCCGTCTCACACAAAACCCTCGATGAGCTGCACCCCGCCGATGTCGCAGACATCATCGAGCGACTGGACTCCCGTCTACGGAGCCAAGTCTTTGCCCAACTCGATGACGAGCAGCGCGCCGGTGCAATGGCGGAATTCAACGACGACGCCATGGCCGTTGAGCTCATCGGCGGAATGAACGAAAAAGAGGCGTCGCGCATCCTGTCAGAAATGGACCCGGATGACGCAGCCGAGCTGGTTTCCGAGTTGAGTTACGACCGTGCCGAGAAGCTCCTGCGCTTGATGGGCGTTAAAGAACAGCGCGCCATCCGTCAGTTGCTGGGATATCGTGAGGACACCGCCGGCCGTATCATGACCTCGGAGGCACTCTCGCTGCCGGAAGACCAAACGGTTGCGTATGCGTTTGAGCGACTACGCGCTCTTGACGAGGACTTTGAGACGGTTCGCTATCTTTACCTCACGGACTCCGACGGCCGTCTTTCAGGCATCGTTACCTTAAACCAGCTTATCGTCTCCGACCAAACCCAGAAACTCGAAGAGATCGCCAACAAGAACCTCGTTACCGCATCGCCCGAAGACGACCAGGAAGACGTTGCGCGCAACATCGCCAAATACAACCTGCTTGCCATGCCGGTTGTCTCGGATGACCAGCGCCTGCTTGGCATCGTCACGGTCGATGATGCACTGGACGTCCTTGAAGAAGAGCACGCCGAAGACCTGCAAATTGCCGGCGGCAGCTCTGATGGCGACGGCAGCGAGCGGAGCCGCGACGTCATTTGGTTTTTCCATCGCAACATCTGGATCTTCTTCTGGATTATCGCAACGGGCGCCGCATCGGCTGCAAGCTCGCTCGTCTTCAATACAAACATTGCTCCAACGCTGGTGTTTCTCGCCTGCCTTGCCATGCCGGTGGCGCTTATCCTCGCCGACGACACCATCAGCTACGTCACCAACTTCTTCCTTGAGGACGATCCCGGAAGCGAAGACTCCCCCTCCATTCTGGGCTTTGGTTTCCGCTCACTGCTCTTGGGCCTTCTGGTGTCGGGCGTGACTGCCGCACTTGGAGCCGGTCTCGACGCGGTTATTATGAATTGGCTGATAGAGGTACCTGCGGGATCAATCATCCATCACATCGTGGTCTCGGCATTCGGCGCCGCCGCTCTCTCGGCCTTGATTTCATTCATCCTTACCCCGGCCTACCTTGCCATTCTTCGACACCGTGACGAGAAGAACCAGGAAACCTCAGGCTTCGCCCTCTCTCTTATCTCAATGGCCATCGCCGTGGTAACTTACCTGGCAGCCACCGGCGGTCTTTTTGTTCTGCAAACCTCTGTTGGGCTGGTCTTCTAATGTATGGCGAGAACAACAAGAGAAACAATATTCCGTCTGCCTCTGCCGAACATAAAACGCTGACCCAAGACCTCTCTCCCACCTCAACCGAAGCCAAAAAGGTCAACAAGAACAGCTGGAAGTATATCCTCATGGCCATGGGACCGGGACTGCTCGCGGCATTTGCGGGCAACGACGCCGGCGGCATTGCAACGTATTCCAGCGCCGGTGCGTCGTTTGGTTATACGCAGCTCTGGACCGTGCCCATCATGTGCTTTTTGCTCATCGTAGTACAGGAAACCTCGGCGCGCATGGGCTGCGTCACCGGCAAAGGCCTCGCTTCCCTCATACGCGAGCGCTTTGGCATCCGTCTCTCAACCCTCGCAATGTTTGCACTTTTGATATCAAATATTGCAGTAACATTCTCGGAGTTCGCAGGTATCGCCTCAAGTATGGATCTTTTTGGTATCCCAACCTATGTTTCGGTACCCATCAGCGCTCTTCTCGTCTGGATTCTTACCGTAGGAGGATCGTATCGCCGTATCGAAAAAATCCTCTTGGCCATCAGCTGCATTTTTGTTACGTATGTAGTGGCGGGCATCCTCGCAAAGCCCGACTGGCTTGAAGCCCTTCGCGTCACCGCCATCCCGCAGATGTCCACCGACCCTTCGTATATCTCGCTTTTGGTTGCGAATATCGGTACGACCATCAGCCCATACATGATGTTTCTTGTTGCATCAAACGTTGTCGAGAAGAATCTCGATACCAGCGACATTCCCGCGCAACGTGCCGACAATGTTGCCGGAGCTGTCCTGGCGGAGATTATCACCTGGTTTATCATGCTCACCACGGGAACGGTTCTCTTTCCCGCGGGAATTCGCGTAGATTCCGCCGCCGAAGCTGCGTCTGCTTTAGTGCCACTTGCAGGTCAATATGCCTCTACACTCTTTGCCTTGGGCATGGTAGGTGCATCGTTTCTTGCTGCATGCGTTTTGCCCGGTATTACGGCAAGCGCCATCTGCGAAGCATTTGGTTGGGAACGCGGTGCAGATCGGACCTGGTCCGAAGCCCCACTCTATCATGGCATTATCACATTGGTCTTGGTTATCTCGGCCATAGTCATTTTGATACCGGGTGTAAGCCTCTTTGGGATCATGCTTGTTGCCCAGGTCATAAACGGCATCCTGCTACCCGTCCTACTCATCTTTATGGTAGTTATTGCAGCCGATAGACACATCATGGGGACGTTTGCTAACGGACGTGCGTGGAACTTACTCACGTGGTTCACTATCGTCACCGTTATCATTTTGACCGTTGTCATGTTTGTCCTGCAGGCCATGGGACTCTAGGGATTACTTTTTCGCAGATAGGCTTCCTTTAGAGGATTTCTTCCGGATGGATTTCTTTTGAGCCTGTCTCTCTTTTGCTGACTGCCTCTCTTTTTGCACCGGCTTAAAGAGACTCCTAATGCACCGGATAAAACGCTTACGACGTTTGTCGTTAGA
>ERZ772912.1059-NODE-1059-length-11494-cov-10.026401_pt1 | contig 11494 bp, 12 predicted proteins | sample MGYA00512119_ERZ772912 | MGnify/ENA primary metagenome ERZ772912 (study PRJEB29015, sample SAMEA2738048) | human oral metagenome | biome: human oral; feature: human-associated habitat; material: saliva | place: China | collected 2230 ...
GATGGACGTGGTGGTGGTAAACCAGACATGGCCATGGCAGGAGGAAGCAACCAAGAGAAAATCCAAGAATTATTGGATGCAGTAGCAGGTAAATTGTAATCACTAAATACCTATCCATTTGGATAGGTATTTTTACATATAAAGCTCATATTAAGTCAAAATTTGCTTGATATAACCTTTAATAATTTGAGTTGCCTTTTTAATAACGAGATTATATAATATGAATATAAGTATAAGTAAGAAAATAAGATTTGATTGATTATAATTTTTGGAAACTATAAAAAGGAGAAACCATGGTTTTAAAAATGTTTGATGTTATTCGGTACGAAGGAGAAAATACCAGAAATATACTTGCTTGGAGACATCCTAAAACGGATATTAAATCTGGTTCAACATTAATCGTTAACCCTGGACAATGTGCAATATTATTTTCAAATGGGAAAGAAATAGCTAGATTTAATGCAGGAAAGCATAAGATTGAAATCTCTGATACACAGTTATTGGATGAATTTAAATCCTTTGTCAGCGGTGGTGTTTTACAGAATTCATCAAATCTATGGTTCGTAAATTTGTATGATTTACAACCCATTGGTTGGGGAACTCCTTCAGCTATTTTAGTACGAGATCCAGAGACTGATATTCCTGTCGAATTGAAATTACATGGAAATTTTGTTCCTCGAATTGTAAACTTGGAAGCTTTTATATTGGAATTTATGCCAAGTCAGCCTGATCTCATTACAGTAGATATTTTTCAAAAACGTTTTAGGCAAGCTACCATTGGACTAATTAGTTCAGCTATTTCAAAAGTTGTCTATAGTAATCAGATTTCTGTTATTGATATTGAAATGCACAGCAATGAAATTGGTCTTGAACTATCTAAGATTTTAGAGAATCAGTTCGATAAGTATGGTATTCGTATTGAAGAATTTAATATTGAGTCTCTAAAAGTTAATCAAGAATGTCAGGGATATAAAGATATTTTCAAATTCCATAAACAAATTGTAGATGCTAAAATTAAGACTACAAGTCGAGATATCGAAGGATATACTTATCATGATGAACGAAAATTTGATATTCTAGAAGAAGCAGCGAAAAATGAAAATTCTAATGGAAAATTAATGGGTGTAGGTATGGAAGTCGCAATGGGGCTTGGAATAGGAGCTAAACTTAACAACCTAGTAGGAAATATCGAAGGGGTTAATCAAGCTAATATAAGTTCCGATCAAAATCAATCCGATTCAATTAATGAGGATGATTTAGCTAAGTTCTGTAGTCAGTGTGGGACTGAATTTTCTAAAGAAGCTAAGTTTTGTTCTAATTGCGGTCAACCTAGATAAAATTTAAATTTTAAATAAAATGTGGGATGAAATATACATATGTTTTAAAAATCTTTATAATATTTTGATTCTATCATATTTCTAATCCCAATCATTAGCTTATTTTGGGAGTTCTGTTTGTGTCAGAGTTCCCATTTTTTATACTGATACATATGTATTCTTTGTTTGAACATTAAATTTATGGAATTGTATCAAGGTAGAAGGAAAATTAGAAAAACTAGACAGTTAAACAGTTAGAAAATTTATTATAGGAGGATATTGTGAATGTATCAAGTATTTCGTTTCTTAAGTTTAATATTTATGGGGTTGACAAGTGGAATCTTTTTTATTTCTTTATGGGCTGTTACTTTATTTCTCGAACATGGTGAACCAATTTCTTCAATACTAATTCCTGTTATATTCTCATTATCAGGTTTCTTTCTGTCCGCATTTACATATTATAGTTTTGGTGTTTTAGAAAATATAAAAATTAAAGTCAAAGCCTTGGATGCGATATATGGTGGAGAAGCGCTATATAGTGATTATCTAGCAACTAAAGGAGAAAATCAGTGAAGAAATATTTTAAAAATAATTGGAAAGTTATCCCTCGTTGGTTTTTTTCCAATATCTTCATACTAGGCTTTTTAATACTATCACTAGCTATCTTTGCTCTCGAAGATGAACCAACTAATGTTTTTTTAAAAAATCTTGATTTTATACTCTTGGGGAAGGCTATCGGGATTCCTATTGTTATAAGTTTAGTGTTTTTAGCATTCCAAAATATTTCTTATGTCGTTATTGCCTTAATTATTTTATTCTTATTCCGAAAAACAATTAAAGATTCCTTTTCCTTGAAAAAGTTGAAACAAAAGAATCTACTTCAAATGCTTGTTTTAATTACTTTTTCATCACTTTTTGAACTAGTAAAATCCAGGGAATGGTCTATCCGATTTTTATTTCTTTTAATTCCTTGGTATTTGCTTAATTTGATTGTGATATTGATCCTAACTTACCGAGGATCAAAGAGAGAAGAGGAAATTAGGACACAAAAACAGATACAAGCATTATTCACCTTATTTGAAAAGCATAAGATTCATAAAAACACTTATCCTGTTATTTGTCCATCATGCAGTGGGGAGAATTTGCTTGACTTAGGTCAGGGTAAATCATGTGATTATTGTGGTGCATGGTTATCTAGAAAGGAAATATAAATGAGACGCTATCGTTTAATCATTTCTAAGGTTGTTTATCCTTTAGTATCTTTCATATGTATTCTTTCGGGATTGAAATTTTATCAGTCCATAGATAAGGAAATAAGATGGTTATTAGGAAAAAAAGAAGGATTGCTTCACGATTTCTACTTTATGTGGCTTTTGATAGTTACAATTTTATTCATATTATTTTTCTTATTTATTGTCATATCATTTATTTTATTTTTAATACAACCAAGGATGAAACAATATAATAAAAGTTTGATGACAGTTCTTGAATTTGAAGAACTTGAAGAAGATGTTATAGAAACAAAGGGAAAAGTATTACAAGATCAATTATCTTATAGATTGTCAGCAAAACGGGTCTACTGTCCTAATTGTCATACATCAACAGATGGAGTAATTGGAACTAACTTAACTTGTGAAAACTGTGGTGACACATTTATCGTTTCTTAATAAGAGTTTGATATACTTTATTTGAACTGATTTTTATATGATAAAAAGCAACAACTTAATAAGTTGTTGCTTTTTTGAGAATGATCTTTATTTTTAAACAATACCTTGGGCAATCATAGCATTTGCTACGTTTTCAAAGGCTGCAATATTTGCACCTGCAAGGTAGTCAGTACCAAGACCGTATGTTTCTGCAGTTGTTTTTGCAGTGTTGAAGATGTTGGTCATAATACCTTTCAAGCGACCGTCAACTTCTTCACGTGTCCATGAAAGGCGAAGGCTGTTTTGGCTCATTTCAAGCGCAGATACAGCTACACCACCAGCATTGGCAGCTTTGGCAGGTCCATAAAGGATTCCGTTTTCCTTGTAGACTTTGATAGCTTCAAGGTCGCTAGGCATGTTGGCTCCTTCAGAGACACAGATAACGCCTTGAGCAACCAAGCGTTTCGCAGCTTCACCGTTGATCTCGTTTTGAGTCGCACATGGAAGAGCGATATCGTAGTTACCAGTGTAAGTCCATACAGAACCTTCGTGGTAAGTAGCAGTAGATTTTTCAGCAGCGTACTCAGTCAAACGAGCACGACGTTTATTTTTAACATCTGCCAGAAGATCAAAGTCGATACCATTCTCATCAATAACATAACCGTTTGAGTCAGATACAGAAATAACTGTAGCACCAAGTTCAGTAGCTTTTTGAAGGGCGAATTGAGCAACGTTACCAGAACCAGAGATGACAACTTTTTTACCTGCAAAGCTATCACCATTAGCTTTGAGCATTTCTTCAGTGTAGTAAACCAAACCGTAGCCAGTCGCTTCTGGACGAATCAAGCTACCACCAAATGGAAGAGGTTTACCAGTCAAGACACCTGCATCAAACTGATTGAGGCGTTTGTATTGACCATAGAGGTAACCAATCTCACGTCCACCAACACCAATATCTCCAGCAGGAACGTCAAGTGAAGGGCCGATATATTTTTGCAATTCTGTCATAAAGCTTTGGCAGAAATTCATGACTTCAATGTCAGTTTTACCTTTAGGATCAAAGTCTGATCCACCTTTACCACCACCGATAGGAAGCCCTGTCAAGACGTTTTTAAAGATTTGTTCAAATCCGAGGAATTTCAAAATCCCTTGGTTTACAGTTGGGTGGAAACGAAGTCCGCCTTTATATGGTCCAACAGCTGAGTTAAATTGAACACGGTAACCACGGTTGACTTGAACTTTTCCATCACGGTCAACCCAAGGAACACGGAAAGAAATCACGCGCTCAGGCTCGGTGATACGTGCCAAGATGTTTTCTTCGATATACTCAGGGTGTTTTTCAAATACAGGTTCTAGAGTGCTGAAGAATTCTTCAACCGCCTGGAGGAACTCAGCCTCATGCCCGTTACGAGCTTTTACAGTTTCAAACACGCTTTGGATATAGTCTTTAGCAGATGTCATATCGTTCTCCTTTTGTTGTTATATTTTATTACACGAGCCATTATAGCAGAATTTTTTTAGGGTGTAAAGAAAAAAGTTGAATTTTCTGAAAATTTCCATAATTTTTTTTGAAGATTCTAGGTGGAAATGCCGAACCTTTTGCTAGAAAATTAGGATAAATTTTTTATAGGAAGAATTTTAATGATATAATAGAGAAAATTAAGGAATAAGAGGTCAAAATAATGACGACAACCAAGACAAAAATTGCAGGTTTTGAATTTGACAACTGCCTGATGAATGCGGCAGGAGTGGCTTGTATGACAGTCGAAGAGTTAGAGGAAGTTAAAAACTCTGCTGCAGGAACGTTTGTGACTAAGACGGCGACGCTGGAATTTCGTCAGGGAAACCCAGAGCCACGCTATCAGGATGTGCCATTGGGCTCTATCAACTCCATGGGCCTGCCCAATAATGGTTTAGACTATTATCTTGACTACTTGCTAGAGTTGCAAGAAAGCGAACCAAATCGCACCTTCTTCCTTTCTTTGGTCGGTATGTCACCAGAGGAAACACATACCATCTTGAAAAAAGTCCAAGAGAGTGATTTTAAGGGAATTACCGAGCTTAATCTTTCTTGTCCAAATGTTCCAGGTAAGCCCCAGATTGCCTATGACTTTGAAACGACGGAAAAGATTTTGTCAGAGGTCTTTGCTTATTTTACTAAGCCTCTGGGTATCAAGCTGCCTCCTTACTTTGATATCGTGCATTTTGATCAGGCCGCTGCGATTTTTAACAAATATCCGCTCAAGTTTGTCAATTGTGTCAATTCAATCGGAAACGGTCTTTATATAGAAGATGAGTCAGTGGTCATTCGTCCGAAAAACGGTTTTGGCGGTATTGGAGGCCAGTACATCAAGCCTACGGCTCTGGCCAATGTCCATGCCTTTTACCAACGCCTGAAACCGGAAATCCAAATCATCGGAACTGGGGGTGTCCTGACAGGGCGCGATGCCTTTGAGCATATCCTCTGTGGAGCCAGTATGGTGCAGGTAGGAACAACCCTTCATAAAGAAGGAGTGGCAGCCTTTGAGCGCATCACCGCCGAACTCAAGGCGATTATGGAAGAAAAAGGCTATGAAAGCCTGGAAGATTTCCGAGGAAAATTGAAGTATATTGATTAAAAGTTTAAGAAAGAGAGAGTGGGACAGAAATCGTTAATTCGTTAGAATTCGATTTCGTCGTCCCACCTCCGCACAGTTGAGTAGGGCTGTAAAAGCTGATGAAATCAGCGTAGTAGAGCCCACTCAACCACTGCGTCTTGCTCGACAATCTAAAGACAATTGAGAGGCTAGGACTTTTGTCCCAGCCTCTCTTTTAGTATTGTTAGGGCAAGTAGAAAAAAATCCCTCCAAGATTAGATAGGAAATCTTGGAGGGACATGGATAATTTATTTATCTAGAACGTTGTTTACCAGCGTTGCGATTCTTTTTCTTTTTATTTCCATGAGTGATTGCTTGGCTCGCTTTTGGTGTCACATCTTTGATGCGGCCTGCATTGCTCATAGCTTTCGGAGGATTCTTTTTGTATTCTTCAGCTACTTGCTTTCTGATCCGAGGACGCATTAAGTAGTTAATGATGAATTGTTGGATAATTTGAACGAAACCACCGACTACCCAGTAGAGCGTCACAGCTGCTGGTGACATGAAAGAGAAGACTACGATCATAATCGGGCTCATGTAAGTTGCACTCTTCATCTGCGCTTTTTGGGTCTCATCTTCGATACCATGTAGGGAAAGAAGTGACTGGATGTAGTAGAGTACACCGACAATGAGAGTCAAGGCCAGACTAGGTTTTCCAAGATTGATGCCAAGGAATGTACTGCTGGCTACACCGTTTGTGTATTGGGCAGCAAAGAAGAGGGCTGAGAAGAAAGGCATTTGAATGAGTAGAGGGAGGCAGCCGATACCGCCAAACATACTCAGACCATTTTCTCTTTGAGCAGCCATAAGTTCTTGCTGCGCTTCTAGTTTTTCTTCTTGCGTTTCGGCATTATTGATTCGTTCTTGAATAGGGGCAAAGATGGGCTTGAAGTAGTTCATCTTTTCTGACTGAAGAGTAGCCTTCCAAGATTGATAGATTCCCAGTGGGAAAATAATCAGCCGCACGATGAGTGTAACGATAATAATCGCTAGACCATAACCGAGACCTGAATTCTTAGCAAAGAACTGGATGCTATCTGCCATAGGCTGACCAAGCACGTCCCAAATAATACCAGAAGGATTACCGGCCTTGTCTCGTCCGACACACCCTGTCAATAATAGAAGGAGGGACAAGCTCATTCCAGAGAATAAAATACGTTTAAATGTTTTCACGAGTTCATTTCCTTTGTTTCTAAAAAATAATACCTATCTATTCTACTGTTTTTTAAGGAAATATACAATAGTTCTGCAGACCTAATTTGCAATTTTAAAGTCGGTATAGGCATCAAAATTAGCCATGGTGACATCTAAATAGCTGACTTTTGAAAAAGGAGTTGGTCCCTTGCGGATTTCTTGAATGAACTTGGCCATGAGAGCAGAGCTTTCAGCTTGAGCCAAAATTTCGACTGTACCGTCGTCATTATTCCAGACGCGACCGGTAATCCCGCCGATTTGCAGAGCGAGGGAATAAACGCCCCAACGGAAGCCGACGCCTTGGACTCGTCCTTGCGCAATCATTCTTACTTTTTGCATAGCTACCTCCTTTTGTAGCGGTTTGAAACTCGCTTCTCAGCCTAGAGCGCAAAGAGCAGCTGCTTGCTGGAGACACGATTTTCTCTGAGGATAAGTCTAGAGGATGAGTTCAAAACTGCTAAATTGTGTTATAATGTATTTATGAATATTATAACCTCAAAAGCCAATAATGTGGTGAAAAAAGCTAAAAAGCTACATCAAAAAAAATATCGTAGCGAGTCTTATTTGATTGAGGGCTGGCATCTTTTTGAGGAGGCTCTGGCCAGTCAAGCACGGATTCTGCGAATTTTTGCCTTGGCAGAGTACGAAGAGCGTTTGGCAGCATTTTCCCAGACGATTTTTGTCAGTCCAGAGATTCTCAGTGATTTGGCAGACAGCAAGACCCCTCAGGGAATCGTCGCAGAATTGGCCTTTGATGAGCAAACGATTCCTGAAAAGCTTGAGGGAGCCTATCTCTTTTTAGAGGATGTACAGGATCCTGGCAATGTCGGGACCATCATCCGAACAGCGGATGCGGCAGGTTATCAGGGAGTTTTCATTTCTAGCCAGTCTGCTGACATTTACAATCTTAAAACCTTGCGTTCTATGCAAGGTAGCCATTTCCATTTGCCCATTTATCGCTTGAGCAGAGAGGATATGCTGACTCTGGCTCGTCAGAATGATTTACAAATTCTGGCTTCGACTTTATCAGAGGATTCCCTTGATTATCAAAAAGTCGAAAAAAATGAGAATTTCCTCCTAGTCATGGGCAATGAAGGCCAGGGAATCAGCCGAGAAATGACGGATGCGGCTGATGTTTTGGTTCATATTTCCATGAAGGGTCAGGCTGAAAGTCTGAACGTAGCTGTGGCAGCCGGCATCCTGATGTTTGCTTTAAGCTAGCTTTTAGAAATCTCTCTATAATAAAACTAAATGGAGGTGATGATATGCCTTACAGAGAAGATGATGAATTTATGGCCTATGTGGGGCATTTGATTGAAAAGCCCAGCGTCCAACGCTTAAAAGGAATTACGCATCATATTCATTCCAATCGGCTTGAACATTCAATCAATGTCAGTTATACTAGTTATAAGATTGCTAAAAAATTTGGCTGGAATGCCCGCAGTACAGCACGGGGCGCTCTATTGCATGATTTATTTTATTATGACTGGCGCGAAACCAAGTTTAAAAAGAGTCATGCCTGGGTACATCCCCGCCTAGCAGTCCGAAATGCCCGTAAGATTACCAAGCTCAATCGAGTTGAGGAAGATATTATCATCAAGCACATGTGGGGAGCGACCTTAGCACCACCCCGCTACAAGGAGTCCTTCGTTGTAACTATGGTGGACAAGTATTGGGCGATCAAAGAAGCGACGGCGCCTTGGCGACAAAAGCTGAGTGGGCGTAAAAAGTATCATCGAAAGATGATAAAAAGTTAAAATGTAAAAAGGAGACATTATGAACAATACAATTATTCAAGAAAACAGTGGACTTTCTAGTTTTTATTCTAAGGTCTACGGATTTGTCGGGATGGGAATCGCCATCTCTGCTCTGGTTTCAGGCTTAATGCTGACGACCTTCCAGACAGCTCTAGTTGAGATTTTGCTCCATTATAGCTGGATTTACTATGGAGCTATCTTTATTGAGCTGGCCTTGGTTTGGTCAGCTTCCAGCAGAGGACTCCGCAATAGTCCAGCTGCTCTTCCCCTCTTTTTGAGTTACTCAGCCCTAAACGGATTTACCATGAGTTTCATTGTGGCCATGTACACAGGAGGCGTGGTCTTCAAAGCATTTGCAGTTAGTGCGGCTGTTTTCCTTGTCATGGCAGCCATGGGCCTTGTCATCAAAAAAGATTTGTCTGGTATGGGCCGTGCTATGTTTGCAGGTCTGATTGGGATTGTGATCGCGAGTTTTGTCAATATTTTCCTGGGTAGCGACATGATAGACTATATTGTCAGCTATGTCAGCGTCGTCATTTTCGCTGGTTTGATTGCTTGGGATAATCAAAAAATTCGCTATGTCTATGAGCAGACAGGCGGACAAGCTGGACTTGGATGGGCCCTTTCTCTGGCTTTGAGCCTTTATCTCGACTTTATCAACCTCTTCCTCAGCATCCTTCGTATCTTTGGAAGAAACGACTAATAAAAGATGGATAGTTTCCTCGATAAATGGGGAGCTATCTTTTTGTTTGAAGGGGATTTTGGAAGTTGAATAGGATTAGCAGTAAAAGTTTTGCAAACTGTTAATTTTTTGATATACTAACTAAAAATATATTTGGGCAATGCCTTCGTCTATTGCTCTGGAAAAAGAAAGGAAGTTTCTATGGATATGTTATTTATCCCAGGCTGGTTGATTTTTGCAATCGTTGCAGCCATCGTGCTTATTATTCTTTTGGCTAAGGGGTATGTCAATGCTAAGCCAAATGAAGTAGTCGTTATTACTGGTCTGCGTAAGCAACGCCATTTGCGAGGTAAGGCTGGCTTCATGATTCCTTTTGTAGAGCAACGCTCTTATCTGGATATTGAGCAGTTTTCTACCGACGTCCGTACTTCTGAGTCTGTACCAACACTTGACTTTATCAACGTTCGTGCTGATGCAGCTGTTAAGTTGAAGATTGGTACTACGGATGAAATGATTGACCGTGCGGCAGAGAACTTTCTTAATTGGAATACCACTGATATTTCCAACTCTGTCCAAGATGTGCTAGAGGGGAATCTTCGTGAAGTAATCGGTCAGATGGAATTGCGCAAGATGGTCAATGACCGTCAGGAATTTGCCTCTAAAGTGCAAGATAACGTAGCGCCAGATTTGGCTAAGATGGGTCTGGAAGTCATTGCCTTTACCGTTCAATCCTTCTCTGATGAAGGCGGCGTTATTGACAACCTCGGTATTGAAAATGTCGAAACGATCAAGAAAGACGCCCTGATTGCTAAGGCTAAGGCTGAACGTGAGCGCAAGGAAGTTGAAGCTGAGCAGGACAAGTTGGCTAACGACAAGCGCGTGGCTGCTGACTTGGAAATTGCTCAAAAGCAAAATGAACTCAAACTGAAACAAGCTGCGCTCAAGCAGGAAGCAGATATTGCGCAAGCTAAAGCGGACGCAGCTAAAGGGATTGAGGCAGAAATCCAGCGTCGTGAACAAGAACGTGTGGCCGCAGAAGCTAACATCATGAAGCAGGAAAAAGAAGCAGAAGTCAAAGAACGGGAAGTTAAGGTTCGTGAGCAGGAATTGGATGCCAATATCCGCAAGCAAGCCGAAGCTGAAAAATATGCCCGTCAACAGGCTGCAGAAGCACAATTGATTGAACGTCAACGTCAGGCCGAAGCAGAACTCTTTGAAACGCAGAAAGAAGCGGAAGCACGTAAGGCTCAAGCTGAGGCTGAGAAATTTGCGCAACTGCAAGAAGCTGAAGCTATTGAAGCTAAGGGACGTGCGGAGGCGGAAGCCATTCGTCTTAAACTAGAAGCGGAAGCAGAAGGTTTGGACAAGAAAGCCGAAGCCATGAAGAAGATGCAGGAAGCTGCGATTACGGAAATGATTGTCGATAAACTGCCAGAAATCGCTCGTGCGGTAGCAGAGCCATTGACTAAGGTAGACAAGATTACCATGTATGGTGAAGGCAATGCTTCTAAAATGGTTGGTGACATCATGCAGAGCATTGACCAAGTTTCCCAAGGGGCAGGATTTGATATCCGTCAACTGTTAGCTGGAGCACTTGGTGTCAATATGACTGTCAACAAGCTCAAACAAGATGAGCAAGCAGTCATCGAAGTTGATGAGAAATAAATCTAAATGTGTCTAAGATATACAAACAGCTGGGAGTTGGAACTTCTGGCTGTTTGTCTGTCTTCCCCCAGAAAAGCATTTCAATCAGCTAAATACTTTTCATTACCATGTAAAAATGTTAAAATATAACAGATTAAACAACTAAGATTATAGGAGTAGAAAATGACTAAAGCAAACTTTGGTGTTGTCGGTATGGCCGTGATGGGTCGTAACTTGGCTCTCAATATTGAATCTCGTGGCTATACTGTTGCCATCTATAACCGTTCAGCAAATAAAACGGAAGATGTAATCGCTTGTCACCCTGAAAAGAAATTCGTGCCTAGCTACGATGTAGAGTCTTTCGTTCAATCTATCGAAAAACCTCGCCGTATCATGCTCATGGTTCAAGCTGGACCTGGTACAGATGCTACTATCCAAGCCCTTCTTCCACACCTTGACAAAGGTGATATCTTGATTGACGGCGGAAACACTTTCTACAAAGATACAATCCGTCGTAATGAAGAATTGGCAAACTCAGGTATCAACTTTATTGGTACTGGGGTCTCTGGTGGTGAAAAAGGTGCCCTTGAAGGTCCTTCTATCATGCCTGGTGGACAAA
>ERZ772912.1066-NODE-1066-length-11458-cov-3.473560_pt1 | contig 11458 bp, 9 predicted proteins | sample MGYA00512119_ERZ772912 | MGnify/ENA primary metagenome ERZ772912 (study PRJEB29015, sample SAMEA2738048) | human oral metagenome | biome: human oral; feature: human-associated habitat; material: saliva | place: China | collected 2230 ...
AGGATGCGTTCAGCTTCACCGTGGGCCTTGTCGCGTAGCGCGGCGGCGTCGCGACGAGCGCCTTCAACCAGTTCCGCAGCTTCTTTCTGAGTGCGGCTGCGGTCAGATTTGGCCTGTTCGGCAAAGTCCAGACCAGCCTGAATCTTGGCAGTACGCTCATCTAGGATCGCAGTGAACTTAGGTAGTGCGTACTTAATTAGCACGACGGCGATCACAACGAAGCACAGCGAACCCCAGATCAGGTCAGCCGGCTCTGGCAGCAGGATGGAGTGCTCGCTGTGTTCGCTAGAGTGCGCGGCAGCGAGCACAGCGGTATATACGCTGGCTGATGCCATGATGATCAGAAGGCGAAGCCAGCAGCGAAGCCGAGCAGACCCAGAGCCTCAATCAGGGCCGCACCGATGAACATGTTGGTACGCAGCGCACCAGCAACCTCGAGCAGTACCTTCCTGGGTCTTACCAACGACGATACCGATGCCGATACCGGGGCCTAGGGTAGCCAGACCGTAACCGATGGTAGCGATGGAGCCAGTCATGGAATTGTTCTCCTTGTGGTTGAAACCGGCTTAGGTTTAAGCCGATGGTCTTTGTTAGTTAAGGATAGCTTTATTTGCCTAAGTAAGTATCTAGGCGATCAGTGGGCGGAGATCGAGGTGTCGATGTAGACCGCCGTCAGCAGGGCGAAGATGTATGCCTGCAAGACAGCCACGAAAGCTTCAAACAGGATGAACACCAGGCCCAGCCCCAAAGTGACTACACCCAGGCCCTTAATCCAGCCGCTGGCCTCAAAGAACAGAGCGTTTGTGGCCAGGAAGCACAGGGCTAGCAGGATGTGTCCAGAAACCATGTTGGCCAGAAGACGTAGCGTCAAAGTTACTGGCCGCATGATGAAGGTGGAGAAGATTTCGATGGGGGTTACTAGTACGTAGAGCACCCCGGGCACACCTTTAGGCATGGTTTGGTCTTTGAAGAACTTGAACGGATTGCCGTGCGAGGCCTTAATACCTGCTGCCACAAAGATGACGTAGGCGAAGATGGCGAACACTAGCGGCATACCGATTACCGAGGTACCTGCCACCTGCAGGCCTGGGATAATTCCGGCTAGGTTCATGAACAAGACGCCTAGGAAAACTACGGTCAGTACCGGCGTGTAGCGCACAGCGCGACGCGGACCTAGTACGTCTTCAGCTACGTTTTTGCGCACGAATTCCAGCAGCATTTCCAGCATGTTTTGGAAACGTCCAGGCACCAGCTTGGCGCGCGCAGCGCCGATCCCAAATGCCAGCACTAGCACTAGCGTCATGATGATGCGTACCAGCATGATGCGGTTGAGCTCAAACGGGGTGTTCAAGAATGCTAACGCTGGAGGAAAGAAGTCATCGATGCTTGGTGGCACAAATCCACCTTTCGCGGCTACAGCCGTGACCAGCTGAGCGGGTGCGGTTACATCCAGCACCGAGGCCCCCCTTTGGTTGATGGTTTAGGTTTCATAAAACTACTACGTCTCGGCTATTCACCTTACAGCAATTCCTAAGTACCTATTGTGCTCCTAAAGCTTCGTTGAAAGCACGCCTTAGTACCTAGCTACAGTCGCTTAAGTCACAGCAGCAACTCTTTTAGCAGAATTACTTAGGACGTTGGCCCCGACTTTGAGTTAATTGTCTCTACATATACCCTATTACCTGTAGCTAAACTCACTACTTGCGTTAAGGTTAAACCCACCAGAATTACAGCTAAAGACAGTACAAAGTAGCGCGGATTAACTGCTTTATCACCCAAGTTTTTTAGCACTATTAGGCAACCGATCATTACCAGCACTTTGAGCGCGAAGTCGATCATGACCCCTGAGCCGGCCAGCTGCGGGTAGCGCTCCCAGGGAATGTACAAGATCGCGGCGGTCACCAGACTCAGTAATAGGCCCGCTACCCCACCCCAGGCCAGTCCAGCCGCCTTGGCTCCTTCTAATGCAAAGGAAATCCCCAGGCTTAGGCAGGCCAGAATCAGTCCAACCGCTAAGCAGCGGCGGGCGGTGCGGCGGAAGTTCTGGGTGGCGCTTAGATGGCTCATTTGGCTCGCTTATTTGGTTAGTTACCGGCGCTTTTAAATTACCGGCACTCCGGTGGGGTTGGTGTCGTCGTCATCCTCGTCTTCCCATAGGGATTGGTTGGGCACGACGTCGTAGCGCATGTTGGGGTTGCGCGGGGGCTGCCATGCCGGGGTGCTGTTAGTGCCGGCTGCGTAAGGGCCTTGTGGGCTCGACGGCGGCTGCGGACTCGCCGGCACGGCGGGCTGCTGGCTCGGCTGCGGTGCACCGGCCTGGACTGCCTGCGGGCTCGGTTGTGGCGCGCTGGCCTGGACGGCCTGCTGGGACGCAGCTGCTGGTGCAGCCGGAGTGACTGCTGGCTGCGTTAGCGCCGGGACGGCCTGAGTGGCCTGGGTAAAAGGCTGCTCTGGCGTAGTAGCAGCGTGGCGGCCAGCTCGACGTCGTCGCGTCTGTACAGCAGGCTCTGCGCCCTGCGTTTGCCCAGCTTGAGTTGCTGGAGCAACCGGCACAGACAAAGCAGCCTGCGCCGCAGCGTCTTGGCTCACCTGAGCCACCGGCTGGGCAGGCGCCCCAGGTTGCGTGGGCGCGCTCAGCGGTGCATCTGCACCCGGCATTTGCCCAGCTTGAGTTGCTGGAGCAATAGGCTCGCTCAGCTTGGATGCGGCAAGCTCATCAGGTGAATTGGTCGCAAAATAAGATGAAGGTGCAGATTGTGTTGAGGGTGCGCTAAGGCTTGAAGGCGCATTCAAAGCAGCACTTGAGGACGCCGTCGAGGCCGCACTAACGCTAGAAGCAGCAGAGGCGGCACTAGCCGGCTCAGCCGACTGTAGCCAAGGCGGCGTAGTCGAGCGCGGCTTAAGCCTAGAGCGGCGGGTCCTAGGCGACGTCGTGGCAGTAGAAGCAGCAGAACCAACGGCCTCAACAGAACCAGCCTCAACAGAACCAGCCTCAGCAGGGGCAGGCACACTAGCAGAGGGCACACTGGGTGAAACCGCAGCTACAGCAGCTGTAGTGGGCGAACCAGCTGCAGCAGAACTAGCTACAACAGGCACACTAGCGGTGGCCGAGCTAGCTGCACTGAGAGAGGAGCTATCAACCACGGGCGTGGAGGCGCTACGCACACGCACCACCGGAGTGGCATCAGTCTTGTCGGGAAGCTTAGCCGGATGTACTGAATCGGGCAGATCCGTCTTAGCGGCAGGCTTCTTCTTAGGTTTCTTTGCAGGTTTTTTAGCAGACTTCTGCCCGGGCTCTTTAGTTTTGCGCATAAAGCCGGTGAACACGAAGGCCGCGATCAAGGACAGACCCAGGGCCAAAATAGCCTGACGAGTCTCAATGAAGGCCCAGGCCGCCAGCGGGAAAACCACCGCCGCCGTCCACATATACATCACCAGCACCACACGTCGGTGCGTCAAACCAGCCGAAAGCAGACGGTGGTGGATGTGCATACGGTCCGGATGGAAGGGGCTCTTACCTGCGCTAACGCGACGTACCACGGCCAGCATCATGTCCGTTAGCGGCAATAGCATCATGGCCAGGGGCAGCAGCACCGGCAAGAAAGCCGGCAGCGCGCGCCCATAGCTAATTGAAATCGGGTCAATCTGGCCGGTAACCACAATTGCCGTGGCCGCGCTCATTAGACCCAGCAGCATGGAGCCACAGTCGCCCATGAAAATTGTGGCCGGGTTGAAGTTATGCGGCAAAAAGCCCAGGCAGATACCGATCAGGGCGGCACCTAACGTGGCCGCTAGTGAGGCGTAAGAGTCAGGTGAAGTGTTACGGGTAAGCACGTAGGTGTAGCCAAAAAAGGCCATGGCGCCAATAGCCACAGTGCCCGCAGCCAAACCGTCCAAACCATCAACAAAGTTAACGGCGTTAATGGCGGTAAGTACCACGAAAATCGTCATGACCATGGAAAAACCGGAAGAACCGATAGTCAGCCCCGCAATTGGGAAAGACACCAGTTGCACACCCTGCCAGGCCAAAATCGAGGCTGCCAGGGCTTGGCCGGCAAGTTTTGCCCACCATTCCAGGTCAAAGAGGTCATCGCCCAGCGCGCACAGCAGGCCGCCGGAAGTCACCACGCCCCAGGCGCTACCGCCTTCAAACACGCCCTCCAGGTAGGGAATATGGGAGGCCACCGCAATGGCAGCCACCATACCCATATACATGGCCACCCCACCCAGACGCGGCACGGGTACCTTATGCACGTCACGCGAACGCACCGGGGTGAGCGTGTGAGTCACCAAAGCGATATGGCGCACCACCGGCACACTCACATAGGTAATGGCCGCAGCCACCAACAAAATCAGTAGGTAAACCTTCACAGGCGACCCCTATCCGTTTACCTTGCCGATAACAGCTTCGATCTGCGCCACGCTGAGCACCCCTACACGCAGCACCTTAGGCTGGGGGGCTGCGAAAGAAACGATAGTGGAGGGTACCGGGCCAGGGGTGGCGCCGTCGTCGAGCAAATAAATCTCACCCGAGTCGATCTGAGGACCAAAGTAAGTGCGCGCCTGGGCGGCGTCGGTGGCGGGCGGGCGGCCAGTGAGGTTAGCGCTGGTAACCGCCAGCGGACCGGTTTGGCTCAGCAACTGCAAAGTGAGCGGATAGTTGGGTTGGCGTACGGCTACGGTGCCGCCGGTTTCGCCCAGGTCCCAGCTTAGATCTGGGTGGGCGGGAAGAATCAGGGTGAGCACCCCGGGCCAGTAGGCTTCCATTAGGGCGCGGGCGGGGGTGGGAATATTGGCGACGACGCCGTCCAGCTGAGCGATGTCGCTGACTAGTACCGGCGGGGGCATTTGCCGTCCCCGACCTTTGGCTGCCAACACCTGCGCCACGGCGCGGGCGTCACTTGCTAACGCGCCGATTCCATAGACGGTGTCGGTAGGGATAATCGCCACTTTGGCAGCCTGAAGATGGCTGACTGCGGCTTGCACGGGGATAGTCACTCTCCCATACTGCCACCCGTCAGGCCACCTATTCCACCCCGTTGGGACTTAAACCACTCGTTGACGTACCTCTCCCGCGCTTAAACTTACCTGTTTGAGGCCGTCCTCACTTTCATAAACAACCACCACGGTGCGATCAGTCCAGGCCACATCGCTGTAGCCAAAACTACCTGGCTCAAGCTCAGCTAGGAACTGATAGCGCACCGGCCCATACTCTTCTCCCTCTGTGTAACCATAGTCTGCGCCCGGGGGTAGCAGCACGGCTTCCAGCCAGCCATTACGGCGTTGGCGCGCATCAAAGGCGTGAGTGAGCAGTGCGAACCGGTCATCGGCATGCCTACCGCCGTAAACAGTGTTGTAAAGCTCAGCTTGCATTAAAAATACGTGCGGTTGGTCAGAAACAATCACTAACCCAAATTCACTGGCGCGCACGCTAACCATGCCCGCGTTACAGCCCGGATCGGCCACAGGATCGGGCGAAGCCTTAGACCAGCTAACTCCCCCGTTTACGCTGACTGCAGACAGGCGCTGGCCGCTATAGCCGGCGTCACGAGCGGAAAGCAGCAGGACGTCTGCGTTTACTTGGGCTATGCAAAATTCATCGACGCCGCTGGTGGCGGTGCCGCCGGCCAGGGAGCCGGTTTGTCTTTCCTGTGTTTGCTGGCAAGGTTGGCCCAGGAACCAGCTTTGGCCGCCGTCGTCGCTAAGCAAACAGCAGGCCTGCAACTGCTGCGCCCCCTCACTGCTGCCCTCTACCCGCAGCACTAGGGGCTGTACCAGGCGGCCGCTATTTAGGCAGACGCCATGACCCGAGACGCTAAAGCCGCAGGGAGCTACCTTGAAATTGGTGCGCCAACTACGTTTGCCGCCAGTCGCAGCGGCGGCCATATCGATTTGGCGCCAGCGCCAGGTGTAGCCGTTATCTTCGCTAACCCCGTAGAGCAGGGCTAGCTCCTCATCGCCCTGCTTGGCTAGAGCGGCGGCGGGAGTTTCATGCCAACCCGGGGCGGGGGCTTGCAGGGCCGGCTTGGCCCCAAACAGGCCAGTTAGTCGTGAGGCTGTAATAAATAGGTGTAGCTTACTGCCATCCCAGATCAGGGAGGGGTCAGAGTAGCCGCAGCCGATACCGTCCAGGCTGTAACCGCGCGCGACCCCCTCAGCTAGGATCTGGGCGTCATCCCAGGTGGAGCCGTGGTTGTAGCTGTGGCGCACCACTACCGAGTTGGGGTTGGGCAGGTCGTCAGGCAGCGCGCCACCACTGGAGCGCCACTGTTCACCTTTGGGACGCGGGCGTAGATCATGAACTAGCACCAGGTGGCCTGAACCCAGATGTACCAGCGCTGGCACTCGGGCACTAAAGTCGGCTTGGCCGCTAGGGTAAAGAATTTGTTTTTCCAAGTTTCATACCAGGTTGCGTTTAAGTGGGCGTTTACAGGGTGCGTTTAAGTGGGCGTTTTGGCAGGTAGATGGCAGGCTGGGGTTAGACCAGGTTGCGGGCGTTAGCCCAGCGGGTTAGCTCGTAGCGGTTAGATAGTTGCAGCTTGCGCAGCACTTTAGAGACGTGAGTTTCCACAGTTTTAATGGAGATGAACAGTTCACTGGCTACCTCTTTATAGGTGTAGCCGCGCGCAATTAGACGCATAACTTCGCGTTCACGGTTGGAAAGTAGATCTAGTTCGCTGTCTTCTACCATTGCCGGGGTGGAGCCGAACGCATCCAGCACAAAACCGGCTAGGCGCGGGGAGAAAGCGGCGTCGCCACTAGCTACCCGTTCAATGGCTGCCACCAGGTCAGACGGGGCAATGGCTTTAGTGACATAGCCGCGAGCGCCGGCCCGGATAACGCTTACGACGTCGTCGGCGGCGTCAGAGACACTTAAGGCTAAAAAGCGGGTGGCAGTGACGTCCGCGCAGTCTCGAACCACTTGGGCGCCGCCGGAGCCACTGCCACCGGGCAGGTGCACGTCTAGCAGCACCACATCGGGTTTTAGGGCGTGGACGGCAGCGATTGCCCCGGGCACGTCCTCGGCCTCGCCCACTACGGTGATTCGCTGCGGTACGCGCTCTAGTTGGGCGCGCACCCCGGCGCGGATAAGGGCGTGGTCGTCAACGAGCAGGACACTTAGAGGTTCAGCCATGTAGTTAATTGTATTGGCTCCCCTACACCCAAAATCATCCCTTCCCTATAAAAAATACATGGGGTTTTATAGGCAACGGACGAAATGTCAGTTTTTGTGCAGCCAGTGCCGTCAGTGCAGCCAGCTCCTGCCAGCCAACTCCTACAGAGCTACTGCAAGGCCAGCCACCTACTGCAAGGCCAGGCGCAGACACACCTCTGTGCCAGGCTCTCGCGCGCGGATGGTGGCGCTGCCGCCGTGGCGCTGCATACGGCCGATGATGGAGTCGCGCACCCCGTGGCGGTCTGGGTTTATGGTTTCTAGGTCAAAGCCGGCGCCGTGATCGCGCACGTAGGCTTCCACTTCTTGGCCGCTGACCTCCACATATAGGCTGATTGGGGGTTTGCCGTGGCGCACCGCGTTGGCTAGGGCTTCACGCAGGGCCGAGGTGAGCACGCGGGTTTTGGCGGTGGCCGGGGTGTCTCCCACAATCACGCTATCTACGGGCACGCCGTAAAGCTGCTCAATTTCACGTGAAACGCTTTCTACCTCGCTGCGTAGGTTTTCGTTGGTGGGGTGGTTGTCCCCGTAAAGCCAGGCGCGCAGTTCGCGTTCTTGGCTTAGCGCCAGGGCGGCCACGCGCTGGGGATCGTCAGCTTGGGCGCGCAGCAGGGTGAGGGTTTGCAGCACTGAGTCGTGTAGGTGGGCGGCAATGTCGGCGCGTTCGGAGGCGCGTGCCTGGGCGGCTTGGGTCTGGGATAGTTGCCTGATTACTCCCAGCCACAGCGGGGCGAGTACTAGGGCCACCACGCTTAGCATCACTAGGGCCGCGAACGCCCCGATCAGCATGCCTGACATATCGGTGTGGTCGCTGAGCCAAATCAACACCCCTAAAACTGCTAGGGCCAGGCCGGCCGCTAAGCGCGCGATTGCCGCCATTGAACGCGGGGTATGCATTACTTCTTCGGCTTGGCTCCAGGCCAGGGCAGCGCCGCAACCGATTATCAGCAGCGGCAGGTAGGCGTTGCTTTCCAGCCAGCCTCGACTCCAGGCCACCAGGATTGCGGCTAGGGCTAGCAGCACTACGCCGCTAAATATGGTGGTGGCCTGATCTCTGCCGTCTTTGCCTTGTAGCTGGTTTAGCTGCGCGGCCAGGCGGGTGGGGGCGGCTAGCTGTGAACTGGCTGGGTTGCCGGCTGGGATTAGGGCTATGGCCAGGGCATATGCCAGCGCGCCGACCCCGTTTAGGAAGAGCAGACCCACAAAAATAGCGCGCACTAGCCACACGTTTACACCCAGGTGCGTGGCTATGCCCGCGCACACCCCGCCCATTAGGGCTGCTGGTGGCATTTGTCCGTCAGCTAGTGGGGTGGGGTTGTGGTTCAGGCGCACCAGTTGGGGGCGCGACGACGACGCCTGGGTACCGCCTTGCTGCCCGTAGACGCTGTCCCACGGCCAATTTTGCTGACCATAGTGACTGCGCGCGCCGTCTACTTGTGGCTCGCTACTCCCCTGCCCTCTACCTCGGGGGCTGCGCCAACTAGGCGGCGGAGTGAAGTCGGGGCGCCAGGGTTGGCCCGCAGCAAACTCGATCTGGTCCGCTGCGAGGGCTGACTGGGCGCCAGCAGGGTCCGACTGTGCGCCAGCAGGGTCCGACTGTGCGGCAGCGGGGGCCGGCTCGGCGGCCTGAGCCCCAATAGGGGCAGATGCGGCCGAAGATGGGGCGAGCGGCGACGTCGGATCTGGGATAGGTGACGCTGAGCCCGCCAGCGGCGTCGAACCTGCAGACTGTGGCGTCGAACCTGACAGTGACGACGTCGGCCCTGGAGAAGGCTGCGGCAAGTCAGAGGACTGATTAGGGGTGGCACTCACGTTTATATAGTTGCACGCAAAGGGGTGCCATTAGGGGTGGGTAGGGATTAATCAGGGTTATATCAGGGTAGTCCCCAATATCGCCAAAGCATCGGTTAGCTGCAAACTTGAAGCATGAACAGCAAAGACTTTAACAACGACGCCGAGCGCGAGGGTGCTGCGGACTCTACTTCCGCGCAGGGCTCTGCGCAGACCAGCTCTGGGTTCCAGGGCTCAGCGCAGAGCGGCCAGAACGCTTACGGGCAAAACGGCCAGAGCGCTTACGGCCAGGCCGGCACCGCGCAGGGCCGCCCCGACCAGACCTTCCAGGGTGCCCCCGGCCACCACAGCAACCCCGGCGCCTACGGCCAAAGCAGCATGGACCGCTTCTTTAACTCGATCCGCGCCATGAACCTCTACCGCGCCCAGCCGCGCGTGCTTGGTGGCGTATGCTCGGGGATTTCCCAGCGCTACGGCATCGACATGACCCTGGTGCGCATCCTGTTTATAGTTGCCGCCCTGCTTGGTTTTGGCGGTTTCCTCTACGCCCTGGCCTGGGCTTTCCTGCCCGAGGTTGAAGATGGGCGCATCCACGTGGAGCAGGCTCTGCACGGCGACTTCACCGGCGGCCTGGCTGGCGCGATTGTGTTAGCGCTCTTTAGCGGCGCCCCGGCGAGCGTTTCGGTAGATTTATTACCCAGTTTTTTTGGCAGTAGTACCTTTATTGGTATCGCCGCTGTGGTAGCGGTGCTGCTCATCGCTAACTCACGACGCAACTCGCAAAACTACTCTGACTACCCCTACGGCCCTGGCAGTTACGACGGCGCCACTGGCTATGGTCCCGACGCCGCTTACAACGGGGGCGGCACTGACGGCGGCAACGGAAGCGGCGACGTCGGCTCAGAAAACTACGACCCAAACGGGGCTTATGCCTCAACCCGAGGTTACAACGGCGGCGTCGGCCACGGCCCCAACGGCGGCTACAACAACGCTTATGACGGCGGCGAGGGCCAGCAGGTTTTTTCCGCCCCGCCCGTAGGCAGCAACGGTAAGCCCATTCCGCGTTGGCAGGGCAACTACAACGCGGGCGGCCCGCGCCCTAGCTACCAGCCCTACCAGCGTAAAAACTGGGCGCCCGGACCGGGCAGTATGTTAAGCCTGATCACCCTGGGTTTGCTGGTGATGTGCGCAATTCCTATGGTGCTTGAGCAGAGCCTGCGCTCCCTGGTGATCTCGGCGGCCTTAGCGGCAGGCGTGATGGGCCTGGCCCTGGCAGTGTGCGCAGTACGCGGACGTCACGGCGGCTGGATCAGCGTAATGGCAGTGTTTTCACTGATTTTTGGTTTCATGCCGATCGCTGCAATCACTTCGGCGGCACCGCAAAGCGCACTGGATATTGATTGGCAAAATGTTCGGGTAGATAAGTCCAACTACAACTACATGGTTCCTTCGATCCCGAACTTCGTGGGTGAAACAACCCTTGACCTGACCCAGGCTCCGGCCGGCGAAAACCGCACTATCACGGTTAACTCCTTTGTTGGCCAGCTGACCATTAAAACCGCCTACGGCCAGAGCGTGCGGATTGAGATGGACCATTCTAAGGGTGTAGAAGCGGCCACGCTGAGCGCTTACTCCCCCTGGCAGGTCAGTGAGAACGGCGTCGTGCACACCCTGCAGCCCACCAACACCTACAACTCTATCGACGGTGACAACTCCGACGACTTCGACGACGACGCCAGCACCCCCACCCCGCGCAACTGGGTGACCGCCTCCCCCAGCCCCTCTGGTACGGCCGTGGCCAGCCCCAGTACAGCAGTAGCTACCCCCTCTGGCACCGCAAGCGCAACCCCTGGCAGCGCAGTGGCCAGCCCCGGCGCCACGTCGTCGAATGGCAGCGCGAACAATGGCACCAATTCGGGCAGCTCACAGCCATTTGCCATGTACTACTACGAAAAGAGCACGGTTAACGGTTGGCCTTCAGGCTCTGCCAGCAAGCTGATCTTCTCTTCGCCAGCTAGCGTGCAGGGCGCAAATGCAGGCAGCTCAAAGGGCACCATCACGGTCAAGGTGGGACAGGCTGTCGGCCAGGTGCGCACCATCGAATCGGCCCCCACCAGCAACTAAGGAAACAAGCAAATGAGCATCAACAGCAGTTACCTAAACCCCGATAGCTCCGGTGCCCCCTACGGGTCCAGCAGTTCCAATGGTTCCGCTGACTCCTACAACTTCAGCGGAGGCTACAGTTCCTACGATGAGCCTGCCAGCCCGCTGTCCACCACCAGCGCCGCCAGCGCGACGGGAGCTAGTGAGACGGGGACATACGGGGCTTACGGGGCGGCCAGCGCCACGGGAGCCAACGAGACGGGGACCGGCACCACGGCAGCCAGCGCGAGCGCCACTTCGGCCAGCTCAACCGGCTACAACTCCACTGGCGCATATAGCTCCACCGAGGCTTACTCCACCGGCTCCTCCAATTCCACTAAGGAAGATGCT
>ERZ772912.1068-NODE-1068-length-11435-cov-2.506942_pt1 | contig 11435 bp, 10 predicted proteins | sample MGYA00512119_ERZ772912 | MGnify/ENA primary metagenome ERZ772912 (study PRJEB29015, sample SAMEA2738048) | human oral metagenome | biome: human oral; feature: human-associated habitat; material: saliva | place: China | collected 2230 ...
TCGCATGACTGCTGCGCGCGACGACGACTTCATGGCACTGCCCGGTATGGAAGCGGATTCCACCGACGCCCATCACGGCCGGGAACGTTTGTCAGATGACGCCGCCCCTACCTCGTCGAACGCTTCGCCAAACGCCTCCTCGAAGTCGGCGCTCGATGCCCTGCTGGACGAGTACCGTGCGCGCGCGACAAGCGAGCGAGAGAAGGGCACGCTCTTCGAGGAACTCACCCGTCAGTTCCTACTCCACGACGCGCGTTTCGCTCACCAATTCAAAGAGGTCTACCTCTGGGGAGAGTGACCGGAGCGGCGAACGGGCGATACGGGCATCGACCTGGTCGCCATCCACAACCAGCAAGACGCCGGCCCTGTCGCGATTCAGTGCAAGTTCTACGCGATGGGTCACCGCATTCAGAAGGCGGATATCGACTCGTTCCTGTCGGCGTCGGGCAAGGAACCGTTCGGTCGCCGCATCGTCGTGGACACGTCGGGCGCGCCGTGGGGCAAGAACGCGCAGGACGCGATCGAGGGCCAGCAGATCCCGGTTTCTCGCATCACGCTGGCGGATCTGCGCGATTCGGACATCTATTGGCGCACGTATTCGCTGGGGGCGACGCAGGCGCCGAAGACCCGCGAGCGCAAGGTTCCGCGCGACCATCAGGTGCGTGCGCGCAGTGCGGTGATGTCGGGCTTCGAGGAGCACGACCGCGGCACGATGGTCATGGCGTGCGGCACGGGTAAGACATTCACGGCCCTGATGATCGCTCGCGAGTTTGTGGAGAAGGAGGGCGGCACCGCCCGGATCCTGTTTGCGGTCCCCTCACTCGCGCTTCTCAAGCAAACGCTCGACGATTGGGCGGCCGAGGCCGACGGCGCGTTCACGGCGTGGGCGGTGTGTTCGGATACGAAGGTGTCCTCGTCGGCGCGTAACGACACGGCCGAGGAGTCGGCGGTGGACCTGCCGATTCCGGCGACGACGGACGGCCAGCGCCTCGCGGACTCCCTGAACGCGAACAACGCGACGGAGGGCCTGCAGGTCGTCTTCGCGACGTACCAGTCGATCGAGGTCATCCACCGCGCGCAGGAGATCGCGGGCGACGAGTGGCGCGATTTCGACCTGATCATCTGCGACGAGGCCCACCGCACGACGGGCGCGACGCTGACGGGCGAGGACGAGAGCGCCTTCACGAAGATCCACAGCAACGAGTTCATCCGCCGCGCGAAGACCCTCTACATGACGGCGACGCCGCGCATTTTCGCGGAGAACGCGAAGAATAGGGCGTCGGAGAAGGACGCGATCCTGACCTCGATGGACGATCAGGAGACCTACGGTCCGGTGTTCTTCCGTCTGGGCTTCGGCCAGGCGGTGAAGGAGAACCTGCTGACGGACTACAAGGTCATCATCCTGACGGTTAGCGAGGAGGAGGTGTCGCAGCACTATCAGGCGATCACGGAGATGGGCGGCGAGCTGAACCTCGACACCGCAGCGAAGCTGACGGGCTGTTGGAACGCGCTGGCCAAGCGCAAGAACCCCGGTTCCGACGTGGACTACGGCGAGGATCGCGCGCCGATGCGCCGTGCCGTGGCCTTCTGCAAGGACATCAAGGCCTCGAAGGCGGTCGCGACGCAGTTCCCGGACCTGGTGAACGGTCCCTTTGGCCTGAGCGACCTGAGCAACGACGACGCGTCGGATAACCTGCAGGTCGAGTGCCGCCACGTGGACGGCACGATGAACGCGGCGGTGCGTGCACGCGAGATGGATTGGCTGACCGAGGGCGCGGGCACGGACGAGGTCCCGGTGTGCCGCATCCTGACGAACGCGCGCTGCCTGAGCGAGGGCGTGGACGTGCCCACGCTGGATGCGGTTCTCTTCCTGTCGCCGCGCAAGTCGCAGGTGGACGTTATCCAGGCGGTGGGGCGCGTGATGCGCCGCGCGGAGGGCAAGGACTTCGGCTACATCATCCTGCCCGTGGCCGTGCCGTCGGGCATGGCACCGGAGCGCGCGCTGGATGACAACAAGCGCTTCCAGGTCGTGTGGCAGGTCCTCAACCCTTCGCGCCCACGACGAGCGCTTGGACGCGGCGATCAACTCCATGGAGCTCAACGGCCAGGGCCCGGAAAACATCATCGTCGAGCAGGTCTCCCTCGAGAAGGCGAAGAAGCAGGACGATCCACTCATCGGCAGCGCGCCCGATGGGGACGAGGCCGGGGCTGGGTCCGGCACGGACGGCGTAACCCAAGGAATCCAGGGTCAGCTGACGCTGCTGCCCTCGGATTGGAAGGAGTCGGTGTTCGGCCGGATCGTGAAGAAGGTGGGCTCGTCCCTGTACTGGGAGGACTGGTCCAAGGACATCGCGACGGTCGCGGACCGCTACATTCACCTCATCGACCGGCTGCTGGAAGATCCGGAGCGCCAGGACGCGTTCCAGGAGTTCGTGGGCGCGCTGCGCGCGACGCTGAACCCGGCCGTAGACAACGAGTCGGCGGTGGAGATGCTGGCCCAGCACATCCTGACGGCAAAGCCCTTTACGGTTGGCAATGGAACAGGAAAACAGACGAGCAAGAAGCGGAGGAGCAATGAAAAGAATTAGCTACAACCCGTTGTGGAAGAAGCTCGTCGACAAAGGCTGGCTGAAGCGCGATCTCCAGCAAAAAGCTGGCATCAGCACTGGAACCGTTACCAAGCTCGGACGGAACGAGAACGTCACCACCGCCGTTCTCGTCAAGATCGCCGAAGCACTGGACTGCGGACTGACCGACACCGCGGAGATCGTCGAAGTCATCGAGTCTGTGAAGGGAGATAACGATGCCAAAGCTCACTGAAGAGGACGTCAAACTCAGGTTCATTACACCTGCGATCACAGAGACGGCTGGTTGGCGTAAAGAGCAACTTCGTATGGAGCCTGTCATCGCTCCTGGCCAGGTCATCGTTCAAGGTACCAAGACCAAACGGGGCGAGATCAGCAAAGCGGATTACGTGCTGCTTGGTTCGAAGTCGCGTAAGCCGCTTGCGGTTGTTGAAGCCAAGGACATGGAGCACACTGTTCGTGCAGGTCTGCAGCAGGCACTGGGTTATGCCGCGAAGCTTGACGCCCCGTTCGCATACTCGTCAAACGGCAAGGGCTTCATCGAGCATGACTTCTTCACCGGCGTTGAGCGAGAGATCGGCTTGGATGAGTTCCCTACCGAGGATGAGTTGTGGCAACGCTATCTGGTTGGCAAAGGACTTGACGCTCAGGGTGCGGCACTGATTGCTGAGCCATATCATGTTGACCCGTTCAAACCGCAAGAAGCTCGCTATTACCAGCAGGTAGCGGTAGACCGCACGCTGGAAGCAATCGCACACGGCGACCGCCGTCTACTCCTGGTGATGGCCACCGGCACCGGCAAGACATTCACGGCCTTTCAGATTATTTGGCGGCTCCTCAAAGCTGGAACAGTGAAACGGGTACTGTACCTCGCCGACCGCAACGTGCTGATCGATCAGACCATCACCGGCGACTTCGAGCCACTCTCTGGCCGCATCACCAAGGTCAAAGGCAAGCACTTGGATTCCTCTTACGAGGTTTACATGAGCCTGTATCAACAGCTCGCTGGTGAGGAGGGTGAAGAACCATTCCGGCAGTTCAAACCAGAGTTCTTTGACATCGTCATCATTGACGAGTGTCACCGTGGATCAGCACGCGAAGAATCGCTGTGGCGACGTGTCCTCGACTATTTCTCTAGCGCCATCCACATTGGTATGACGGCAACACCGAAAGAAACCAAGGAAGTGTCGAACATCGACTACTTTGGTGAGCCTGTCTACACCTACAGTTTGAAACAGGGAATCGAGGATGGCTTCCTCGCTCCGTATAAGGTGATCCGTGTTGGCTTGGACGTCGACTTGGAGAACTGGCGACCGTTCGAGGGGCAAGTCGACGTTGATGGCAACGAAGTTGAGGATCGCGAGTACAATGTCAAGGATTACGACCGTAACCTCATCATTGATGAGCGCACCCAGATGGTCGCCAAGTACGTGACGTCCTGGCTGGAGAAGTACGGCACTGATTCGAAGACCATCGTCTTCTGCGTCGATATTGAGCATGCTGAACGAATGCGCCAAGCCCTAGCGAACGAGAACCTTGAACGGGTCATCGAGGACTACCGGTACGTCATGAAGATCACCGGAGATGATAAAGAAGGCAAGGGTCAGCTCGATAACTTCGCTGACGTCAACGAGCAGTACCCGACACTGGTGACCACATCGAAACTGCTCACCACAGGCGTCAACGTCAAAACGATCAAGCTCATCGTCTTGGAGTCCAACATTGGGTCGATGACGGAGTTCAAACAGATCGTCGGACGCGGCACCCGGCTCGATCCTGAGCATGGCAAAGAGTTCTTCACGATCATGGACTTCCGTGGATCGACCCGACTCTTCGCCGACCCGGATTTCGACGGTAACCCAGCAGGCAGCATAGACATGCCTTTGCCCGAGCCTGGAGATGACGGCGAGATCCCCGAACCCGAATGGCCAGAAGACGACGAAACCGCGGAAGACCCCGGGTCTGAAGATGACATCGAGGACTTCGGCCCAGATGATGTGATCATCTGTGATCCGCCTTGGATCGACGACCCCGCCCCTGAAAAGCAAGGCAAGGTGCGAGTTCGCGGTGTCGAAGTCAAACTGCTCAACGAGCGCGTCCAGTACGTCGATCCCGTCACCGGCAAACTCATGACCGAATCGATCCGCGACTTCTCGAAGCGGTCATTGCTGAACACGTACTCCAGCCTCGACTCGTTCCTTACCGCTTGGTCGCAGGCCGAGCGAAAGGACGAACTCATCGGCCAGCTCAGCAGCCGTGGCGTCTTCCTTGAGGCGATACGCGAAGAAGCTGACGGTAGGTTCTTCGACGTTGACGATTTCGACCTGATCCTCCACGTTGCCTTCGACAAGCCTCCACTGACCAAACAAGAGCGTATCGATCACGTCAAGAAGCGCGGTTACCTCCACAAATACTCAGACACGTGCCGCGAAGTGTTGGAAGCGCTCTTGGATAAGTACGCAGATATCGGTATATCTGAAATCGAAACAACCAGAATCCTCAGCGTTGACCCATTCACCCAGTACGGGTCACCGCAGAAGATTGCCCGCCTCTTCGGAGGACGCGATGCCTACCTCCAGGCCATTCGTGAACTCGAAGACGCCCTCTACGAAGCTGCATAAGGAGCACAAGTAGCTAATGAGCCTAAACTCGTTCATCTCAACCTCCCGCAAGATCATGCGCGGAGACGCCGGGGTCGACGGCGACGCCCAACGCATCGCCCAACTCACCTGGCTGTTGTTCCTCAAGGTCTACGACGCGAAAGAAGCCGACTGGGAGTTCCACAACCCCGCCTACCAGTCGATCATCCCCAAACATCTCCGCTGGCGATCTTGGGCACCCGACCGAAAAGACGGACGCTCCAAGACCGGTGAGGAACTGCTGACGTTCCTCAACACTGAACTCTTCCCAGTCCTCAAATCGCTGCCGATCACCGCATCGACGCCGCTCAGTCAATCCGTGGTTCGGGCAGTGTTCGAGGATTCGAACCAGTACATGAAGGACGGCATCCTCATCCGTCAACTCGTTAACCTGATCAACGAGATTGACTTCGAGGACTATACAGACCGGCATGCTTTCGGCGAGATCTACGAGACCTTGCTGAAAGAACTCCAAAGCGCGGGCAGCTCAGGTGAGTACTACACGCCGCGCGCGGTCACCGACTTCATGATCGAAATGATCAACCCCAGGCTCGGAGAGACCGTCGCAGACTTCGCAGCCGGAACAGCCGGGTTCCTCACCTCAACGCTCAAACACCTCGACGAACAGGTCGAAAGCGTCGAAGACCGCGAGGTATATCGCTCCAGCGTTTACGGCATTGAGAAGAAGCCAATGCCGTACCTACTTGGCGTGACCAACCTACTGTTACACGACGTCGACCAGCCCCAGTTCATTCACGGCAACTCACTCGAACGCAACGTGCGCGACTTCAAAGACAGCGAGAAGTTCGACGTCGTCACCATGAACCCGCCCTACGGCGGCACAGAGCAAGAATCGGTCAAAGCGAACTTCCCGCAAGCCTTCCGTTCCTCTGAAACCGCAGACCTATTCATCGCGCTCATCACCTACCGGCTCAAACGACACGGAAGAGCCGGGGTCGTACTGCCCGATGGGTTCCTCTTCGGCAACGACGGCGCAAAACTCGCACTGAAGGAACGGCTCCTCAAGGAGTTCAACCTCCACACCATCATCCGCCTGCCGGGCTCTGTGTTCTCGCCCTACACCCCAATCGCCACCAACCTCCTGTTCTTCGACAACACCGGTACAACCAAGGAGACCTGGTACTACCGAGTAGATCTCCCCGAAGGCTACAAAGCGTTCTCCAAGACCAGACCAATGCTGAGGGAACACCTGGCCGACGCCGCTGAGTGGTGGATGGATCGCCGAGAGATCGAAGACGCAGACGGCAACCCCAAGGCCCAACGTTTCACCGCCGAACAACTCACAGCGGGTGGCTACAACCTTGACCTCTGCGGCTTCCCGCAACAAATAACTGTCGTGCTCAGCCCAGAAGAAACAATCGCTGATTACAAGACCAAACGAGCCCAACTCGACGCGCAAATCGACGCCAAGATCGCCCAAATTGAAGCGCTCCTGGCGGTGACCGAATGATCGCCGACCGCCTCCGCGCTGCCATCCTCCAAGCAGCCATCAGTGGCAAACTGACTGACCAACGCCCAGAGGATGGCACCGCTAAAGACCTCCTCGAACACATCGCCGCAGAGCGGGCGGCGCTGGTCAAAAAGAAGAAGATCAAGAAGCAGAAGCTGCTTCCACGTGTCAACGTAGATGATCAAGCGTTTGTTTTGCCCGCGAGCTGGTCATGGATTAGCTTCGGGGAGACCATTAGCCTCTTGTCTGGGAGAGACCTCACCCCTGAACAGTATTCAGATAGGCCTGATGGTATCCCCTACATTACTGGTGCGAGTAACTTTTCCAATGGCTCTATCATCGTCAATCGATGGACTGCACAGCCATTAACGGTTGCCCACCAAGGCGACCTGCTGATCACCTGCAAGGGAACTATCGGCGATCTCGCTGTGCTGGAAGAGGCGGAAGCTCATATCGCACGACAAATCATGGCGATAACTTGCTTGCAAGTTCGACGGGGATACATCGCTGCGTTCCTTGAATATTCAGTTGCTGCCTTAAAAGCACAAGCGAAAAGTATGATTCCAGGAATTAGTCGCGACATGCTGCTGACAACACCACTTCCTCTCCCACCGCTCGCCGAGCAAGAACGGATTGTTGCCAAGCTTGAAGAGTTACTGCCACTCATTGATCAACTTGCTGAACTCGAGAGAGAGAGAGAGAATCTGTAGATCGCACGTTCGCACGAGCACTGGAACGCGCAATCCTGCATGCAGCAATCAGTGGCAAACTCACCAAGCAACACCCCGAAGACGGCACCGCAGAAGAACTCCTCGAAACCATCAAAAACGAACGCCAGCAACTCGAAAAGGAGGGCAAAATCAAGAAGCAGAAGCCACTGCCTCTGATGAGCGAAGAAGTCGACCTTTTCGACGTTCCGCCTGCTTGGGCTTGGGTTCGACTCGGTCAGTTGGTCAAATACTCGGGTTCCGGTAGTACTCCCAAAGGTGGGAAAGCTGTCTACGTCCACGAGGGCACGATGTTCCTACGTTCGCAGAACATCCACAACGATGGCCTTCGAACCCAGGATGTCGCTTTCGTATCTCAAGCAACGGTGGAGACTCTGGGATCAAACACTGCCTATCCGGGGGATCTGCTTTTGAATATCACGGGGGCTTCGATTGGCAGGGCAGCAGTTGTTCCGAGTGGATTTGCGCCGAGCAAAACCAATCAGCACATCCTCACGATCCGCCTGATAGATCCGCGATTAGCACGATACATTCAAACTGTTATCACCTCAGATTTTGGATTTCGGCAGATTATGCAGCGCCAGAATGGTGGGACAAAAGAGGGGCTCAACTCGACCAGTGCGCTATCGCTGCCAGTTCCAGTTCCGCCTGTGGATGAGCAGGAGCGCATTGCTGCCAAGCTCGACCGAGCGCTACCCCTCGCGCGAGGCCTTGGGGAGCTGGTGTCGTGATCACCAAGGTTCACTTTCGAGGCTTTCGTTGTTTCAAGGAGATTGTCCTCACACCAGCTGAGATGACGCGAAGTTCGGGTTTCGAAGATCAGACTGCACTGCCTGAGGCGGTATGGGTGGGCGTTGCGCAGATACTCTGCTCACCAGTGACTACTGGCAGGAGGCGAGAAGGCGATGGGTGACGAAAACCGATTGTTTCGACAATTCGAAGCGAATCTCCGCATGACTCCGGCGACAGTCAGCGCGGTGCGCAATCGATACCATGCCATCACGCGGCGCATCAATGTGGACTTCTGGGGAACGTCCTCAGACACAGATCACTCCTGGTACGCCGGGTCATATGGTCGCGGTACAGCGATCTCGACGAGTGATATCGATATTCTCGTGGAGCTACCGCCCGGTGAATACAACAACGCTTGGGCGCGATCCCTGTTTGGTGGGAACGGGCCATCCGAGCTACTCCAAAAGGTGAAACGAAGTCTCAGTGCGACCTATCCCCAAACCAAGCTGCGTGGGGACGGACAAGTCGTCGTCGCCGAGTTCACAGATGGAGTTCGATTCGAGATAGTCCCCGTGTTTCGGGCGGAAACGCCCGGCACGTACCGTTACCCAGACACGCATGACGGCGGCTCTTGGCCAACAATGAACCCGCGCCGTGAGCTGGAAGTGTTCAATGGCCTGAGCAAGGATCACCCAGGTGGCCTGAAGAAGTTCTGCCGGATGCTTAGAGCGTGGAACAAACAGGGGCAGTACTTCAGCGGGCAGGCACTGGACGCAATGGCGTTCGAATACTGGGAACAGAGCCTGTGGGCTGACAACCTGCCATACCTATATTTCGACTGGCACACCAGAGACTTCTTCGAATACTGGAAGAACGAGTTTGCCCGTGGTGGCGTTGTTGTAGCTCCGGGTACACGTCGACGAATTGACGCATTTGCTCCACCTCCTATGGTGGATCTTCTAGTGCTTTACGCGGACATTGCCAAGACTGCGATTGATGCGACGGACACATGCCAAGCAACAGAGTTTTGGAGGACGATCTTCGATGACCGATTCCCGAAGTCCTGAACGCGACAGACTGTATTCCCAGCTCGAGAACGAGTATGGGAATGTGGTCTACTCTCACGCCGCGCAGGAAGAACAGCGTACGAGGCTTGCGCGCTCGGAGCGGAGAATCAAGACTTTCCAAATCATTCTTTCTGCGGCTTCAACTGCTGGCATCGTTGGTATCTTTGTGACGCAGCAGCAATGGGCGACGGTAGCTACGGGACTACTCACTTTCACGCTCCTTACGCTTAACTCGTATAGCTTTCGGTTCGAACTGGGAACGCAAATAGCGAACCATCAGAAGGCTGCCGATCAACTTTGGTATCTCCAGCGGCAGTACTTGGCTTGTTTGACTGACTTCAACTCGATGAGTGATGAGGAAGTCCGCAAGGAAAGAGACAGGCTTGTAGAACAAACCAAATCGATCTATACATCCATTCCCAGGACAGATAACAAGAGCTTTAACATTGCGCGTGATCGACTCCAGAAGGAAGGACTGAGAGAGTTCAGTCGAGACGAACTAAACCTGTTACTGCCCGAAGGGCTGAGACAGTGACCTCACGGAACCATTTGGCGCGACGAACACCTTTTGGCGGAATGCCCGTTGGCACTGGCTTCGTTGGTGCAGGCGATACCTTGGCGACGGACTGCTCAACGCTGAAGCATCGGAGGGGCGGCACAGTCTCTTGGCGGTCAACAACTCCCACGAGCACTTTTGCCCCGAAACCGCGCGGTTCTCGCCGTATCTTCAGGATTCGGCCAACTGCCGTTGATACGCCCCCCTTGTATTCAATCCGCTCGCTTGTGCGAGCCCTTCGCAGGGACGGGTACGTTTGTGGCTCGCCTGCTGCAGCTGGGCGTCATCCCGCCCGAGGCCCTGGAACACAAGTACAAAAACGAGATCTTCGCGAACGAATTCGTGCTGCTCTCCTACTACATCGCGTCGATCAACATCGAGCAGGTCTACCACCAGGTGCGCGCCGAGCAGGGCGTGGACGAGGGCTACGTCGAGTTCCCGGGCATGACCCTAACGGACATCTTCCAACTCCACGAGGTCAACGGCACGATCACCGAGGACTTCGAGGGCCTGGCGGCCAACAACGAGCGCGCAAAGGCGGAGAAGGACTCGACGATCACGGTCATCGTCATGAAAGAGTGGATGTGGCTATTGATACGTGACTGCAGTGTGTCGGAGTATGCGCTCGCGACCTGATTTCGCGCGGTAGCACGGCGAAGTGGGACTTTGCCAGGGGATCATCGTTCTGATCCGATGAGTCGATGCACCACCGAACCTTGCGCCGTCGTTCGGTCAACCCGCTACTGGAGGTGCGCATGTACCCCCGGAGGTTGATGCGCGGTGACTCCGTCAAAAGGTACAGCATGGCATCGAATTGTACTTTGCATTGCGCGTTGTCTGCCGGGAGGGTGGTCGTGCGGTCGACGCAAAACGATAATTTACAGGCCATGTTGCAGACGCTCTACGGGTACTGGTTCTTGCAGTTCAACTTCCCAGACGAGAATGGGCGACCATACCGTGCGTCCGGCGGACGAATGGTTTGGAACAGCCAGCTCAAGCGCGAGATACCTGCAGGATGGCGAGTCGCATCGCTCGTTTCCAACCCGTTGTGCGAGCCGCTCAAGCCCGGTGTCGCACCGTTCTCTGAGAAGACTTATCTGGCAACCGCCGACGTCGTGGGCACAACAATCAAGGACGGAAGCCGAATCCGGTACGAGACGCGGGAGGGACGGGCGAACATGGAGCCTGTCCTGCACTCGGTCTGGTTCGCAAAGATGAAAGGTAGTGTCAAGCATCTGTTCTTGAACGAGGCCTGTGCATCGTTGATAAGCGAGACGATCCTCTCTACCGGATTCGTTGGCCTGAAGTGTGAGCCCGTTGCATTCGAATACATCGCATCGTTCATAGCCAGCGAACAATTTGAACCGCTCAAAGATCTGCATGCGCACGGCGCGACGCAGCAGGCAGTCAACAACACTGATCTTGAGAACATACTTTTGCCCATACCTGATGCTGAGACGCTGAGACGCTTCAGCCAGTTGGCATCATCGACGCTCAGCCGCTTCAATGCCAGCATCGTTGAGAACAAGCGATTGCAAGAGCTACGCGACTGGTTATTGCCAATGCTGATGAACGGTCAGGCGACGGTGGCGAGTTCAGATAAATTATCGTTTACCTGATTGTTCAGTTCGATCTGTTGTTCGATTGAGTACAGTAA
>ERZ772912.1069-NODE-1069-length-11434-cov-6.004658_pt1 | contig 11434 bp, 10 predicted proteins | sample MGYA00512119_ERZ772912 | MGnify/ENA primary metagenome ERZ772912 (study PRJEB29015, sample SAMEA2738048) | human oral metagenome | biome: human oral; feature: human-associated habitat; material: saliva | place: China | collected 2230 ...
CCTATAATTAGATGGATTTGGTGATACTCTAAAAAATAGAACCTAGTATTTTGAACGGTTTGGTATATATCGTACGTTTGGAAAAGAAGAATGGGAATAATGCGGTGTAACTTAGAATTATTAGGAGTATAACGACGACATAATTCTTATATACAGCGTATGCAACAAGAACTTTAATCTTAACGAGCAACGCGAGGAAAAGATTATTAGTTCTAACTGCCCATATGTTAAAATATATAGATTGAAAATTAGTTAAAACACTTTGGATTGTCTCCAAAGTGTCTCCAAAAACCCCACCAATAATTTTTGGTGGGGTTTTCATTAAAATCTTTGATTTCTTACCTTATCTACACTAAAATATAAATATAAAAATAGGCAATCAAGAATAATACATTCAACACCTTATCTGTGTTATAATTAAATGGAATTATAATTTTAAGAGGAAAATAATATGAATTTAATAATTAAAAAAATAGTAGACAAGAAAGAAAAAGAAATAATATCAAAAGAGGTCCTTTACGACCTTCCTGAATGGTTTGGTCTACCTGAAAGTACAAAAGAGTATATTAAAGATTCACAAGATAAACCGTTTTTGGCTTGCTATGCAGATAATGAAGTTGCAGGTTTTATCGTATTAAACGCAACAAGTAAGGATACTGCAGATATTTTTGTAATGGGTATAAAGAAAAAATTTCATAGAATGGGAATTGGAACAAAACTAAATACAGAATTCGAAAATATGGCAAAAAATCTTGGATATTCTTACTCACAAGTGAAAACTGTAAAAATGGGACACTACAAAGAATATGATATTACTAATGAATTCTATATCGCAATGGGATATAAAGAATTAGAATGTTTTCCTACCTTATGGGACGAATGGAATCCATGTCAAATATATGTTAAATATTTAGGGGAATAATACTTTAATAATATTTTATTTATAAATAAAATATTTTAGTATCTAAAAGCTCGATGAGTAAAAATAAAAGTAGAGTATATTCACCAAGAAACTTGATATAGTTTACTTTTAAAAACTAAATACAAGATAAATACAAATTTATACCCTGCCATTTTCCCTGCCAATATAAAAAATAAAGTCGATACTTCCTATGATATCAACTACTCAGGATAGATTCTTCCCCTATTGAGTGGGGAATAGTCTCACCATCTAAGGGTGACCGATGCTTTTGCATCGGTCATTTTCGAGACGAAGCAAAGCTGAGTCCGAAAAACTAAGCGAGAAAACTCACGAGAGTTTTCGAGAGGACATCGCAAGCGATGTTTTTACGTCAGCCCCATATATCGAGCACGAAGTGCGAAGATAGATGGATGGAAACCCTTCCGCAGGGAAGAAAAGCCGATGCGACGAATAGGAGCGTTGGCTTTTCTGATTCGCTAAATGGGATTGAAAATTATGTAATAATTTTCAAGTATACTTAGGAAATAGTAAACCGAAGATGAAACGGTCAAATATACTCGTTTCGAATATACGTCATTGTGGCGTGACTCGCGTACGCCTCATATCGGATTTCTGTACTTAGTCTATTTCACCATATTTTCTCATAGATTGTTTTTGAATATTATATAATTGGGTGTAATTGAGTAGTTTCTTTTAGAGATTAATCGAAGATAGATTAGGGAAAATAAGCAAGAAAATCATAAAGGATTTTTCAATTACAAAAAGATGAATATACCATTTCAGATTGGATAAAGATCAATTATATGATAATATAGTCCGATAATTAAAATATTTAAACAGGAGGATTGATGTATGTTATCAAAAATTAAATTATGGTTTTTTAATCATAAGAATTTTTTAAGGATGTCAAGATTTTTAATTTTACCAGTGTCGCTTCTTTTAGTTACCTGGATTTTTGATCATCAATATATTGCAATTAAATCTTATATTCCCAAACAACTATTGTTGTCGGTTGAAGTTTCAGTAGATTTCCTTTCTAATATATCTGGAATATTTTTGACTATAAGTACTTTTTGTTTTACAATTATTGTCACTGTACTTAATAAATATAGCAGTAGCATATCACCTAGGATGCTTCAGAGTTTCATAGATAGGACCGGAGTTCTTGGTTTATATGGTATATTTGTCGGTGGTTTTTTCTATTCAGTAATCAGTATCCTATTATTGCAAGATATTGCTCCAGACCAACATGTTGTCGCTGGAAGTTTCGGAATTGCTTATTCCATAATTGCGATGCTAAGTTTTATCGCTTTCTCAAGACAGGTTCTTGATAATCTAAAAGTATCAAATATTATAGAAAATATTTTTAATGATTGCGAGAAACTTATTGATAAAGAGGTAGAACTAAGAAAAAAAGCTAAGTATTATGAAGAAGGCGACGAATCTACAAAGTTATCAATTGTAGCTGAGAGCTCAGGTTATTTATTTGAAATAAAATCAGATAATATTTTTAAAGAGCTTAATGGCATAAAAGCAGAATTTGTTATAAACAAGAGAATTGGTGAATACACAACCAAAGGAGAAAGCGTAGGGGAATTAAATATATTCCAATGCAAGTTAGATGATAATGATAAAAAAGAATTAAAAGAAAAATTAAGTCCATTGTTTATAATAAATGCTTACAATAATGGAGAAGAAGATTATCACCGTGGAATTATAAACTTAACCGAAATCGCTAATATGGCCCTAAGCCCTGGCACAAATGACCCAAATACTGCAATAATGTGTATAAATAAAATGTCATCATTGCTTGGGAAACTCTTATCTACAGGCAATCATTTTATAATCCTGAAAGAGGACGAAGATGTAAAAATAATTTATCAAAGTTATTCTGTAAAGGACGAACTATATCTTGGTTTCAGCCAGATAATTTCCTATTCAGCAGGTGATCCTTTGGTTACCAAAGCGATTTTACAAGGGATTTATATCATATACATAATGGCAGATATGGATGCTAAAAAAAGCATAAAAAGATTTTTTGATGATAGCTATGAAATTTTAATGGAAAATTTTACTCACGAAATTCATTTGGATATTTTTAAAAAAATAAAAAACAATATGGAAAAGCACGTAACCTTATAGGAAAATACCTCTGAATCCATTTGAATTTAAATGCATTCAAAATCAAATTAAAAATATGGTCAATTAGTTTAGTATTTGTGGACCACTTTTCGATAATAACTCTGGGCCCATTTTCGGTTGATATTTACATGATGAAATATTTACGTTTGAGCCTAATGCATTTAATATAAGCAAGAAATAAATATCTTTAAATAAAAAATACGAAAAATTACTATTGAAAAACAATGATTTTGAACTTGTTTCAATATTAAAGGAAAATGGGACAATTTTTTTTAAAAAAATAGAAAATGATTTCAAACCAAAAAATCTATATGATAGATTTAATAATTACAGATCTACAAATTATAATTCTCTGGTACTGGGACTGGGACGGGACTAAAAATTTGAAAATGTCCTATAATTAGATGGATTTGGTGATACTCTAAAAAATAGAACCTAGTATTTTGAACGGTTTGGTATATATCGTACGTTTGGAAAAGAAGAATGGGAATAATGCGGTGTAACTTAGAATTATTAGGAGTATAACGACGACATAATTCTTATATACAGCGTATGCAACAAGAACTTTAATCTTAACGAGCAACGCGAGGAAAAGATTATTAGTTCTAACTGCTAACATAGCAAGATATATAAAACCCTTATATTTTTAAGGGTTTTTATTATAGTTGCAAACATTTTGCAACCAATAAAAAACTTTATCACATTTTATAAAAGATTCTAAATTATACTAGATACCATTTATGAAGGAGTAAAATAATGAAAAAACAAACTACTAACTTTGCGCTTTTTGTATTCATATTCGGACCTCTTGTAGGCCTTATTATTGGAAGTATAATCGGAGATATCAAAGTTGGTATTGCTATTGGACCATTCTTAGGTCTAATGTTAGGTTTACTATTTAGCAAAATAAAGCCAAAAGATGAACATAGCGAAGATACTATAACAAAAGATAGTGAAGAATAATATACTCAACAACAAATATTCTCAAAAATAAAAACCGCCTCTGAAAAAGGTGGTTTTTTTATTTTGAAAGCTTTGCTCAATAAACTTAAGCCATTAATAAAAAGAGGTATGAAAACCTCCTTTTTATCATTTAAAAATTAACACTTTTACTATACCTTAGACTTTTTTCACTTATTAAAACCTTAAAGTATTTGAACTTCTTATCTGAATCCGGAATTGAGAATCCAAAACTTATTTCCGTTCGATTTTTCCAAATATTATTTCGTTCAAAGCTTCTACTAAAATAAACACTATCATTTTCATCATAACATTTAATTAAAATATATATAGATTCAATATCATAACCAGTAGTGTTTTCAAAGTTACCTCTGTAGCGTTTCTCATTTCCATCAGACCCACTAACATTTTCAACTTCGAAATTTTCAGGTTTAAAAGTATCTACTAATATCCCATATACTCTATTAAATTCTTTTACTGCTTTACCACTTCTCAATATCTCATTAAGGTATTTTTTATTTTTTACAGGAATTTCCACTATTGAATTAATGTCTAAAAGTAATTCATAACGTTTTCTTTGATATTTATACCATTCATCTGTTGTGAACGTACTATCCACAAAATCTTCCCCTAATATAGATTTTTCCTTTAATATAGCTTCTTTTGTTTCCTTAAGATTATTAATATATGCGTTAGCAAATTCCTTTAACTTAGGATCTTTAAAGTTCCGGTTATTATATTTATCAATTTCAATTAGTTCACAATCTATGTAGTCTCTATAGTCTTTAATTGATTCTTTTTCTTTATCTTTAACCTTATCCTTAGTAATTATATAAACAATTCCCCACCTATTATCCAATCCTTTTGCTAACGAGTTAATGAATTCATTATCATACGTACTGTTTCTATCACCTATAAAATAACGCGGACTTGGTAACAAAAGGCCTATTATCAAAAGTAATAAAGCTAATCCTATTCTTTTTTTCATAAAACTGTAGCCCCCATTTCCGTAGTCTTTTCAGTATAGCGATACCTTTTTTCTATTAATATTCTAGCTAGTATATTTATTAATATTCTAAAAAATAACCTTTTCTATTAAGTCTGAGACTTTTTTTACCTATGAAAACCTTAAAGTATTTGAACTCCTTATCTGAATCGTAAATTGGGAATTCAAAACTTTTTTTCGTTCCATTTTTCCATATACCTTCTGGTTCAACGACTATAGAAAAAACACCCTCGTCTTTTTCATCATAAAAATGAATTGAAAGATATATATGTCCAACGTCATAACCAGTAGTGTTTTCAAAGTTCCCTATGTAACGCTTCTCATTTCCATTAGATCTACTAACATTTTCAACTTCGAAGTCTTCAGGTTTAAAAGTATCTACTAATATTCCATATACTCTATTAAATTCTTTTATTTCTTTACCACTTTTCAATATCTTATTAAGGGATTTTTTATTTTTTACAGGAATTTCCACTATTGAATTAATGTCTAAAAGTAATTCATAACGTTTTCTTTGATATTTATACCATTCATCTGTTGTGAACGTACTATCCACAAAATCTTCCCCTAATATAGATTTTTCCTTTAATATAGCTTCTTTTGTTTCCTTAAGATTATTAATATATGCGTTAGCAAATTCCTTTAACTTAGGATCTTTAAAGTTCCGGTTATTATATTTATCAATTTCAATTAATTCACAATCTATGTAGTCTCTAAAGTCTTTAATTGATTCTTTTTCTTTATCTTTATCTTTAACCTTATCCTTATCATTTATGTAAACAATTCCCCACCTATTATTCAATCCTTTTGCCAAAGAGTTTATGAATTCATTATCATACGTCTTGTTTTTATCACCTATAAAATAATTCGGACTTGGTAACAAAAGGCCTATTAGTAAAAGTAATAAAGCTAATCCTATTCTTTTTATCATAAAACTGTAGCCCCCATTTCCATAGTCTTTTAAGTATATCAATACCTTTTTTCTATTAATATTCTAGTTATCTTTTGATAGAAATTTTTAAAATAGTTCCTTAGTATATAAACTCCTTCTCATTACCAAAACTGTTAATAAAAGGTGAAAAAAGCTAAATAACTATTAATTAAGATCGGTAACTTTATTGTAATTATTTCGATAAGAAAAGTCAAGTTTGTCTGTGACTATAAGTCGGATGTAAAGTAAAAAGGACTAACCTTTTTTTGATATATACTCAAGAAAAAGGATAAGATATACTTTAGTTACAATAATAAGACTAAATAATTTAAAAAAGCTAAATATTAAATTTTTATAATATATTTTTTAATATTTACCCATATTTTGTCCAAGTTATATTGTATAATTATCATAGGTAATAATAAAATAAGGAGAATATATTATGAATAAAAAAATTATTACAATTCTTACAGGTATTATAGTTTTAGTTGGTGCATTCTTTTTCTATCAGCATTCTGGTAAAAATGACCTTAAAGCTGAACATACTAAATACTTAGCTCTTATCAATGATAACCATGATTTCGATGGTGGTCTTAAAAGATTAGAGACTCTTGACACTGATGAAGGTCAAGAAATTTTTAAAAACATAAAAACCGAAATCAAAATTGCTAAAGAATTGAAAAACATCGACACAAGTCTTGATAATAAAGATGTTGATGCAGCTAAAAAATCTTTAGAAAAAGTCGATACTCTTACTGTAGACAATACTTTTGATAAAGCTATAGAATGGTTAAAAGAAGATATTACCAACTATGACAAAGCTAAAAAAGAAATAGATGAAGATAAATCTGGTAATATCAGTTCAATTATTGATAAGTATAAGTTTAATCATAGTGCGTTAAAAGCTAAGTTAAGTGAAAAAGATAATTCTACATCTAGCTCTTCATCAAATTCATCATCAAATAATAGCCAATCTTCTATCTCAGATAGCGAAAATATCCCTCAACTTAAGGGACAACAAGCCCCTATTACATATGGCGAGGTGAAAAAAGGAAAATACAGTAATGGCTCTCCTGATACTGTAGTTGGAAAAATACTTTCTGAAGAGTTAGGTGGCCCTGTTGCTAATTTTTCAAATGAGCAAATAAGAGATGCTGTTGCAAGATACAATCAAAAAAACTCTCAAAAAACCAATACTAGCCAAGATCCATTAGAGACTTATTATCCACAATGGTCTGCTGCTGTTAAGCAAAGTAATCCGGATGCAGAGATAATCAGAGATACAGATGGAAAATACTATGTAGAAGGTATGACTAAAAATCGTGTAGCAGTTATTTACGAAAACCCTCATTTAGTTCGATTAGTTAACGCTACTACAAACGTACATGTTGAATTCTAAAAATATAATTTATTAATTTAATTAAACCTATTCAAAAACACATAACCTAACATTACCTTGTAAGTTATGTGTTTTTTTCATCCCCTTCTCCACAATAAATTTAGTAATTATCAAAGTATGATATTTATCTTAAATTTACAATATAATTTTATTATTTTCTGAAAAATCATTGTAAAAATATCTTTATTTTCATTGTATTACAGCTTTTTTTCTCACTAAAATATTTTATCAACATTTCGAAACTTTATTGTATTTTTTAGTTGATTTATTTGATAGAATATGCTAAATTATCTATTGTTGAGATATATTATGAAATCAAAAATAATATAAAGGAGACAACAGTTTATGAAGAAAATATTAATAACTAAAAAAACAAGTATGATTTCTACTTTTATTCTCACTGCAACATTAAGCTATCTATTATATAATTACACTTTACTAGGAGTAGCATTAGCCAGTATTTATATCTTGGCAACAGGAATACTAAACTGCAAATATAAAACAAATAATAAACTAATCAACTATACTTCTATTATATTTGCAACACTAATGATTATTTTTATATCTATAAATAATAATCTACATCCTTTAAAAATCAATATGATTTTAATAGCGGAGCTAATATTTTTTGTTTACTATTCATCATCAGATAGCTTTTTGGAGATTAAAAATTAATTATATATATTTCAAATATTTTTAAACAAAAATCCCACTCTTAATAGAGCGGGATTTTATTTTATAGGTAATCTACATCTTTGATTACTTCTGGTTGTTGTGGTTGTTGAGGTTGTTGTTTTTTAACAATTGGTTTACGAGTTTTTACTCCGTTATTTCCTGCTGGAAGTCTGTATTTTTTAACCTCTTGTTTTGGTTGTTGTTTTTTAGCAACTGGAACACGAGTTTTTGCACCATTGTTTCCTGCTGGAACACGTAATGGTTTTTCTGATTTTACAACTGGTTTTTTCTCAGCATAGTAGTATCTCATATAAGCTTCCATCGGGTGGATAGATGCTTGAATAGAAATACCGTCCTCTTTAATTAATTGATAAGTTTTACCATTATAGTTAATTTCTTTTTTTACCTCTGGTAAATAGTCTCTAAAATAACTAAGTGGTGTACTTAAGTCCGGACGTGGTACTTTTATTCTTTGTTTTGGAGATATTTCTAGCCCATCACTTGTTTTTACATTGTAACTAACAACTAAAGTTATTGGATCAACAAGCTCATCTCCACTAGCTTTTTGATTTGAAGTTGCTTTTCCACTATTCACATCCACTGCAGCTGCAAACGGTGCTTGTGAAGTTGCAGTTAAAGCAAAAGCTGTTAGTGCAACTGTTAATGTTTTTTGCAATTTATTCATAATATACTTTTTCCTCCTAATAATTTTAGCATAATAATTGCTTTAATATTATATATCAAATATCCCTAATTTGTCAAAAGAAATCCTCTTTATCCTTTTATATTAGTTTTTTTAATATAAACACAATAGCAAAGTAATTTTAACACCTGAAAAAATATTTAATAATTTATTGTTGATAATAAATATCTATAATTTCTCTGTATTTTTTAAGATATATTTGTGTATTATTTATAAATAGATCCCTCTTACAAAAACATAATATTTATAAAATACAAGTAAATAATGATATAATTGACCTAGAAAATAAGAAACAGGAGTAATAGCTAATGAGTTTAGATTTATTTATTTTTGAAAAAAGAGAAGAGATAAAAACTTCTCTAGATGTCCTAAGCTATCTAGAAGAATTTTCTAGATACGAAGAGGACAAAGACTATAATTCACTTGAAGGATGCTCTCCAGTTATAACTGCTTGGGCAAAAGAAATGTTTAAACATTTCCCTCCTATGAACGGCAAATATGCATTACCTGATGAAATTGCTTTTTCATCTGAGGATATCGAGGATCATTTAACTGACTATACTTTAGGAAAACATGGTGCTATATGTTCATTTTCTTATAATGTTATAGATGATGCATTGGATTTTCTTTTAGATATATTTGATGAGTATAATATTGGCGTTTATGACTTCAATAATATTGATAATATTATAGGTTTTGATATCGAAATTTTAAAATATAAAACAGAGAGTACCAATATTACTCCATGTACTTGGAACGAAGTAGAAAATTCTATTTATACCCTTGATAATCCAGAGAGAAAGTCAGCATATCTATCACTATGGTTTGATATTAACGGAAAAGACAGTAGTTTTCTTCAATGCGCTCCAATTTATAAAGAACCTAGCTTCTTTTCTCGATTATTTAATAAGGATAAAACAACTAAAATTAATGGTTATGCTCTTGAAATGAAAAATGATAAAAGTGTTTATCGAACAGTTATTCAAAACAAGAAACAATTAAGAGAGATTATAAAAAGTTGGTGTTTTGATAGAAAACTACCTGATATAAGTAAATATAAAAAAGTATCAAACTTATAATTAATAAGCAAAAAAGACAGGAAAAAATTCTCCTGTCTTTTACTTATTATTAGTTACTTTTAATACTTTCTACATAGTACTTAGATTTCACATTACCACCTGCGTACTGTTTATTATTAATTTTTAGTGTAATTGTTGAAATTTTTGTTTTTGTCATTTTATCTACAACATTGATTTTAATCTTATCACCTTCAACTACCCATTTATCTTGTGGTTCAACCTCTTGTGGATGATTATTACCCATTATTCTTGTAGTAAATACAATAACATTATCACCTTTATAATAATAAACCTCATCTTCCTTAGGTACTGCATTAGATTTTGTAGAACTTCCATCTTTTTCACTAAAGTATGATCCTTTTAGCAAGTTAATCGCTTCTTCTTTAGTATATGTTTTTGAAGAAACAGCATTGATAACATCTAAGTAATCTGCACTAGATACTGTATATAATGTTTCTCCATTTGCAGCTTTTGTTGTTTTAATTTTTGATTGAGTAAGCCAGTGAAGTAAGTTTGTTTGAGATGATAATCTAGATACGTCATTGCCTGAAACACCTACTATGTCTACTAATTTTTTTGCTGCAGCAAAATCATGATTACCTGTTTTTACCGTTTGCGTATTATTATTATTTTTACTTTCACTATTTACGCTATTGTTATCATTGTTATTATTTCCGTTATTACCATTGTTTTCACTGTTATCTTTGTTTTCTGTAGTATTTTGTTCTTTATTTGTATTGTTATCTTCTTCCTTTTTCTCTTCTGAAGAGTTATTTGATTGTTCTGTTTTTTTATTGTCATCTTCTTTGTTTTTTACATTTCCTTTTGTAGCACAACCAGTTATTATTAAAGCACCCGTTGCAAGCAAAGCTAATAGTTTTTTGTTCATATTTCTGACCTCCATATATTAGTTCCCTTTATTATACCATATTTGGATACAAAAATAGACTCTAAAACCTTTTTTGTTTTAGAGTCTATTATTCTTAATCTTTTAAAATTATCTCATACCTTTATCGTACGGTACACCAAGAGCTTCTGGTGTAGAAGTTTTCTTAGAAAATACGATAAGCGCAATAATTGTTGCTACGAATGGGAACATATTCCAGAACGATACCGGAATTGGTAGATCTGGTGCTAAAATTGATACTTTTTCAGCAAATACTTTTGTTCCACCGAAGAACAGTGATGCTAAAGTAATTGTAATTGGGTTATATTTACCAAAGATAAGTGCTGCTAATGCTAAGTATCCAAATCCGTATACTGTGATTGCTGCGTTGAATCCTTGGCTGAATGTAGTAGCGATGATTGCTCCTGCTAATCCTGCTAGACATCCTGAGATAAATACCCCAATGTAACGATATTTAAATACATTTAATCCAAGTGAATCACTCGCTTGTGGGTTTTCCCCTACAGAACGTAAACGTAATCCGAATGGACGTTTATATATTACATAGTATGTTACAATTACTAAAATTACAGCTATAAATACTGTTGGGTAAATAGTAAATTTACCAAATACTGTATATCTCGGGAAACCACTTGCTAATAATAGTTCATATGTACCATTGAAGTGGTTAACTAAGAATAACGCTATAGCTGGTGTAATTAAGTTAATCG
>ERZ772912.1080-NODE-1080-length-11362-cov-6.384806_pt1 | contig 11362 bp, 10 predicted proteins | sample MGYA00512119_ERZ772912 | MGnify/ENA primary metagenome ERZ772912 (study PRJEB29015, sample SAMEA2738048) | human oral metagenome | biome: human oral; feature: human-associated habitat; material: saliva | place: China | collected 2230 ...
ACGGCTATCTCTTTGTCGAAAAGCTGACCTTTGAAGAGCCCTATCAAGCGATCAAGTTTGCGACTAAGGAAGATGTCTACAAATACTTGGAGACCAAATACCAAGATTACACCGGTGAAGGTCTGGCTAAGCCCTTTATCATGGACAATGAAAAATGGGTAGAGATGAAGTAGAAGATGAAAGACATCGTGTTAGCATTTAGAAAGATGATGGAGAGTACTCCGATTCTATATGTGCTCGTTTTCTTGCTCTTTTTCAGTCTTCTCCTTTTCCTGAGAAGAAGACTAATCGTGAAACGTAGTGGCGGTCCCTTCTTTGCCCCTTTTCATATTAGCTATGGCATCTTCTACATTCATGAGCCTTTGTGTTTCAGTCGTCGAACAATCCCATTGAAAGAGATTAAGCAGATAAGCTACTTGTTGCTTCGTGGTCGCGCTGGTGGTGGAAGTCGCTACGCTTTCTATATCGAACTCAGAAATGGAAAGACCATACCTTTCTTTTTTGGTAGAAGCAAGCGGAATGAAGTGTTGGTTGAAAAACTCAATCGAAATGCCGGTAAGTATGGGTTTAAAGTACATTTTCAGCGCTAGAATACAATCACCTGAAGGAAACAAAACTAGGATTTGATTCTCTGTAAAAACGAAAGTGAGCAATTCTATGAACGATTCTATGAAAGAATATATCCACTTAAAAAAGCAGTTCCAAGCGCAAGATAAGGATTCATCCAGCGTGCTGGCTCTCTATGAATTTACGGATCGGCTGACCTTACTGGAAACTCCAGAAGCTAAGCAGGTCTTGGTGGATGTCTACCAAGAGTTGGGCTTATATGCTAGTGCCTTTGCCCTCTTCTCTGAACTAGTAGACAAGTCGGACCGCAAGCAAGTTAAGAAACTGTTTACCTTAGAAAAGATGAGTCTTAGTCATGGAGACCGTTTTGCGCTCCCTCGACCTTTGACCAAAAAAGAAAAAGAGGCTCATAAAGAGAAAGTAAAAGATTTGCCCCAGTTTCGCTATTATCCAGATCCACTAGCGACTGGTGCCTTTAAAGAAGGAAAGGCTAAGATCTGTCCTTGTTGCGAGAAAGAAAGCACCGTGTATTATGCCTTGCGTCCCTATTGTATAGAGAATGTGGAAAATCTCTGTCCAACTTGTATCTCTACTGGTCGTGCTGCCCAGAAGTTTGAAGCAGAGTTTATCCAAGATGCTGATTGGCAAGGAGTCATGGATAAGGAAAAAGATCAGGTCCTCTTCTGTCAAACTCCAGGTTATATCAGCTGGCAAGGCGAAAATTGGCTCTCCTGTTGTCAAGACTACTGTGCCTATTTGGGAACTGTGGGCACTCGTGAACTGGAGGAGATGGGGATTGCGGAGCGAGTTTTGGAAGAATATGAAGCGCGTGGTGAATTTCAGGATGTGGCTGACTACCTAGTCAAGGATGGTGACATGTGTGGCTACCTCTTTCGATGCCTGCATTGTGAACAATACCATCTTTGGGTCGATGCGAATTAGGGTGCAATCTATCTAATTGATTATCCCGTTACGGAGGAAAAATGAGCAAATTTATTTCAAAACAATCAGTCTCTATCTGGTATGTATCAAACAACTATACCAAGATAGCCAGACAATGGAATTTTTAAAGCGGTTAGATCCTAGCAGATCTTTATAAGCATTTTACATAAAAAGAAGAGCCTTAGGGCTCTTTTGCTTATGCTGATGAGGATAGAAACAGATTGTTTTTTGTTTTGGCTAAATTATGGTACTCTAAGGATAGAATAATGGAAGGTTTTTCTGAAAATGCATTTAGCTGATTTAATGGAAAAAAGTGAGGGTGGACAGTTTTTAATCCTGTCTCATCTGCTACAACATTCTCCAAGCAGTCTGTCAGAAGTGATGGTGGAGACGGAATTTTCCAAAGCAACCTTGAACAAATATCTTGCACTGATCCATGACAAGGCCCAAGAGAATCAGCTGGCCCTTTCCATTGAGCTAGAAGATGAACATCTTCGCCTTCTTGTGGGGGCAGATACAAAGGGACGTGACATTCGACGGGCTTTTTTGGACAATTCGATCAAGTACCAACTATTGATCTATTTACTTTATCATGGCCAGTTTCAAGCCCAGCAACTAGCTCAGGAACTCTTGATTAGTGAAGCGACATTAGGACGTCATATTTCGGGCTTAAACAAATTATTAACTGAGTTTCAATTTTCCATCCACAATGGGCGACTCAAGGGCCCTGAACATAAGATTCGTTATTTTTATTTTGGTTTGTTACGAAAGGTCTGGGCTAGTGCAGACTGGAAACAAGAACTTGACAAGAAGGAAAGACAAAGTGAAATTGAAACCTTAGAAGAACTCTGTGGTGCCAAGTTGTCTCAAGGCCAACGCTTGGATTATGTTCTCTGGTCCCATATTACTCAGCAAAGACTCAAGATCAATGCCTGTCAGTTTCGAGAAATTGAACAGAAGATGAAGGGCTATACGGACAACATTTTTTACCAACGGTTGTTTGGTCGGGTAAACCAGCTCTTTTCTGGGAAACACATTGCTCTTAGCCATGATGATGGAGAGATGCTAGTCCTCTTTGCTTTCCTTGTCACCCATCGGATCCTTCCGCTTCATACGATGGAGTACATCTTAGGCTTTGGGGGGGAGATTGGTCATCTGACAACGCAACTCATTCAAGAAATGAAAACCCGGAAGTTGTTAGGGGATTATATCGAAGGCCCTGTGACCTATGAGCTCAGCCAAATTTGTGGTCAGGTCTATCTTTTTACAGGCTACCTTCTTCAAGATAAATATAAGTACCAACTTGAAAACCACAATCCCTATGTCTTTAGTAGTCATGATTATAGAGAAGTAGCAGATACTATCTTTAGTAAACTTCCCATCTTTTGCCAAGGGACAGCTCTGGATAAAAAAATCAAATGGGAGTGGCTCCAATTAATGGAGTATATCGCAGAAAATAGTGGGAGACAAATTAAGATTGGACTAGACTTAACAGTGGGCTATCTAGGCTATACACGGATGACTGAAACCCTCAAGCGCTATCTAGAGTACAATCGTTTTATTACCATTGAAGCCTTTGATCCATCTTCAACTTACGATTTGATCGTGACCAACAATCCGATTAGTCTTACCCAGCGGATCCCTGTCTATTATTTGAAATATGACCTAGATCTGATCGATCTGGCCAACATTCGCCAGATGATCTATGGGGAAAGCAATGTATAAAAAATACAAAGAAGACGTAGGTCTTCTTTTTTGAAATTACTGAGATTTGTCTGAAAATTTAATTTGATAGAAGATCTGAATTCACTTGCGGCTCAAGCGATTGAAGCCTTGCTACTCATTTTTTTTAAAATTCTTAAAAAAATTGATGATCATGAAAGCGGTTTATTTTGTATACTAGAGATTGTAAGGAGTACGTCTCCTAAAGAATATTACTTTTCCCAGGAGGACAGTTCATGTCACAAGAAAAATACATTATGGCCATTGACCAAGGTACAACAAGTTCTAGAGCCATCATTTTCAATAAAAAAGGAGAAAAAGTAAGCTCTAGCCAAAAAGAGTTCACGCAAATTTTCCCTCAAGCTGGTTGGGTTGAACACAATCCAAATGAAATCTGGAACTCTGTTCAGTCTGTTATCGCTGGTGCCTTTATCGAAAGTGGTATCAAACCTGGACAAATCGAAGCCATCGGAATTACCAACCAACGTGAAACAACTGTTGTTTGGGATAAGAATACTGGCCTTCCAATTTACAATGCCATTGTTTGGCAGTCTCGCCAAACAGCTCCTTTAGCTGAACAGCTTAAGAGCCAAGGCTATGTCGAAAAATTCCATCAAAAAACAGGTTTGGTGATTGATGCCTACTTCTCAGCAACTAAGATTCGCTGGATCTTGGACCATGTAGAAGGAGCACAAGAACGGGCTGAAAAAGGAGAATTGCTTTTCGGAACCATCGATACTTGGTTGGTTTGGAAGTTGACAGACGGAGCTTCTCACGTAACAGACTATTCAAATGCTGCTCGTACCATGCTCTACAATATCAAAGACCTAAAATGGGACGATGAGATTTTGGAAATCCTCAATATTCCTAAGGTTATGCTTCCTGAAGTTCGCTCAAACTCTGAAATCTATGGAAAGACAGCTCCTTTCCATTTCTACGGTGGACAAGTGCCAATCTCAGGTATGGCGGGTGACCAACAAGCAGCTCTCTTTGGACAGTTAGCCTTTGAACCTGGTATGGTCAAAAATACTTACGGTACTGGATCATTCATCATCATGAATACAGGTGAGGAGATGCAGTTATCTGAAAATAACTTGCTGACTACTATCGGTTACGGAATCAATGGTAAAGTTTACTACGCTTTGGAAGGTTCCATCTTTATTGCGGGTAGTGCCATTCAATGGCTTCGTGATGGTCTTCGCATGGTGGAAAACTCACCTGAATCTGAACAATACGCGCGTGATTCTCACAACAATGATGAAGTCTATGTGGTACCAGCCTTCACAGGTCTTGGAGCACCATACTGGAATCAAAATGCACGTGGTTCTGTCTTTGGTTTGACACGTGGAACCACTAAGGAAGATTTTATCAAGGCGACTCTTCAATCTATCGCTTACCAAGTACGGGATATCATTGATACCATGCAGGTCGATGCCAAGACCGCCATCCAAGTGCTTAAGGTAGACGGTGGTGCTGCCATGAACAACTTCTTGATGCAGTTCCAAGCAGATATCCTCGGTATTGATATTGCTCGTGCGAAAAACTTGGAAACTACAGCCTTGGGGGCAGCTTTCTTAGCAGGATTGTCAGTAGGCTATTGGAAAAACCTAGATGAATTGAAAGAACTCAATGCTACTGGTGAACTCTTTGAGCCTTCTATGAACGAATCGCGTAAAGAACAACTCTACAAAGGATGGAAGAAAGCTGTTAAAGCCACTCAACTCTTTGCAGAAATTGAAGACTAGTCCATTCTCCGAAAGAATAGAAAGTGAAGAATTATGGAATTTTCAAAGAAAACACGTGAATTATCGATTAAGAAAATGCAAGAACGCACCCTGGATCTTTTGATCATCGGGGGTGGGATCACAGGTGCTGGGGTAGCCCTCCAGGCAGCAGCCAGTGGTCTTGAAACTGGTTTGATCGAGATGCAGGATTTTGCGGAAGGAACCTCCAGCCGTTCAACAAAATTAGTCCACGGTGGACTTCGCTACCTCAAACAATTTGACGTAGAAGTGGTATCTGATACGGTTTCAGAGCGTGCTGTAGTGCAACAAATTGCTCCTCATATTCCAAAACCAGACCCAATGCTTTTACCAGTATATGATGAAGATGGGGCAACTTTCAGCCTCTTCCGTCTCAAGGTAGCTATGGATCTCTATGACCTCTTGGCAGGTGTCAGCAACACACCATCTGCCAACAAGGTCTTGACGAAGGAAGAAGTATTGGCTCGTGAGCCTGAGTTAAAACAAGAAGGTCTTGTCGGTGGTGGGGTTTACCTAGACTTCCGTAACAACGATGCTCGTTTGGTGATTGAAAATATCAAACGTGCTAATCAAGATGGTGCTCTCATTGCCAACCATGTACAAGCAGAAGGATTCCTCTTTGATGAATCTGGTAAGATTACAGGTGTAGTAGCGCGTGATCTCTTGACTGACCAAGTCTTTGAAATTAAGGCTCGTTTGGTTATCAATACAACTGGACCTTGGAGTGATAAGGTACGCAATCTCTCAAATAATGGGGAGCAGCATTCACAAATGCGTCCAACCAAAGGTGTTCACTTGGTCGTAGATTCAAGCAAGATCAAAGTTTCTCAACCAGTCTACTTCGATACTGGCTTGGGTGATGGTCGCATGGTCTTCGTCTTGCCACGTGAAAACAAAACCTACTTTGGAACAACTGATACAGACTACACTGGTGACTTAGAGCATCCAACAGTGACCCAAGAAGATGTCGACTACTTGTTAGGAATTGTTAATAACCGCTTCCCAGAAGCTCACATCACGATCGATGACATCGAAAGTAGCTGGGCTGGTCTCCGTCCGTTGATCTCAGGAAACAGTGCTTCGGACTACAATGGTGGGAACAACGGAACCATCAGTGATGAGAGCTTTAATGCTTTGATTGCAACAGTTGAAGGCTATCTTTCTAAAGAAAAATCTCGTGAAGATGTTGAATCAGCAATTAGTCACTTGGAAGGCAGCACATCTGAAAAACACTTGGATCCATCAGCAGTATCTCGTGGATCAAGCCTCGATCGCGATGACAATGGTCTTTTGACCCTTGCGGGTGGGAAGATTACAGACTACCGTAAGATGGCTGAAGGAGCTATGGAGCGTGTCCTAAACATTCTTAAGGAAGAGTTCGATCGTCAGTTCAAATTGATCAACTCTAAGACTTACCCAGTATCCGGTGGAGAAATTAACCCAACGAATGTGGATGCTGAAATCGAAGCCTTTGCTCAACTTGGAGTGTCTCGTGGCTTGGACAGCAAGGAAGCTCACTACCTAGCTAACCTATACGGTTCTAATGCACCTAAGGTCTTCGCTCTTGCTCATAGCGTGGAACAAGCATCTGGATTGAGCCTGGCAGATACCTTGTCACTTCACTATGCAATGCGCAATGAATTGGCTCTTAGCCCAGTTGACTTCCTTCTTCGTCGGACTAATCACATGCTCTTTATGCGCGATAGCTTAGATGCGATGATCGAACCTGTTTTGGATGAAATGGGTCGCTTCTATGAATGGTCAGAAGAAGAAAAAGCTGGCTACCGACAAGACTTGCAAGTTGCTTTGGAAAACAATGACTTAGTAGCATTAAAAAATTAAGAAAACAAAAAGGGGTTGGAAAGAAGAATATCTAACCGGCCCCTCTTTATAATGGAGAAATAAATCATATGAAAGAATTATTTGGTGAATTTTTAGGGACCTTAATCCTCATTCTTTTGGGAAATGGAGTTGTAGCAGGAGTGGTACTTCCAAAAACGAAAAGCCACAATTCCGGTTGGATCGTCATTACCCTTGGTTGGGGGATTGCGGTTTCAGTGGCAGCCTTTATCTCTGGTAAGTTAAGTCCAGCTCATTTGAATCCTGCAGTGACAATTGGTGTTGCTCTTAATGGTGGACTCGCTTGGTCATCAGTGATACCTTATATCTTTGCTCAATTTGCTGGAGCTATGGTAGGGCAAATTCTTGTCTGGCTACAGTTCAAACCGCATTACCTAACAGAAGAAAATCCTGGAAATATCCTTGCAACCTTCAGTACAGGTCCAGCTATTAAAGACACTACTTCCAACCTTATCAGTGAGATCCTAGGAACCTTTGTCTTGCTATTAACCATCTTTGCTCTTGGTCTTTATGACCTTCAAGCAGGTCTTGGTACATTTGCCGTTGGTACTTTGATTGTGGGAATTGGTTTGTCTCTCGGTGGAACAACAGGCTACGCTCTCAACCCAGCTCGTGACCTAGGTCCTCGTATCATGCACAGCCTCCTGCCTATTCCTAACAAAGGAGATGGCGACTGGGCTTATGCCTGGATCCCAGTAGTTGGTCCAATCATTGGTGCAGTATTAGCAGTTGCAGTCTTTAAAATGTTTTAAATAAAGAAAGAGGCTGGGACCAAAGTCCTAGCCTCTCAATTGTATTTGGATAGTTGATCAAGACGCAGTGGTTGACTGGGCCCTATTACGCTGATTTCATCAGCTTCTACAGCCCTACTCAGCATCCTATTTATCAGTTAAGTTATTACTAAATAAAGATAATATAACGTTAAAATTATTTTAGAAAAAAACAGACCAGAGTTTGACACTTTTTTCACAAAGGAGTATACTGTTAGCATAGTTTTGGAAGGAACTTATGATAGATTCATACAAAACTGACTGTCAACCTTTGCTGTTCTTCTATGAACGTTTGCAGGTATCGGGGATACCAAGGAGGAATCATATGTCTAAAGTAGCTATTGTCACAGGTGCAGGTCAAGGGATCGGTTTTGCGATTGCAAAACGATTGGTACAAGATGGCTTCAAGGTCGGAGTCTTAGACTACAATGCTGAAACAGCGGAAAAAGCAGTGGCTGAGTTATCAGCAGAGAATGCTTTTGCGGTCGTTGCTGATGTCTCCAAACAAGCTGAAGTGGCTGCAGCTTTCCAAAAAGTTGTCGATCATTTCGGAGACTTAAACGTCGTCGTCAACAACGCTGGTGTTGCACCAACTACACCACTTGATACGATTACAGAAGAACAATTCGAACGCACTTTTGCCATCAACGTTGGTGGTGTCATCTGGGGTGCTCAAGCTGCACAAGCTCAATTCAAAGCGCTTGGTCATGGTGGAAAAATTATCAATGCCACATCACAAGCTGGTGTCGTTGGTAACCCTAACTTGACTGTCTATGGTGGTACTAAATTTGCTGTACGTGGGATTACGCAAACTTTGGCGCGTGACTTGGCGGATTCAGGAATCACTGTCAATGCTTATGCACCAGGTATCGTTAAGACTCCAATGATGTATGATATCGCTCATGAAGTTGGTAAGAACGCAGGCAAAGACGACGAATGGGGAATGCAAACCTTCGCGAAAGATATCACTTTGAAACGTCTTTCTGAACCTGAAGATGTTGCTGCAGCGGTTAGCTTCCTTGCTGGTCCTGATTCAAACTACATTACAGGACAAACCATCATTGTGGATGGTGGAATGCAATTCCATTAAGATGAAGCAAGAGGTTGGGACATAGTTCCGCCTCTTTTTTATGTGCACTTTATCCCTCTTGGTCGCTTTTTTTGAGAAATTAGGGTAGAATAGAAAACATATTTTGAAAAAGAATTAAGCAATATCAAAAGAAGGATCTCTATTTTTTATAAAATTGAAAAGAGGTGACCATATGTGGAAATGGATGAAACGACTCATCGGACTGACCTTCCTCCTAGTGATAGTCTTAGTAATTATCTTGATTCCAGCAAAAGTTTCGACTCAGGAACAATTTAAAAATGTGACAGTGAACACTTCGCTGGTAGATCTGGCTCAAGAAGGCCTCTCTACAGCAGACCTGACAGCTTCAGGGCTCCAAACAGAGCTTCAGCTGAATTCTCCTCAATTGCGCCAAGTTATTAAATCCATGGCAGGGGAAATGACAGATGAAACTCTCCTCAATACAGCAGTTGCTATGAATGGAGACTATATCAATGTTCAGGTTCCGATTGAACTGGGACCGGTGGAAACCATGGTGAGCATGGACTTTTCAGCTAGTGTGACGGATCAACAATTGACCTTGAACTTAGAACGGGCCCGTCTTGGTCATCTCCCGATTCCACGTAGCTTGGTTGCTTCAAATATTGCTGAAAAAGTTAACCAAGAGGGCACAGGAGCTACTATGACAGGCAATCAAATCCAGTTGACCTTGCCGACAAGTGGGTATCAAATCCATTCTGCGAAGGTCGAAAAAGGGAACATGCTTCTACAGATTATCGTTCCAATTTCCTATTAAGCATCAACCATTGGTTTCTGATGAGGCCGATGGTTTTTCTAATTGACAAAGCATTGAAAAAAGAGTAAGGTAGAACAAGAAAACGATTTCAAATACAGGGAGATTTAGGATGCCGTTATATGAATTTTGTGCAGAGAACATAACACTGTTAGAGAAGGCTTTTCAAGCAGGAGCGCGTCGTGTAGAATTATGTGATAACTTAGCGGTTGGAGGTACGACTCCAAGCTATGCGGTGATTAAAGAAGCTGTTAGGATTGCTAAAGACTATCAGGCCAAGGTTATCGTCATGATCCGTCCACGAGGTGGAGACTTCGTTTATTCTAAGCAAGAGCTGGACATCATGTTAGAAGACTGGAAAGTTGCTCGTGACTTGGGTGTTGATGGCTTGGCTGTTGGGGTCTTAACGGCAGACAAGCAGCTGGATAAAGCCGCCATGCTGGGTTTCATCGAAGCCAGTCAAGGCTTTGAATTGACCATGCATATGGCATTTGACCAGATTCCTTTAGAAGATCAAGCTCCGAGTATCGAGTGGATGAAGGAAGTGGGCGTGACGCGATTATTAACGAGAGCTGGAAGTCCAGAAACAGACTTAAAACTTCGTTTAGAGCGCTACAAAGAGTATGCTCAGTTAGCTGATGGCCAGTTAGAAATCTTGGCAGGTGGTGGTATCTCTTTGGAGAATCGACAGCTTTTCCTTGATGTTCCGGGGGTGGATCAGGTTCATGGAACTCGCGTTGTCTTTTAAATCCATATGAGTTGAGAACCATTCTCAGCTCATTTTTTGCTTCTTTTTGGTATACTGGAGGAAAAGGAGTATACCAGTGTTTTTACCAGATTATTTTGAGAAATATAGTATAGATAAAGAAAAAGCCCTGGCTTATGGATTTTCAAAGCAGGGAGAGAAGTTTCACTATCAACAACTAATCCTAGATGGAGATTTCAAGCTCTATGTGACTGTCCAAGGTAAGCAAGTGCATTTTTGGTTGGTGGATCAAGAGACAGGTGATGACTATGTGCAATTGCATATGGACCAGATGGTAGGTCAATATGTTGGCCAAGTCAGAGAAGCTTGCCAGCAGGCCTTAGAGGATATCAGAAACTCCTGTTTTGCTGTCAAAGATTTTTTGTATCCTCAGACCAAGCGCTTGGTGGATTGGATCAGCCAGCAATATGACCGTCCCATCGAATACCTCTGGGATCGTTCTCCGGACTCGGGTGTCTTCCGTCATCAAAAGGATCTCAAATGGTTTGGCGTCTTGATGAAGATAGACTGGTCCAAGCTAGATGCGAGGCAGGAAGGGAAGATTGAGGTCTTAAATCTTAAACAGGAACATGTCAGGCAACTCTTAGAAGAACCCCATTTCTATCCGGCCTACCATATGAACAAGAAGTACTGGATTAGCATTCCCTTGGATGAACGACTAGAAGATGATCATCTTTTCGATCTTGTGGCTAAGAGCTGGGCTCTGACTAAGAAGTAAGGTTAATCCAACTTAAAAGGAAAAGTGATTGAAACATAAAAAAGAATGTTGAGGGATCAACATTCTTTTTTAGTGGCGAATTTCCTGTCCTTATTGCTCTTTGGTCAATGAGAAATGGAAATCTCTGTAATTGCTATAGTCAAAATCTGTATTAATATCTGTTGTGAAGGCTATCGGAGTATAATGACCTTCCTCAAGTATAAATCCTGGTTTGAAGCGGAAATTTGCTACTCCTAATCCAGTAATACCTGGAAGAAGGGCATCTGCGCCATCAAGACCTTCTGACTCCCAGTAATAGACATTGCCAGATGCTTGAATAGCTCTTGCAGTATAGGTGGCTGTGCGGGTTGGTTCACTATCATTTTTAAAGCTAACAACAGTTGTAATATCCC
>ERZ772912.1081-NODE-1081-length-11359-cov-7.720453_pt1 | contig 11359 bp, 7 predicted proteins | sample MGYA00512119_ERZ772912 | MGnify/ENA primary metagenome ERZ772912 (study PRJEB29015, sample SAMEA2738048) | human oral metagenome | biome: human oral; feature: human-associated habitat; material: saliva | place: China | collected 2230 ...
AACCACCGTTGATGATGTTCATCATTGGAGTTGGAAGAACTTTAGTGTTGAATCCACCAAGGTAGCTGTAAAGTGGGATTTCAAGGTAGTCAGCAGCAGCACGAGCTACAGCGATAGACACACCAAGGATTGCGTTTGCACCCAATTTACCTTTGTTAGGAGTACCGTCAAGAGCGATCATAGCACGGTCGATAGCTTGTTGATCACGTACATCGTAGCCGATAATTGCTTCAGCAATGATGTTGTTTACGTTGTCAACAGCTTTTTGTGTACCAAGACCACCGTAACGAGATTTGTCACCGTCGCGAAGTTCAACTGCTTCGTGTTCACCAGTAGAAGCTCCTGATGGAACCATACCACGTCCGAAAGCACCTGATTCAGTATAAACTTCTACTTCAAGTGTTGGGTTACCGCGTGAGTCTAGGACTTCGCGAGCGTAAACATCAGTAATAATTGACATTTTTTACTCTCCTTTGAGTTTATTTATTTTACACCTCTATGATACCTTAATTAAACTCCTTTTTCAAGGAAAAACGTTATCTTTGTGCAATTTTTCCTTAACTTTATAAAGTAATCGCTTTCTTCTTTTTTCTTTCTTCTGCTTTTTATGTTATACTATTTTTATGACTGATTTATCAAAACAAATTCTAGAAAAAGCTAATGGTGGCCTAAAATTAAATCCTGATGAACAAAGACGCTTTCTCGGTACATTTGAGGAAAGAGTACTAGGTTTTGCAGATATTGAGACAACAAATGATGACAAATTCAAAAACAACTTTCCAACTATCTTAAATTGTTTAAAAGAAAATACGGAGCCTCTATTTGTCAAAATTTCACCTCAAGTTATTTTTGAGAAGCAGGTTTTTTATTTAAAACAGGCAAAGGATGCTAATTGCCAAGCGACAATTGTTTCAGAAGATCATAACTCTTCTCCTTTCGGCATGGTTATACACAGTGATAGTCCTGTCCAAACCCAAGAAAAAGACCTTAAAAAGGCCTTTTCTGAATTTTGGCAAGACAAAGAGCCAAAGGCTCCAACATCTTTTTGGAAAAAATGGTTTGGTTAAACTACTTTATTGATAAAAGTTGACCGATATTAAACGCTGTATTTTCTAAATAGTGGGCAGCATTTGTAAAGCTGTCTTCCAATGGTTCGCTCTTTTCTAAAATTGAGAAAGCTGCAACTAGATTTTCAAATGGTAATTGAGGTAAATCCTCTGACAAGCTACCACATATTGCAATAACTGGAACACCTTTTGGTGTTCTTTTTGCTACACCAATTGGAGCCTTACCGGCCAAACTTTGAGAGTCTAACCTACCTTCACCAACAATTACTAGGTCAGCATTTTCAACCTTTTCATCAAAATGTATCAAATCCAAACAAGTCTGAATTCCAGATACGATTTCTGCTCCAGCAAATGCACACAATCCAGCTGCAATGCCACCACCTGCTCCTCCACCTGCTAGTTTTAAAGTTTCAGGTGAGAAATTACTATAAAATTCCTTAATAGCCCTATCAACTACTTTGAATTTCTCAGGATTTAATCCCTTTTGCTTTCCAAATACATAGGTTGCACCATCTGCACCGCAGAGAGGATTGGAGACATCCGCCAATATCTTAATCTGTACATCTGAAGGTAAGGAAACAACCTTTTGATTTGACAGTTCAGCTATTTCGAACAGTGCCTGACCAGTAGCTAAAAGCTCTTTTCCACTTTGGTCATAGAATTGATAACCAAGACCGGATGCAATTCCAATTCCTCCATCGTTACTGGCAGTTCCACCAACACCGATATAAATTTCCTTAATGCCCTGATTTACCAAATGCCTGATTAACTCTCCTATCCCTTTTGTAAAAATATCTAAAGGATTTCTCTTTTCATGAGGTATTTTAGCAAGCCCTACAAGATCTGCAACTTCAAAAAGTGCCAGATCCCCTTTTTGGACATAGGTCATTTGGACCTCGTCTCCAAAAGGACCAGTTACTCGAGCACTTTTTTCTAATAGTCCTAAAGAGTTCTTGATGGCTTCTATAGTACCTTCTCCTCCATCGCCTACTGGTAAACATAAACATTCCACTTTAGGTACGGCTCTTTCTAGTCCTCGCTTAATAGTTTTTGCCACCTCACCTGCCGATAGACTCTCTTTAAAAGAATCTGGCGCAATTACAATTTTCATAAACTTCACCTTCTTGTTAAAGGAAATCAATCAAGTCCAATACTTTTACTAAGTCTCTTTCGTCAATATGTAGTTTCATTTCTTTTTTTAGAATATCTTTGGCACAAAAAGCAACTCCGATTCCTGCTTTCTTAAGCATCTTTAAATCGTTCGCTCCATCACCTATGGCAATTGTTCTATCCAAAGATATATCTAATTCACTAACCCATTGAAGAAAAATTTCTTCCTTGACTTCTCGAGTAATGACCTGACCAATAAGTCGACCAGTTAGTCTTCCATTATTTATTTCTAACTGATTTGCAGCAAACAAATGAATCCCTAAACTATTTGCTAACTTTTCAACGATGGGTACAAAACCACCTGATATGATGCCAACAGCAATTCTATGTTCTTGAAGAATTGAGATAAACTCATGAGCATTTTTACTTAGATGAAGCTCTTTATAAATTTGATCAAATACTTCGACTGAGATCCCCTCCAATAAAGAAACACGCCTTTTCAAGCTTGATTCAAAATCTATTTGTCCACTCATTGCGCGACTAGTTAATTGTGAGACTTCTTGCTCACAGTTTGCTTTTCGGCCTAGGATATCGATAACTTCTTCTTCTATTAGTGTGCCATCGACGTCAAGCACGCAAAGACCTCTTACTTTTGACATTACTTTTCCTAACTAAATATCATCCCAAAAAATCGTATGAAAGTTTCATACGATTTTTGTTGCTTTAATTTACCAAGCTTTGGTACAAGTGCAAATAGGATTGACAAGCTGTATCCCAAGAAAAATCACGCTCCATAGCTTGTAACTGTAGTTTCTTCCAGGTCGCTGGATGATTTTGATAAACATCCAAGGCTGTTTGTAGAGCCCAGTTAAGCCAAAATGGGGTCAAATTATCAAAGCTGAATCCTGTACCACTACCATCAACTGGATTATAGGCTTGAACTGTATCTCTCAGACCACCGACTTCATGGACCAAAGGAAGGGTTCCATATCTCATGGCCATCATTTGAGAAAGACCACATGGTTCAAAACGACTTGGCATAAGGAAAAGATCACAAGCAGCGTAGATTTCTTGTGCGAGTTTTACATCAAAAGTAATATTTGCAGAAAGTTTATCAGGGAATACTTGACCAAACCAAGAGAAGGCTTGTTCAAAACCTGGATCACCAGTTCCCAAAAGAACAATCTGAATATCTTCTTGTAGCATACGATGCAAACTCTCAACTACTAAATCAAAGCCTTTTTGACGAGTTAAACGTGAGACGATACCAATCAAAGGTACATCATCTCTAACAGGCAGACCCACTTTTTCTTGCAATTTAGCCTTGTTTTTAGCTTTTCCAGTCAAATCTGATTGATCAAAATGGTAATCTAATAGCGGATCCGTTTGAGGATTATACAAATCAGTATCGATTCCGTTTACAATACCAGATAATTTTCCAGACTCCATTCGAAGAATTTGATCGATACCACAACCAAACTCAGTAGTCATAATCTCATAAGCATAACTTGGAGAAACAGTCGTTACTCTATCAGCATATAGAATACCTGCTTTCATCCAGTTGAGGCAGTCATTCCAACGTACTGTACCATCAGCATAACGCTCGAAACCAACTCGGAATAAATCCCAAAGCATACTTTCTGAAAATTGACCTTGAAACTCAAGGTTATGAATAGTCAAGACAGTCTTAATTCCTTGATAGGCTTGAATCCATCTGTATTTTTCTTTCAGAAGGAAAGGTATCATAGCTGTATGATAGTCATGCACATGGAGAACATCAGGGATAAAACCGACTCTCTCCATCGCTTCAAGAGTTGCAAGTTGGAAGAAAGCAAAGCGTTCCCCATCGTCAAAGTCACCGTATACATGGCCTCTAAAGAAATAGTATTGATTATCTATAAAGTAGAAGGTGACTCCATTTAAAACTGTTTTCTTAATTCCACAAAATTGTCTACGCCAACCAACATATACCTCAAATTGAAGAACATCTTCAATTTGATCACCAAATTTAGCTTCTACCATATCATAGTAAGGCAGGAAAACAGCAACTTCATGTCCTGCCTTAACTAATGACTTGGGTAGAGCTCCAATGACATCTCCCAGTCCACCTGTTTTTGAAAAGGGAGCGCCCTCTGCTGCTACGAATAAAATTTTCATGAAAGAATATCCTCTGTTACTTTTTCGCCCTTCTTAACAACTACAGGATGTTCTGCAGTGCCTCGAATAACAACACCTTCAGCAACCTCAACACCCTTATCTAAGATAGCATACTCTACCTGAGCTCCCTTACCAATGACCGCACATGTAAAGAGGAGACTATCTTTGACTAAGCTGTCTTCATGTACGCGGACATTACGAGATAATACAGAGTTGACTACTTCACCTTCGATAATACTACCAGAAGCAAACTGAGACTTAGCTACTTTAGAGCTTGATGCATAGTAAGTTGGTTCTTCATTTTTAACCTTAGTATAAATCTTTTGGTTCGGAGTGAACAATGAGTAGAACTTATGCAAATCGAGCATATCTTTATTCGCTTGATAATAAGATTCTACAGAATGAATATTAGCCAGATATCCAGTATATTCGTAAGCAAAAGCACCTGATTCCTCTGCTAAATCACGGAGAACATAGCGTAATTTCTCCGGATTTTCTTTCTTAGCTTCTTCTTCAAGACGTTCAATCAACCACGGAGTATCAACTACAAAAATGTCTGTAGACATATTGTATAAGTCTTGGTTTGAATTTTCATCAAACAAATGATGTGACAAAACATGGTCAGTTTCATCAACTTCCAAGATAGCATTAACTCCTGAAATATCTTTCTTGGGTAGTTTTTTATAAACTACTGTAATCGGAGATTTTGTTGTGTTGTGTAAATGGAAGACTTGATTAAGATCAATATTAATCAATACATCACAGTTAATTGAAACTGTTTGGTTTGATCCAGAACGTTTCAAATATGTAAGAAGTTGTTGATAATATTCTTTACCAACAGTGCTACTTTCTACGCGAGTGTTGTAGATACCAAGGTAGTAGTGGCTGAGGAGTGTAGACAAGCCCCACTCACGTCCAGAACGGATATGGTCAAATACAGAAGAAATATTATCTTGTTGGAAGATACCAAAGATACTACGGACACCAGCATTTGCAAGACTTGAAAGAGGGAAGTCAATCAAGCGATATTTACCGCCAAATGGCAAACTTGCTACAGGACGATTGTTTGTCAATGTTGACATATCGTGAAATCCAACTGTGTTACCTAAAATCGCTGAATATTTATCAATCTTCATCTGTTGCTACCCCCACTACTTCGTTATATCCGACAACTTGAACTTCCTCAGTTCCACCAATCACAACACCTTCGGCAATAACTGCACCTTCGCCAATAATAGCACGTCTAATCTTAGCACCTTTACCTACAACGGCTCCACTCATGATAACAGAGTCAACGACTTCTGCACCTTCACGAACTTGTGCTCCTGTTGAAATAATCGAATGTTTTACTGTTCCATCAACCAAACATCCATCCACTACGAGCGAATCTTCTACATGCGCATGTTCTCCAAAGAAGTTTGGTGGAGAAATGAGGTTACGAGAGTAGATTTTCCATTGACGGTTACGGCTATCTAAAGCATTTTCTGGAGAAATATATTCCATATTTGCTTCCCAAAGAGATTCGATAGTACCAACATCTTTCCAGTAACCACTGAATTCATAGGCATAGACACTTTCTCCAGACTCAAGATAATTTGGAATAACGTTCTTACCAAAGTCTGACATATCTACATTGTTCTTTTCAGCGGCAACTAACATATTGCGAAGTCGTTTCCAGTCAAAGATATAAATACCCATTGAAGCTTTTGTCGATCTAGGTTGGGCAGGTTTTTCTTCAAACTCAACAATACGATTATTGGTATCTGTATTCATGATACCAAAACGGCTAGCTTCTTTTAGTGGTACATCTAATACAGCAACAGTCAAACTGGCACTATTGTCCTTGTGACACTGAAGCATATCATCATAGTCCATCTTATAGATGTGGTCACCTGAAAGAATCAATACATATTCAGGATTGATACTGTCAATGTAGTCAATGTTTTGGTAGATAGCGTGACTTGTTCCTTCAAACCAGCGATTTCCTTCACTAGCTGAGTATGGTTGAAGAATAGAAACACCAGAATCAATACCATCTAGACCCCAGCTAGAGCCATTTCCGATATGGTTGTTAAGAGCTAGAGGTTGGTACTGTGTAATGACACCAACGTTGTGGATACCAGAGTTGGCACAGTTAGAAAGAGCGAAGTCAATGATACGATAGCGCCCACCAAATTGCACAGCAGGTTTTGCAATGCTTTGAGTGAGTTTACCGAGACGAGTTCCTTGCCCACCAGCAAGGATTAAAGCTAGCATTTCATTCTTCATTTTCTACTCCTTTTTGAGTGTTATTAGTGATTTTTTTAGTAGGTTTTATGCGACGTTTGAGTTTCCAAATACTTGCTCCCATTGCTGGTAGAGTAAAGGTCAAGGTCTGTTCATAATCCTTCCACAATCCTTCTTGAGTTTGAACTGTTTGGTTATGCTCTTTCCAAACACCACCCCATTGCTCCAACTCAGTATTCCAAATTTCTTCATAGATACCGGCAACAGGAAGCCCAATTGTGAATTCATGACGTTCAACTGGTGCCATATTGAAGACACAGACTAACATTTCGTCTTTCTTACCTTTACGAATAAAGGAAAGAACGCTTTGGTCTCTATTATCTGCATCAATGATTTCAATTCCATCATAGCTCAAATCGACTTCCCATAGACAGCGATGGTCTTTGTAGAATTGATTCAGTTGAGAAGTGAAGTATTTCATCTTAGCATTCATTGGATCTTCTAAGTTAGACCATTCCAATTGCTCTTCAGATTTCCATTCTAAGAATTGCCCAAACTCACTACCCATGAAGAGCAATTTCTTACCAGGGTGACAAATTTGATAGGTGTAGAGATTTCTCAAACCAGCGAACTGATTGTAACGATCCCCCCACATCTTATGCATCATACTCTTCTTGCCATGTACAACTTCATCGTGGGAGAATGGTAAGAGGTAATTTTCTTTGAATACATACATAAAACTAAATGTTACAAGATTGAAATCATACTTGCGATAAATAGGATCTTCTTCGTAGAAACGTAAGATATCATTCATCCATCCCATATTCCACTTGTAGTCAAATCCCAGGCCACCCATTTCCTTCATACCAGTAATTTTAGTAGCAGATGAACTTTCTTCTGCAATCATCATGACATCTGGATGAGCTAGCTTAATAATATCATTCAAACGTTGAAGGAAATAATAGCCTTCATAGTTGAGATTACCGCCATCTTTATTTGGTGTCCACGGTGCATTGTCGTAATCAAGATATAGAATGTTACTTACTGCATCAACTCGAATTCCATCTAAATGGTAGAATTCAATCCAGAACTTTATACTAGAAATCAAGAAGGATTGTACTTCGTTTTTTCCTAAGTCAAAGTTGAGTGCCCCCCATCCGTAGTTGTTGGCCTTATTATGGTCCTGGTATTCGAATGTTGGTGTTCCATCATAATATGCCAAAGCATCATCATTGATTGTAAAGTGACCTGGCACCCAGTCAACAATAACTCCAATATTATTTAAATGACACTCCTCAACAAAGTCTTGAAACTCTTCTGGTCTACCGTAAGAATGCTCCAAGGCGAAATAACCCATGAGTTGATATCCCCAACTTAAACCAAGCGGATGAGCCATCAAAGGCATAAACTCAATGTGTGTATAATTCATCTCCACTAGGTAAGGGATAAGTTCCTCTTTCAGTTGAGCAAAACTATAAGGTGTTCCGTCAGGATTTCTCTTCCAAGAACCTGCATGAGCTTCGTAAATATTAACAGGTCTATCAAAGAAGCCCCAGCGTTTTCTACGAGCTAACCAAAGACCATCCTTCCATTTCTTTTCAGGAATCTCAGTTATAATTGCTCCTGTCTCAGGGCGAGCTTCAAATCTTACTGCCATTGGATCAATTTTCATAATTTGATGACCGTTTGCACGAGTAACATTATATTTATAAATTTGTCCCTCATGCGCTAGGGGAGTAAAAACTTCCCAAACTCCATAATCATTTCGAACCATGGGAATTTGATTTTCTGTCCAGTTTGTAAAATCACCAACTAAATGGACAGCTTGCGCATTTGGAGCCCAGACACGGAAAATATAACCCTGCTCTCCATCCTGCTCTTCACGATGCGCTCCTAATAGGTGCTGAAGGTGGAAGTTCTCGCCAGTTGTAAATGTTCTTAAAGCTTCAAATTTATCCATGTGAATCCCCCTTTTATTGTAAGCGTTTTCTATATATCTATTATACTACCTTTTAAAATAAGTTTCAAGCAATTTCCTGATTATCCTAAAATTTTTTTTGAAAATCTTCAAACAATTATCTTAGACTTTCTTAAATTTTCATAAACTGATGATTTTTAAGAAAGTCTCTTTGTCAATATGAGTAAATTTCTTTGTATTTATAAAGAATATCCTTTCTTTCTTAAGTTTAAAACTGAACATTTTGTATAAATTTATAACTTTTATATGTAAAATGTCTCTTAAAGACTATTTTAACAATTTTACTTAAATTTTCAAATATTTTTAGTAATTTTCATGATTTTAAACAATCTTTTTAATTTTATTAACAAAAAAACTCAAGATACAATCTTGAGTTTGATTTTACGTTATGATAAAACTTTCATGACAGCTACACTGACATCATCAATAGCATTTTCTTGATTTGAACGACTATTTGTAACCAACATTTCTAGATTTCCAGCATTTTCATAATAGAAAGATGCACCTTTGGCATTAAATACAACCAAGAAATGTTCTTTAGTTCCCTGAATCTCATAGACAATCCAGCCACTATTTTCAATAGCTGTGTGAACAAAGACGTGACGGTATACTTCCTCGTATGTAGGATATGAAAAGGCACTAGTCTTTGTTTTAAGGCCTATAATCTGACGAATAAATTCAATGCTTTCTTGACGCTCATTAATTAAGTTCCAGTCTACCTGGTTAACAGCATCTGGAGCATTGTAACTGTTCATAGCGCGTTCGCGATCATCATGAGTCAACTCACCGTTTTCACCTGTAGCAACCAGTTTGGTACGTCCAAACTCTTGACCAAGTTCCATAAAGGAGATGCCTTGCATGAGTAGATTCATTGCAGTTGCTGTTTCTACCTTTTTCATGATACTTGCTTGGTCCTCTGTTGGATGAAGTGTTGCTAATAAATCATGCAAGTTATAGTTATCATGGGCTTCTACATAGTTGACAACCTGGTTAGGGCTTAGATAAGAGCCGAGTTCACGACTACCAAGGATAGCTTTGGCAACAATTGGTTCAGTGGCAGCACCACTTACGAAGCCTGATTTGATATCACCATAAACTTCAGCACCCTTAATCGCATTACGTTGATCATCATTGAAAAATCCAATATTAGGTAACTGATAGGCATTGTCTTTCTTAGCCTTATCATAAGGAGCAAGACCAGTTCCCATATCCCACCCTTCTCCATAAAGGATGATTTTAGGATCGACTTCATCCATAGCCCAACGAATCATCTGCATCGTTTTAACATCATGAATTCCCATCAAATCAAAACGGAAACCATCGACATTAAATTCGTTTACCCAGTAGAGAAGTGAATCAATCATGTACTTACGAAACATTTCATGTTCACTCGCAGTCTCATTTCCTACACCTGTACCATTTTGATAACTTCCATCGCGATTCATTCGGTAATAATAGTCTGGAACGGTTGTTTGGAATGGGGCATCAACAGTTGAAAACGTATGGTTGTATACCACATCCATAATGACGCCAATTCCAGCATTATGATAAGCTTGAATCATCGTCTTCAAATCGCGGATGACTTGACCTGGATCATTTGGATTTGTAGACATGCTGGTTTCTGGTGCATTGTAGTTTTGTGGATCGTAACCCCAGTTGTAGGTCACATTTCCATCTGCATCATACTCTTTGTGACGATCAGCAATTGGTTGCAGTTGAACATAGTTAACACCAAGTTCCTTGATGTAGTCAAATGCAGTAGACTGACCGAAGTGATTGACTGTTCCAGTCTGGGCAGCACCCAAGAATGTTCCTCTTAATTCTGGAGCAACACCAGAAGTTTCAGACTTGGTCAAGTCACGAATGTGCATTTCGTAAACAACCGCTTGACAAGGATTTTCCAATCGCCAAGTTGCTTCCGTTCCATTCTTAACTTCAAAACCTTCAACTTGACGTTCTTTTTCTGAAAGGATCGCTGAACGTTTACCATTTGGACTTGTCGCAATTGTGTATGGATCCCGGGTTAATGATTGATGATGAGGGAAATCTATCTGATATTGATAAGCGCGACCTGCAAGACTTTCTGGAACTGTTAGAGTCCAAACACCAATTGTATTATCCTTGTGACTATAGGAATAACTATTCCCACGTTTCATCTCATAAGTTTTTAGAATAGCCGCATCATTGCTGGCTGTTTCATAGACCACAACTTTTACAGTAGTTGCTGTTGGTGACCAAAGTTTAAAACTTGTTTGATCTGCAGTAACTCGACATCCCAACTTTCCTTGATAACCCCAGTGATGGTCAAAACTTGCACTATTGATTGCTTTATCAAAAGCAAATGGATTTTGGTCTTTATAGTGTGGACTTGCAATGGCTGGATTTTCAGAATAATAAACCGTATTATCCCCATCCAAAATCCAAACTTCTGTTAGAAGTGGATAATAATTAAATCGGATAGGATATTCTTTAGTCTCCCCATCTTTTTCTACTCTAAAAATAAATTGTTCAAGAGGTGTTTCACTTGCTTGAGTCAATGAAAATGTAGTTCCAAAATATTCTTCTTCTCGGATAAGTTCTGCGGAATCTTCTGGAATCTTACTAAAGTTACATACCTCGTATGCTTCATCCTTGCGATGATAATGAATAAGTACAGGATAATTGTACATGGATCTCCCTAATTTCTAATTGTTAAATTTTAAAAAATAATTTCTTGTTTAAATTTTCGAGTTAGAGCAAGAAATCTAAGATGGTCATTCTATAGTATGAAATGATTATAAACTCTCCAACCAAGCTTCGTCACGGATAACAACCCCTAGTT
>ERZ772912.1087-NODE-1087-length-11312-cov-8.155015_pt1 | contig 11312 bp, 4 predicted proteins | sample MGYA00512119_ERZ772912 | MGnify/ENA primary metagenome ERZ772912 (study PRJEB29015, sample SAMEA2738048) | human oral metagenome | biome: human oral; feature: human-associated habitat; material: saliva | place: China | collected 2230 ...
CCTTATTGATCGAGTAGGTCGACGGCGCCCAGGATGTGTCACCGTTCTTGAACCAGGCGCGCGCCTGGTCGAGGGTGAGGTCCTGGGGTGACCACGGGTAGTCGGTGAAGTCTTCGGGCACACCCACCTCGAAGGTCTCCTTGACCGAACCATCGGGGTTGAAGAGGGTTACCGTGTCGGGCTGTTCGGAGGAGGTGGACTGAGAGTTGTAAAGCAACCAACCGTCCTGCAATTCGAAGGGCAGGGAGGTCCCCGACTCCTGTTTGAGGGCCTTCGTCTTACCGGTGTTGAGGTCGATGAACAGACTCTGTCGGTCCTCCTTCCCATGATAGGTCCAGGCCATGGCGTAGTGACCGACACGGGAGGTAATGGTGACGTCCTTGGGGTCGTCAAGAGGGAGTTTCTCCTGCCAGACGCGTTGGCTCGGGGAGGACCACATGGTACAGGTCGCCCCTTCGCAGGAGATCGCGTTCTCCCCTTTGAGGGAAACTTTGGCGCCGGACTTCCATGGCGCCTTCTCATGCTTCTGGGAGCTCAGGTCGACGAGCTCGTCGTCCTCAATGAGTTTTCCCTGCCACACATCGATGTAGTAGTACTCGGTCCTGAACTCGAAGTCCTCCTCCCACTGGAGCTCAGGAGTGCCGTTCGCCAACGAAAACACCTCAGCATGAACACTGTTGCCACGGGAGACCGCCCGAACGAGTTTGTCACCAGCGTGCTCGACCGAGACACTCCCCTCACTGCCAGGTTCTTTCTTGGGGGCATCGAGAGCCCAGACCTCCTCATAGCCATTGAGCCAGGACTTGGTCCACGCCGGTCCCGACGACGTCCCCAGACTCGCGGGCTTTCCATCCCGGCCGCGCAGCCACCAGTAGGCCGCTCCCCCTCCGGCAACCGCGAGGACCAGCACGACGACGACCGCCACGATGACGGCGGTGCGCCGCCCGCGCGTGGGGGCCCCGCTGTCGGGAGCGGACGGGTAGGCCGGACCTGCCTGGTACGACGCCGGCGCACCTGCCGGGAGGTAGGGGGCCTGGGCCGGCTGCTGCATGACCGGCTGAGTGGGGAATCCAGCCGCTCCGGGGGGATTCTGCCACCCCGCCCCTCCCTGGAAGCCGCCGGGAGCCGGGAAGGCCTGAGAGGACTGCGGACCGTAGGGAGGCTGAGGACCGGCAGCACCGTGCGGGAAGGGCCCGGAGGAGTGGCCCGGCCACTGGGGAGTATCCGTCATATCGGCGAGTATTCCACGGGGCTCGCCTGCGCGGCCGGCAGTTCTTCAGCTTGGCTTCTGCCGCCCGCCGGAGACCAGGGTCCTGTGATCAGGATGCTCGGTAGACCGTCAGCTCACCATCGCCTTCGTAGGAGATGAGCAGGTCACCTACTGCGATGCGATAGTTCTCATCGATCCCCTCCGGGACGGGATCGGGACTGTTCCCGTTCGACATGTCAACAAGACGCAGAGAGTAGTCATCACCTGTCCGGTCCGTGAAGACTCCAATATCCCCCCGACCCGAGTGCTCCAGCCCCTCAATCGGATCCCCCACGCAGCCGAAGCGCGAGTCCCCATTGATGAGCGGACTGTGTGTAGACACATGGATTTTCTTCCCACCGACGATGATATGACTGCATTCCGTATCGCTGACATCGATGGAGAAGGTATAGGGGGCCCACGAGGTATCGCCGCTCTTGAACCAGGCCCGGGCCTGGTCCAAGGTCCAGTAGCCCGGAGACCAGGGGTAGTTCTTAAAGCCTTGAGGTATTCCTTCTTCGAAGGTCTCCTGGACAGACCCATCGGCCTTCAGCAGAGTCACTGTCGCAGGGCCCTCGAGACTCTTGTACGGGTCATAGAGCAGCCACCCATCGGCAAGGGGGCGCGGGTAGACGCCCGCCGCCTCCTGCTTGATCGACTTACTCGACCCGTCCCTGAGGTCGACAATGAGGGATTGCACGGCCTGGGCCCGAAATCCGGTATGAGCACTCACATACGGCCCGATGGGATGATCGAAGATCACGTCATCGACTTCATCGGGACGCAGGAAGGACAGGGTCTTCTTCCATACGCGCTCCTTCGAGGACGACCACATCGAGCACTGCGCCTTCTCGCAGGCTATGGCGTAGCCGCCGACTACCGACACCTTCGCATCGTCATCCCACGGGGCATCCTGGCGTTTCTGGGACTCCAGGTTGACGAGCTCACCTTTCTCTATGAGCCAACCCTGCCATACATTCGCCTCGTAAGAGCCTTCACCGCCCTCAAATCTGTCCTTGAAAAGCAGTGTAGGAGTCTTACTCGTCAGCGAGTAGACCTCGACGTCAACGAAGTCCTCATCGGGCGTCGCCCGGATGAGCTTGCCCTCGGCATACTTCACTGAGGCGAACCGACCTTGCATGAAACCATTCGTCGCCTTGAGAGACCAGATCTCCCGGTAGCCGTTGACCCACCTCTTGTTCCAGCTGGCATCCGCCGGCACTGCCCGGTAGACAAGACCATCGACCTTCGTGCCGCGCAGCCACCAGTAGGCCGCACCCCCGGCGGCGACTGCGAGGACCAGCACCGTCACGACCGCCACGACAATCGCGGCACGTCGACGTCGGGGCCTTCTTCCAGCAGTACCGCCCTGATCACCGTCACCGCCCAGGACGGATGGGAACTGCCCCTGGTCGAGTGCGGTCCGCTGGGTGGAGAAGTCGGGCGGAGCATACGAGCCTGGAGTATCCGCGGGGCTCTGCGGATCGTAGGGAGGCTGAGGCTCAGCCGCACCGTGCGCCTCAGGCCCTGAGGGATGGCCCGGACGCTGGGGAGTTTCCGTCATGTCGGTGAGTATTTCACGCAGGTCCCCCCACCGGCTTGGCCTGTCGCCGGCGGTCCTGTCGCGGGGTGATCGGGCGCCGGCGCGCCCATGGGGGACAATGGGTCACCTATGGAACAGGGCGAGCACCTCACGCACAACCAGGGCGACGATCACGCCGATGGACATCACGGCCAGCAGGACGGCGATCTCGGCGCGCGCAGCACCGAGAACACTCAGGCGTCCCCTGGCGGGCCGGACGGGGACGCCGCCGATCGTGCACGGGGCGGCGCCCCGGACCGCCAGAAGTCACGATCCCCGCGCGGTGGCGGCAGGCGTCGGGGCCGGCGCCCAGGCCGCACCGAGGGCAGGCGCCGCAACGCCTGGAAGGGCTACTCCCCCGAGCAGCTCGCCGCCCGCGCCGCCGCCGTCCCGGCGATCGTCTACCCCGAGGAGCTGCCGGTCTCCGCCCGCCGCGAGGAGATCGCCGCCGCCATCGGCGAGCACCAGGTCGTCATCGTCGCCGGTGAGACCGGCAGCGGCAAGACCACCCAGCTGCCCAAGATCTGCCTGGAGCTGGGCCGGGGCGTGACCGGGATGATCGGCCACACCCAGCCGCGGCGCATTGCCGCGCGCAGCGTGGCCGAGCGGATCGCCTCCGAGCTGGGCACCCCGATCGGACGTGACGGCGTCGTCGGCTACCAGGTGCGTTTCACCGAGGAGGTCGGCGAGAACACCCTGGTCAAGCTCATGACCGACGGCATCCTGCTGGCGGAGATCCAGTCCGACCCCCAGCTGCGCCGCTACGACACGATCATCGTGGACGAGGCCCACGAGCGCAGCCTCAACATCGACTTCATCCTGGGCTACCTGGCGCGTCTGCTGCCCCAGCGCCCCGACCTCAAGGTCATCATCACCTCGGCCACCATCGACTCCGAGCGCTTCGCCGAGCACTTCGGCCGCGAGCAGATCGGCGACCGGGGGCGGCCCTTCACCGTTCCCGCCCCGGTCATCGAGGTCTCCGGGCGCACCTACCCCGTTGAGGTGCGCTACCGCCCGCTGGCTCCCGACGACGCCCCTCCTGCCTCCGACGACGCCGGCAGCGAGCCGGCCAAGCCCGCCGCCGCGCCCCAGCCCGGCCCGGCGGGACCCGGCGAGCTGAGCGAGGCCGAGCTGGAGGCCCTGACCTCCCCCGATCCGGCGGTGCGCGCCGCGGCCCGGGCCCGCCGCGAAGCCATCCGCTCCGGCGCCGGCCCCGCCGCGCTCACGCCCCGCAACCAGGGGGCTCGCGGCAAGGGCCGGGGCCGGGCCGGCTCCGCGGCCGCCGAGTCCGGGGAGCCCAAGGACCAGGTGACCGGGATCCTCGACGCCGTCGACGAGCTCCTGGGCGAGCCCAGCGGCGACATCCTCATCTTCCTGGCCGGTGAGCGCGACATCCGCGACACCGAGGCGGCCCTCATCGACCATTTGGGGGCGCGCTACACGCCCGACGGGCGCTCACGCACGCCGGGTGCCATTGAGGTCGTTCCCCTGTACTCGCGTCTGAGCGCCGCCGAGCAGCACCGGGTCTTCGAGGCCCACCAGGTGCGCCGCATCGTCCTGGCCACGAACGTGGCCGAGACCTCCCTGACGGTTCCCGGGATCCGCTACGTCATCGACCCGGGCCTGGCGCGCATCTCCCGCTACTCCAACCGCACCAAGGTCCAGCGCCTGCCGATCGAGCCGGTCAGCCGGGCCAGCGCCAACCAGCGGGCGGGCCGCTGCGGGCGCGTGGCCGACGGCATCGCCATCCGCCTGTACTCGCAGGCCGACTTCGAGGCGCGCCCGGAGTACACCGAGCCGGAGATCCTGCGCACCTCGCTGGCCAGCGTCATCCTGCAGATGGCGGCCCTGGGACTGGGGGCGGTGGAGGACTTCCCCTTCCTGGACGCCCCCGACTCCCGCCAGGTCCGCTCCGGCCTGCAGCTGCTCACGGAGATCGGCGCCATCGAGCCGGCCGGGGCCGCCTCCGCCCGGTCCGACGACGCCCCCGACCGGGGCCGCAGGGGGCCGCGCCTGACGGAGATCGGGCGGCGCCTGGCGCGCCTGCCCATCGACCCGCGCCTGGGGCGCATGCTCCTGGAGGCCGGTGAGCTGGGCTGCGTCGGGGAGGTCATGGTCATCGTGGCGGCCCTGTCCATCCAGGACGTGCGCGAGCGCCCGGCGGACAAGCAGGAGGCCTCCGACGCCCTGCACCGGCGCTTCGCGGACCCGACGAGTGACTTCCTGACCTACCTGAACCTGTGGCGCTACCTGCGCACGCAGAGCCGCGAGCTGTCCGGCTCGGCCTTCCGGCGCATGTGCCGGGCCGAGTTCCTGCACTACCTGCGGGTGCGCGAGTGGCAGGACGTCCACGCCCAGCTGCGTCAGCTGGCCCGACCGCTGGGCCTGGACGCGGCCCCGGTGGAGCTGCCGACGGCCCGTTCGATCCGGGCGGCCACCGAGGCCCTGGAGCCGGGCAGCCACGCCGCCCAGATCGCCAACGGGGGTGTGGCGGCCGCCGTCGTGGCCCTGGGGCGCAGCGCGGACACGCCCGACGCCGACGCGATCCACCGCTCGCTGCTGGTGGGGCTGCTGTCCAATGTGGGGAACTGGGATGAGCGTCGTCGGGAGTACGCCGGCGCGCGCGGGACCCGTTTCACGATCTGGCCGGGCTCGGGCCTGCGCCGCAAGACCTACGACTGGGTGATGACCGCCGAGCTGGTGGAGACCTCCCGGCTCTTCGCCCGCACGGTGGCCAAGGTGGACTCCCGGTGGATCGAGCAGGTGGCGGACCGGGCGGGCCTGACCCGCCACGTCTTCGGTGAGCCCTACTGGTCGACCCGCCAGGGGGCGGCCATGGTCCACGAGAAGGTGCTGCTCTACGGGATGACGCTGGTGGCGGACCGGCCGGCGACGCTGGCGAGCGTGGGGACGGACTCGGCCCGCCAGGTCGCCCGGGAGATGTTCATCCGCTCGGGCCTGGTGGAGGGCGGCTGGCACGCCCGCCACGGCTTCGTGGAGCGCAACCGGGAGCTCATCGAGGAGCTTCAGGACGTGGAGCGGCGTCGGCGCGAGCACGGGCTGCTGGCCGACGACGCCGCCCTGTTCGACTTCTATGACGACCGGATCCCCGAGGAGGTGACCTCCGCGGCGGCCTTCGACGCCTGGTGGAAGGAGCAGCGGCGCACCACCCCGGACCTGCTGGACTTCACCCGCGAGCTGCTGTTGCCCGGCGGAGGCGACGCGAGCGGCTTCCCGGACACGTGGGTGCAGGGGGACCTGACCCTGGGCCTGGACTACGTGTTCGAGCCGGGCCACCCCGAGGACGGGGTCAGTGTCCAGGTGCCGGTGGAGGTGCTGGGGCGCCTGAGCCCGGAGGGCTTCGACTGGCTGGTGCCGGGGATGCGGGCCGAGCTGTGCGTGGCCACGATCCGGGCGCTGCCCAAGCGGGTGCGCCGCCAGCTGGTGCCGGCCCCGGACGTGGGCGCCCAGGTGTGGGCGCAGATCGCCCAGGAGTTCCCGACGCCGCCGGGTGCGAGCTGCCCCGGGGTGCCCTTCGAGGAGGCCTTCAGCCGGGTGGTGCTCCGCCTCAAGGGCGTGGAGATCACGGAGGAGGACTGGGCCGAGGCGGCCGAGCGGCTGCCGGATCACCTGGCGATGGGCTTCGCGGCCCTGGATGCGCAGGGCCGGGTCATTGGCCGTGGCCGGGACCTGGTTGCGCTCCAGCAGCGGCTGTCGGGCAAGACGGAGGCCGCCGTGCGCTCGGTGGTGCGCGGCGCGCTGGCCCAGGCGATGGCCGAGGCTCAGGAGCGCCAGGGCGCGCAGGGCGGGAAGCCCGACCGCAAGGGCCGCAAGAAGAAGGGCGGGCGGCCGGCGGCCGCCCAGCGTCCGGGTGGCGCCGCTGGGACCACAGGGGTCGCAGGAGGCTCAGGGGCCGGAACTGGGGCCGCTGTTGGAGGCGGCGCCGGCCTGGAGGAGCGCCGGGGCCTGACCGACTGGCCCCGGGGCGTGCCGGGCCTGGGTGACCCGGATGCCTCGACGATCCCGGCCTCGGTGGAGTCCGCGGGCCGGGCCGGCCTGGTGGTGCGCGGCTACCCGGCCCTGGTGGCGGTCTCAGCCAGGAGCGCGGACTTGAGGATCCTGCCCGACGCCGCTGCGCAGCTGAGCGCTCATGGCGCCGGGGTGACGGCGCTGGCCCTGGCGCGCACGGCCTTGCCGACGGCCCGGGTGACGAGCCGGTGGAGTGCCCAGGAGTCGCTCATCCTGGCGGCCAGTCCCTACCGGAGCACGGAGGCTCTCGTGGAGGACGTGCAGGCGGCTGCCGCACGGATCGTGGCCGGGCGCTGGGCGGCGTCGGCCTCCGGCTGCGCGCTGGCGGAGGTGCGCAGGCGGGAGGTCTTCGAGGCGCTGGTCGGTGTCATGCGCAGTGAGCTCGAGGACGAGGTCTACCGGGTGGCCCGGTATGCGGCGGCGGCGCTCAAGGCGGCCCGGGAGGTGGAGCGCGTGGTGGGTGAGCACACCTCCCTGACGCTGCTGAACACGCTCCAGGAGGTGCGCGAGCACGCGGCCGCCCTGGTTCCGGAGGGTTTCATCACCGCCACCCCGCCGGAGCACCTGGCGCATCTGGAGCGCTACCTGCGGGCCCTGGTGATGCGGGTGGAGAAGGCGGCCTCCTCGCCGTCGGCCGCCTCGCAGGACGCGGCCCTGGCCTTCCAGGTCTCCCAGGCCCGGGAGGTGGTGGACAAGGCCCGCGCCAAGGCGGCCTCGCTGCCGGCCGACCCGCAGCGCGAGGCCCTCCTGGAGGAGGCCCGCTGGATGGTGGAGGAGCTGCGGGTGAGCCTGTTCGCCCAGACGCTGGGCACGAGCCGCAAGGTGAGCCTCCAGCGCATCACCAAGCTCTGCGCCCAGATCGCCTGATTCCACGGACGACTCGCCTCGCGCACCTCGTGAATGCACCATGAGGCGTCATCCCTACGATGACATCTCCTCCCTTAGGAGGAGATGAGTCAGCGGCCCGTTCGCCCACCTGGACGATTACACCGACATCCGGCACGGCTATCCTGGAGCCATAGAGGAAACGATCACTGCGGCGCCTGCTTTCTCCGTCTCTCCATCTCAGGCATCTCACGAACGCTTTCTCCGGTTCCACACAGTCGGCCCCCGCACCTCTCCGTTGCGGGGGCCGACGACGTCCCTGCTGACAGCCTGGATCGTTCAGCGCCGAGGCTAGTCCTCCCGGTTCCTCCACTACAGCACGGCGGACATGAGGCGGCAGACGTTGTCCACGTAGCGGTTGTACCAGGGCTCGGTGGCCCACAGCTCGGGGGTCAGCTCGGTGCAGGTGGCCCGGTAGGCGGCGTCGTTGTTGCGCAGCAGGTCGTCGAGGTCCCCTCCGAAGGCCAGCAGCATGACCTCGTAGTTGAGGGCGAAGGAGCGGAAGTCCATGTTGGAGGACCCGATGACCCCGACCTCGTCGTCGACCGTCATGTACTTCGAGTGCAGGACGATCGGCGAGGGGTAGAGGTAGATCCGCACCCCCGCCGCCAGGAGCGCCGAGTAGTAGGAGCGCTGGGCGTGACTGACGATGAACTGGTCGGACTCCTTGCCCACGAACAGCTCGACCTCCACCCCCCGGTAGGCGGCCGACGTCATCGCCGCCAGCAGCGCCTCGTCGGGAATGAAGTAGGGGCTGGTGATGGACACGTGCCGCTTGGCCCCGTGGATGAGGGCCAGGAACATCCGCAGGTTCGGCTCGGTGGGGTACCCCGGCCCGGAGGGAACGAGCTGCATGGCGTTGACGACGGCGCCCGGGCGCCCGGGTCTGGGGGCCGGCGTGCCCACCGGGATTCCCGGCAGTCCCGCCATCTCCGGCAGGGTCTCGGCCGGAGTCCCCAGCGCCAGGTCGAAGGCCTCGAGCTGCTCGCCGGCCTCGAAGAACCAGTCCATGGCGAAGATGGCCTGGGCCTCCAGGACGATCTCGCCGGTGACCTCCACGGACAGGTCCTCCCAGCGGCGCCCGGCCCGCACGTTGCGCCGGGTCCGGTAGGAGGGGTCGATGACGTTGTGGCTGCCGATGAAGCCCTTCTCGCCGTCGATGACCAGGATCTTGCGGTGGTTGCGCAGGTCCGGGCGGCGCCAGCGGCGCTTGAGCGGCAGCAGCGGCATCATGAGGCGCCAGCGGATGCCGGCGTCGGTCATGCGCTGGCAGAACTGCTTCCAGCCGGGGTACTTGCGGCTGCCCAGGTGGTCCAGGAGGAGGCGCACCGTGACTCCGCGGGCCACCGCGCGCTCCAGGGCGGCGAAGAAGACGTCGGTGACCTCGTCCCAGCTCATGATGTAGAACTCGACGTGGACGTGGTCGGTGGCGGCGTCGACGGCGCGGGCCATGGCCTCATAGGTGCTGCGGGGGTCGGCGTGGACGGCCACCACCTCGCCGCTGACGCAGGGCAGGCCGGTCAACCGGCGGTTCATGCGCACCGCCCCGGCCAGGTAGGTCGAGGGCCGGGCGCCCTTGGGCAGGTCCGGCATGGAGCGGGTGTAGTCGAGGGTGATCTCGTTGACGGTGTGCTGCTGGCGGCGGCGCGTGCCGTGGACCCACGGGCTGCCGATGAGCAGGTAGAGCGGGAGCCCCACGAGGGGCAGCAGGAAGATGAGCAGCAGCCAGGCGGTCGACGACGACGGGCGGCGGTTCTCCGGAACCGTGCCCAGCGCGGCGATCTTGATGAGGTACTCGATGACGACCCAGGTGGTCGCCAGTACCGGCGGCAGCGTCATGCTCGCATCATGTCATGCTCACTGAACGGGTCCCCGCAAAAATGCCTGGGCGCGGACCGGATGGTCCTGCGCCCAGGCACTGCGAAGGCCCGCCCCGGTTGAACCACCGGGTCGGGCCCTTCGCAACGAGGTCGCTTACCGGTTCCCATTCGGCAGCGGGTCCTCCTTCACCGAAACGCCCGAGCACATTCCCTTGGCTGTGGCCCAGACTCAGTGGTGGCCGGTCAGTGGTACTCCCCAGTACCTCACGGTCGCCACCGTTCAGCGGTGACTATGACTCTGCCGATGCTGTCTGAGAGAAGGCTGGAAATCACGCATCTAAATGGTGACGCTTGATGACGATATGGTCACGACCTTCCGGGCATGCCGACTCCCTCCCTCAGATCCCTTGAAATACTGCGGAATCCACACCTCCACCGACCACACTTAATCTGACGTCGGACTTCCGAAGAGCGTCTTGAAGTAGCCGTAGAAGTTCCAGTTGCCCCACGAGGTGCACTGGTCCCCACCATGTGCGGCGGCCTCATTGGGCTGGAAGGGCGTGTAGTTGTACAGGCCGGCGGTCGCCTGATTGGCCACCGTCACCTCACCGCTGCCGCACAGCACATCGGGCGAGTAGGCGATGCGTCTGGGCTGCTGCGCCACGACGTCGTAGCCACCCGGATCAAGACGGTAGCGATGGAACTGGGAGGCCGCCCCGTAGAGCTGGGAGGGGAAGCCTGCCCACTGGGGGTCGCAGGCCCCGTAGTCAGGGCAGGCGTACCCGGCTGCGGCCTCGTAGTCGCGAGCACTCAGGTTCTCGCCGGAGGCGGTGAGCAGCCCCTGCTCCTTGTGAATGAGCACGAGGAGCACCTGGGGATTGATGTCGCAGGCCTGGGAGACCTCCCAGATGACGTCGGCCGCACTGACGCCGGAGGCGGCCTTGATGTCACCGGGGCAGAAGGTGCTGGCCTGGCGGGCCTGCACGGAGAAGGTGGCGGCGGCCAGGCACTCGGTGCCATCACTGCCCGGCTGGCAGCCGGCGTTGACCCTGGTGAGGAAGGCGGAGATCTCCTCGCGCGTCATGGCCTGGGAGTCGTAGAAGACCTCATCATCGATGATGCGGGCGGCATTGAAGCCACTGGTGTCGGGCACCAGGGGCGCCGGAGCCGAACCTGTCCCGCCCTGAGAGGGCCGCCCCCACCCGAGAGCCATTCCGTTGAGCGAGGAGCCGGTCGCCCGCAGCACGATGAAGCCCACCAGGAGCGTGACCAGGAAGGCAGCGAGGACGACACCGATCGGACTCCTCAGGAGGGACTGAACGGAACCGCCCTTGCGTCGTCGTCTCCGCCTGATGCCGACGCGGAGGAGGCCGAAGCGCTCACCGCCCCCTCGACGCCCTCTCCCCCGCGCGGGACGGTGACTCGCATCATCCCGCCGAGCACGGTCGGCGCCACGCTGCACGGTCGGTCGGGCGCTGCGCGGAGCTCGTACAGTCTGAGGCGAGCCGGATCCAGTGGTGCTTCGTTGGGGCCGCGGACGCCGGCCGGAGGGATGATGGGACATCGGCGCCATCGTGTCACATCACGGCAGTTTGTACGGCCCGAAGCAGCTCGGAGTTCCCGAGACAATCGGTCAGTCATGAGCCGGCAGGAGGCGATGCGCCCCACAGCACCGTCGTCAGCCGTATGAGGGCATCGACGCATACCGTGGGGCTGTGAATCTTCCCGATGTCCTGAGCCTGGCGCG
>ERZ772912.1088-NODE-1088-length-11308-cov-9.105927_pt1 | contig 11308 bp, 10 predicted proteins | sample MGYA00512119_ERZ772912 | MGnify/ENA primary metagenome ERZ772912 (study PRJEB29015, sample SAMEA2738048) | human oral metagenome | biome: human oral; feature: human-associated habitat; material: saliva | place: China | collected 2230 ...
CTACCCGGGAACCCCGCGTAAGGGCGATGCGATTGCGGGGCTTGAGAGCGCATCCAACGTGCCCGGTGTGCATGTGGTGCATGCTGGAACTGCCGTCGCGGGCGAAGAGATTGTGACGGCGGGCGGTCGCGTGCTCGCCGTCGTCGCGCTTGGTGATACCCTTGCCCAGGCGCGTGATGCCGCCTACGAAGGGGTACAGGCTATTACTTGGGAAGGCGCACAATACCGCACCGATATCGCTCTCAAAGCGGTGCAGGGGGCGATTACCGTGCCCGAACTCCGCGTCTAACGCAGCGGGGGCATCGGTATCTGGTGCGGCATCCTATTCGATGCTCCCGACTGGGCGCTACCCCGCCCGCCAGAAGGTGACCGGCAACGCACCCAAACGCCGGTCACCTTATTCTTTTAAGAGTGCCACCTCACCCTCAGAACCTGTGAGGGCGTACTATTGCACGCCGGGGCATCATATCGGGTATGTTAAAAAGTACACAGCTCTTCAACCACCGCAGAACACATCTCAGGAGATGCCCATGACCTCCCGCACCGCCCCCATTGAGATTCCAGGTTGGACTCACGTCTACTCCGGTAAAGTCCGTGACCTGTATGTTCCCGAAGAAAGCCGTTACGACGCTGCCGGGCTAACTATCAGCGACGACGCTGAGGTACGCGCAGGCTCCGTCATGGTGGTCGCCTCCGACCGCATTAGTGCTTTCGATAAGATCCTTCCCACCGAAATCCCCGACAAAGGCGCGGTTCTGACGCAGCTTTCCCTATGGTGGTTTAAACAGCTGGGGGACGTGCCAAACCACGTGCTTTCCACAGACGTGCCGGACGAAGTGGCGGGGCGAGCCATGATCTGCAAGTCACTGAATATGTTCCCAGTGGAGTGCATTGCCCGCGGGTACCTGACGGGGTCGGGGCTGGAGACATACCGTGAGAACGGCACCATTGCGGGGATTGAGCTTCCCGCTGGGCTGGTAAACGGCTCCCGACTGCAGCCGCCAATCTTCACCCCCACCGGCAAGGCTGAGGTGGGCGAACACGACGAGATGGTCACCCGCCAAGAACTGTGGGAAGAAGTGGGGGAGGCCGTGGCCGAGCGGCTTGAAGAGCTGACCCTGTACATTTACACCACCGCCGAAAAGATCGCCCGCGAGCAGGGCATTATCCTTGCGGATACCAAAGTTGAGTTCGGCACCGACTCATACCGCGGAGAAATCACCCTCGGCGATGAGCTGCTCACCCCCGACTCCTCACGGTTCTGGGACGCGAGCGAGTATGAGCCAGGCAAATCCCAGCCAAGCTTCGATAAACAGTATGTGCGCGACTGGCTGCGTTCGCCGGAGGCAGGCTGGGACGGCTCCGATAATGTGCCTCACCTGCCCGAGGCTGTGGTGGAGAAAACCCGCGCCCGCTACATTGAAGCCTACGAGCGGCTGACCGGCACGAAGTTTTAATCTTCCCCCCCATATTGAGACACCCTTCCGGTGGCGAACCATGCGCCCCACTGCGGAGGGTGTCTCTTTTTCAGAATATAACCAAAATAAGACGGTATTTAGAAAAAATTTTCCTAGAAAAGCCTTTATTTTGCTAGTATGGGTATATGCTTCTTGAATTCTCGGTTGAAAACTATGAATGTTTCAGGGATGAAGCATACCTGTCGATGGTGCTTCCCTCCCTCAAAACGCAGGTACCGAAAAATGGGCAGACTTGGGAGGAGACCACGAGCCGAGTGGCTGCTATTTTTGGGGCGAATGCATCGGGCAAAAGCACCATTATTCGTGCTCTCGTCAGCTTGAATCGGGCTATTCGTAGGCCCGGCGAGCGCCTGTACTACCCCTATCTGCTTCAAAACCCGCCTGAACCGCAGACCACCTATACGCTGAGTTTCACGCACGAGCAGGTGCGCTATGACTATCGGGTACAGGCAGATAAACGTGGTGCTATAGCCCTTGAGACCCTGCACGCCTACCCAAAAGGTACAGCACGGTTACTCTTTGAGCGCCGCACCCAAGAGGACTCCACGGTTACCGTAAAGGCTGGGCCCTCGCTGAAAGGCGCCACCCGTGAAGTCAATAAAATTACGCAGCCAGATCAGCTGTTTTTATCGGTTGCACGGCAATATGGGCACGAGAGCCTTGCCCCTCTGGTACGTGCCCTTGACGCGAGTATTCACTTTGTACGCGATATGTCATCGCGCCGAGAAAACATCATACAAATTACGTTCCATATGATCAGCACCGTTTGGTCGCGTTACTTGAGCGTTCTGGCGCGTGTGGCTGACACTGGAATTGCCCGTCTTGAAATAGATCGTAAAGAACTTCCGGAGGATTTATCGAAGACATTAGCGAAAGCTATTGATGAATATGGCCCAAGGGAAGTATTCAAAGGGATTTTCCCTGTTCTTTATAGTGAAGAAGAGCTTCTAGATGTTGCACGTGCGATTTCTGTATACCATCGTGGAGCGAATACAGAAGAGGCACGGTTGGGTCTTAACGCACAGAGTGACGGTACTCTCGGCTGGCTTGCTCTCGTTAGTCAGGCGGTAGGTGCTCTTCAACAAGGAGGTATGTTGGTGGTGGATGAACTGGACTCCAGCTTGCACCCCACTTTGGCGGCTGAATTGGTGAGCATGTTCAAGAACCCTGACATGAACCGTACCGGAGCTCAGCTCATTTTTACTTCGCACGATGCTACTCTGCTGGGTAATATCCCCATGCGATTGCTCGATTCTCCTGAAGTATGGTTCACCGAGAAAAATGACGAAGGCGCGAGCGAAATTTTTTCCTTGGAAGAGTTTGATACCCGTCCCAAGAGCAATATTCAGAAACAGTATCTCACCGGTGCTTTCGGAGCTATACCCACCACATACATGTCTGAGTTACGTGCTCTCTTAGAGGCGGAACAATGAGCCGTCGCGCTAAGAGCACCAAGAAACGCAGTATAAAGACCACTATCCTAGTCGTAACCAATGGTGAAGTGACGGAGCATCGTTACCTTGAATGGTTACGCGATAAGGTCAACGGACCGCGTGAAAAGTATTCAGTAACGGTAGAAGCTATTTCGGGAGATCCCACGTGGATACTTCAAAAAGTAATAGGCAGAACGTCTAAAAACTATGATCAGGTATGGCTTGTGGTAGATCAGGACGACCATACCCGTGAAAAATTATGTGAGTTTATCAAGAGTTGTACGGACGAAGATATCGCCGCTGTTGTGAGCGTACCGTGCTTTGAAGTGTGGCTTAACGCACATTATGCACGAGTCAAAAACTACCAAGACCAGAAGGAAGCACAACGGCACTATCATCAGTTATCGGGAGTCTCGGAGAAAGATGAGAAAACTATTCCTCAAAATTTTCCTTATGACAATTACGAGCAGGCATGTGCTAATGCTCATCTGGCAGGTAAATATGAGAATCCCAGACCGAATGTGTTAGCCAAATCCCCAGCCACACCTATGCCTTTCCTCCTATCCAACCTTGGGCTGATAGAAGAGTCAAAAGCCCAAGGGTAAAAGTTTTAGCTCACCGAAACAATACGCCGGGTGGCTTCCGCTTTTATAAAGAATAGGTACAGTGGTTTTAAGACAATGAGGTGCGTACCCTCAACGTACGATAGTGAGGAGGGTAGCCACGGTGGCTACCGGTGAACATCGTCAAAGGAACAGTAGGACCATGCGAACAGGTAAACGCTCACTGCTGGCGGCTGCCGCGCTCATGCTTGCTTTGAGCGGGTGCGGCGGGATAGATAGCGGGCGGGCGGGCGCCACACAGCAGGAGGGAACCTCAGGGGATGAGCAGGCTGTGCTTGAGTACCTGAGCGGCCCCGCAGAGATTAATACGGCGCTTCAGAAGGCGGGCGCGCAGTGCATGCGTGAGGCCGGTTTCACCTCTGGCGGGTGGGAGGCGCGGCTGCGGGCGCATGAGAGTATTTCCGAAATCAGCGGCCGTTTCGAGAGTGAGGAGGACGCGAAGTTCCGCGGCTACTCCACCACCCTGTGGATCCCCGAAACCTACCCGACCCTCAGCTACCTCTCGTCGGCGCAGCGGCAGGCCATGTACGGTTCCCGCCCGCAGCTGGATTCCAGGAACCTGCGCCCGCAAAAGTACGACTGGGGCAAATCGACGGCCCCTTCCGCCCCGAACCTGTTCACCCCCATTGCGGTCACCGCTGACCCGGCTGAGTACGGGTGCAAAGGTATAGCCATCCAGAAAGTATTCGGTTCCTTAGAGAACTACGCCACCTATGAGGCGCTGTACCCCGAGCTGAGGCAGCTGGGCGCGCGTTCAGCCGAGGCGGCCCGCAAAGTGCACGATGAGAACCGGGGCGCCTACCAGCAGTGCCTAGAGGACGCTGGTTTTAATAATGTGGGCGCGCCGCCGCTGGTGGCTGAGCGGGCTGAGGCGATCGCCGGGCTGTACCGGGGTGAAGGTGTTCTCACCAATGCGAAAGAGCAGCAGCTGGCCGCCGCGGACTACGCGTGCGATAAGAAGCTGCACTATTTCGAGAAGCTTGACCAGGCGGTGTTATCAGCTAACCGCGAGTGGGTGCAGCAGAATGCGGGGCGCATCCAGCAGGTGAAGCGGATACGGGATGAGGCCACCGCTCGCGCTAAAACCATGTAAAACCGTTCCGGGGCTGTGCACCGGGTATGACCGGGCGTGTGGCGTTGCGGAGGCGTCGGCGTGGGTTAAAATGGGTGATGCTCGGGTGGCAGACGGGCAATACAGCACAAGACCGTGTACGCCGTGTATCCCAGTCGTGTGGCTGCGGGCCCCGCCCACCTGCGGAGGTGACGGGCAGCAGCATATTGGGCGCGGCGTGCGGTGACGGAAAGAACCTACCAGGGAGAAGAATGTCCACACCCACCAATGAGGCGCGCCCCGATACCACGAACGTACCCGTCCCTTGGGCGGGTAAACGCCGCTATTTCGACCTGCTGCTGGGCGCATCCTGCGTGATTCTGATTATTTCGAATATTGCGGCCACGAAGAGTATTGAGTTCGGGCCGCTGCCGTTCGAGTTCCCGCCGTTCACGAACGGCAACTTCATCCCCAGTGACGGCGGTTTCTTCCTGTACCCGCTGGCCTATGTACTCGGCGATGTGCTCTCTGAGGTGTACGGGTTTAAGCGCGCTCGCCGGGCTATTATCGCCTCGTTTGTGGCGGCGGCGTTCGCTGCCGGGTGCTTCCTGTTGACCGTCGCCCTGCCGCCCGCCAGCTACTATGCGAATCAAGAGGCGTTCGCCATTATTCTTGGTCCCGTATGGCAGATTTTTGCCGGGTCGCTGCTGGGATATTTGACGGGTCAGCTTCTGAACGCGTGGGTGATGGTCGCCATGAAGAAGGCCACCTCCGGGCGGTTTATGTGGGCGCGTATGATTGCCTCAACTCTTGTGGGCGAGCTGGCGGACACTATTATTTTCTGTGCGATTGCTTCGCCTATTCTGGGGATTACCACCCTGGATCAGTTCATTAGCTACACCCTGGTCGGGTACGTGTATAAGTGCCTGGTTGAGATTGTGCTTATGCCTATCAGCTACCCGGTGATTGGCTGGTTCAAACGCCACGAAGTCGAGTACAAGAGCTAAAACGTCATGCGGGGCGCCTAACATATGGCGGGGTGGAGGATTGCGTATTCTCCACCCCGGCTGCTTTTAAAGTTCTGTACCGCCAAAGAGACCCTCTGCTGCGGGGCGGCCGCGCCAGGCAGCAGGCCGAGCCCCCCACCCCATGTTTCACATATTGAGATTTTAGGGGGCGGATGCGTGAAAACCCCACCCAAAACCCGGTAAACCCGCCTGTGCCCCTGCCAGCGGGTTTGCGCCTGCCCCCGCAGAGAGTAATAGTTATTCAGTACCCTGCGCACACTCAATGCGTGAGGTGCCGCACCAAGAACCCACCGAAAGAAACCTATGAGCACCGCAGAACAGGGCCCCGTGAAACCTGCTGATAACCCCGCAACCGGCGACGGCGAACTGAAACGTTCCCTCTCGCACGGTCAGATGACCATGATCGCGATGGGCCTCGCCCTGGGAACCGGCCTTTTTCTGGGCTCTGGTTCCGCCATCAAAATTGCGGGACCCGGTGCTATTATCGCCTACGCTGTTGGCTCCATGATCGCCGCTATTATCGCGGCGTGTGCGGGTGAAATGGCGGTTCGCCACCCCGTTCCCGGCGGGTTCGGCACCATCGCCACCAGATACCTCAGCCCCTACGCCGGGTATATTGGCCGCTGGGCGTACTGGGCAACAACCGTGCCGCTGACCGGCGCCGAACTCGTGGCGGTTGGCAAATATTTCTCGTACTGGTTCCCCGATATCCCGCTGTGGGTGACGGTGGCGGCCTCCGGCATCCTGATTCTCATCCTGAACCTGGTGAGCGTTAAATCCTTCGGCGCCCTCGAATTTTTCCTCTCCTCCATTAAAGTAATTGCGGTTATCGTCTTTATTGTGCTGGGGCTGCTTCTTGTGTTCGTTGGCCTGCCCGGACACACTGCGGTGGGCACCGCAAACCTCGTGAACGACGGTGGGCTGCTTCCTAACGGACTCGGCGCCGTCTGGGTTTCGATGGCAATTGTGATGTTCTCCTTCGGCGGCGTTGAAATGCTTTCCATTTCCGCCGCAGAGGCGCAGAACCCGGCACGTTCGGTACGCACCAGTGTTAAAGCCATGATCTGGCGGCTCTCCAGCTTCTACGTGCTCTCAATGCTGATCATTCTGTGCCTGATGCCCTGGCAGCAGGCGGCGCAGACCGGCAAAGACATCGGCCAGTCACCCTTCGTGATGGTGTTCTCTGAACTGGGCATTCCTTATGCGGCAGATATTACCAACTTCGTGATTCTGATCGCCGCGCTTTCGGGCGCGAACGCCTCGCTGTATGCGGCAACCCGCCTGCTCCACGCGCTTGCGGGCGATAAAATGGCACCCACGTTTGCGGGCACCACGAACCATAACGGCGTGCCCGTCACCGCGCTTATGCTCTCCTTCCTAGGTGTGGTGATCGCATCTGTCATGGCGGTGGCAGAAATCAGTAATATTTTCGAGCTGCTGATGGCCCTGGTCACCCTGTGCATTCTGGTGGTATGGATCATGATTCTGCTGACCTACCAGGCGTACAAGAAGCACCAGGGGAACTCCTCAGGGTTCACCGTCTGGGGTGGGCGCATTACGGCGGGCGTGGGGCTTGCCGGGGTGCTTGCAACCTTGGTTGCCCTGTTCATGCTTCCCGATTCGAGCGCCGTAGTATCCGTGCAGGTGGGTGTGGTGTTCTTCGCCATTATCTCCATTTTCTACGTGGTGCTGGCGAAAAAACGCGGCGGTTTCCCACGGGCCGACCTGGAGGCATTTACCGAACCGCAGAAAGAAGACGCGTAGCCTGTTGAGCTATAACTGCGGGCAGAGGATATTTCATCCTCCGCTTGCGGTTATAGTGACGGTGACAGGTGTACTACCCTAGAAACACAAACACGCTCATCATAGTTCCCCAGCATCTTCGTGGAAGGCTAACCCCATGACTGACTCCGACCCTCAACACTCCGCATCACCCAGAACCGGTGCCGAGCACCCGCACAAGCGCCCCGACCGTGCCGAACTCAAGCGTTCCCTCTCACACGGGCAGATGACCATGATCGTCATGGGCTCAGCGCTTGGCACCGGCCTGTTCCTGGGGTCCGGGCGGGCAATCGCCATGGCCGGGCCAGCCGTTATTCTCGCGTATGCTATCGGTTCGGCGCTCGCCTCCGTCATAGGTGCGGCCACCGGCGAGATGGCGGTGCGTTACCCGGTGCGAGGCGGTTTCGGCGCCATCGCCACCAGGTACCTTGGCCCGTACGCTGGTTTTCTGACGCGGGTGGCCTACTGGACGGCGACCGTGGTCATTACCGGCGTGGAGCTGGTGTCTGTGGCCACCTACCTGAATTACTGGTGGCCGCAGCTGCCCCTGTGGGCGGGCATCGCGGTATTCGGTGTCGCAATTATTATTCTGAACATTACGAGCGTGAAATCCTTTGGTACGCTCGAATTTTTCCTCTCATCCATTAAAGTTATTTCGGTGATCGCCTTTATTCTGGTGGGCCTGTGCCTAGTGTTCTTCGGGCTTCCCGGGCATGCGGCGGCTGGCACCGCCAACCTTTTCAACGACGGCGGGTTCATGCCCCACGGGTTCGGTTCGGTCTGGCTTTCACTGGCGGTCGTGATGTTCTCCTTCGGCGGTATTGAGATGATCTCTATCTCCGCCGCAGAAGCCAAGGACCCCGCCCGGTCGGTGCGTTCCAGCGCGAAGGCTATGATGATTCGCCTGGCAACGTTCTATGTGCTGGCGCTGTTTATTGTGGTGTCGATTATTCCGTGGCGTTCGGCGGGCGAGCTGGGGGAGAAGGTCGATACCTCCCCGTTCGTTCTGGTTTTCGACCAGTTGGGCATTACGGGCGCGGCGCATTTCGTGAACTTTGTGGTGCTCATTGCGGCGCTGTCCTCGGCAAACGCTAACCTGTATGCCGGTGCCCGCCTGATGCACTCGCTGGCAACCGACCGTATGGCGCCTCGCGCGTTGGCTGCGGTGAACGCCTCCGGGGTGCCTTCGCGTGCCGTATGGGTTTCCACCAGCGGCGTTGTTATCGCTATTCTGCTGGCGCTGTTCAGCCCGCAAGAAGCATTCCTCTCCATGATCTTCCTGATTATGGTGTGTGCGCTCACCGTGTGGGTGCTGATTCTGCTCGCGTACATTGTGTACCGGCGGGTTGAGGGTCAAAGCTCAGCGTTCCGCCTGTGGGGCGGGCGCGTTACGGCGGGCGTGGGCATCATGGTGCTTTTTACCGTGTGGGTTGCCCTGTTCATGGTGCGCGGCTCGCTTGTCCCCGCGATTGTGGGTGTGGGGTACTTCCTGGTTCTGACGATTGTGTACTTCGCGCGGGTCAAGCACACGCTCACCGTGGATGAGGACGCGTTTACTCAGGCGCAGCAGGCTTCCGCCGAGCACACTGCGGCCCTTGACGAGGAAGCCAAGGCCCTTAAAACCTCCGCTGAGGCCGGGCACTAGAGCACAGGAAACCAGGCGCTCGAACAACGGGCAGTCTACCCGTCCCCGGCATGGTTGCGGTTATTGTATGCACATTCCCGCGCCGCTGCATCACCGGAACTGTGCCCCATGCGCGTACCTTGGCACAGGAGCGTGCGGGGCTTGGCGACCCGTGGTAATTATTTTCAGAATTTTATGTAATATTCCCGCGAAAATGAGGTCTTGCCGGGGCCGCAGAGATATAGTATTTAGTGAACCGTATGATCTTGTATGCGTTCAAATGTCTGTGTGTTGTCTGCTCCCCGAAGGCATTGAAGCCTTCGGGGAGCAGTATTTTAGTAAATATAAAACCTTGACTATAAGCTTTAGTAATTTTATATGCGGTATGCCGTGTATTTACACCGTATATGATTATGGTTAGAACACAATTAGTGTGCGTGCCTCTTCTGTACACCACCTGCGGGATTAAGGCGCCGCTGAGCCTTTAGTGCTTTCCCACACCCGGGCTGTACAGTTGAACTATGAGCGAAGAAAACACGAACAAAACAACCACAGACCGCACCGACCGTGAAATCACCGTATACGTGCCCCCACGCTGGGGAGATATGGACGCCTACGGCCACGTAAATAACGTGGCCATCCTGTCCATTATGGAAGAGGCACGTATCGCCCTGTTTGGCCCGCCACCATCGTCCGGGCAGAAACCGAAAAACCTGCCCGCACCGCCTATCCCGCTGTTTGAGACCATGGCCGACGGGGTGCAGGCGCTCATCGCTGAGCACGGTATCCGCTACGTGGCGCCGCTGCCGTATACCGGTGAGAACATACCGGTGCGGGTGCGCATTGAGAAGATTACAGCCGCCTCGGTGCGGGTGGGGTATAAGATCCTTGACCCCGTCAACGGCACTGATTGTGTGCGTGCTTTTACGGTGCTGGCATTCTGGGACTCAACCGCCGAGCAGCTGGCACGGCTGAACCCGTCTCAGCGCGCCATGCTGGAGGGTCACAAAATGCTCGGTCACGGGTCGGCCACAGCCATTACCCAATAAACGCCTCACAGGCGGCCAGTAACATGCGGTGGCGTGGCTCCCCCTGGAGGGAGACGGAGATGTTTGTACTGAATATAACAAGGCGCACTCCTTGGGGAGCCACGAAGTTTACTAGTATAAAAACTAAGCTGTAACGGATGTACCTGGTGGTGTACCAAATGCTGCTGGTGTGTATTTAGGCGGTGGCTTCTGCTTAGTTTATCGGTTTTTCTTGAGCTGCGCCGAACCTGTCTCATACAATAAATACATAAATTTGAGTTAGCAGGTGGTATTTCTTTAGATACATACAATAAAAGGGCTAAGCTGATGGGTGATTTATTAAAAGTTTTACAGCAATGGTATCAATCAAAATGCGATGGAACCTGGGAGCACATATACGGGGTTGAAATTGATACCTTAGATAACCCGGGGTGGACGGTCTCTCTTACGGGAGAGACTGATAAGAAAAGCATAAATATTTTCGTTGACCGTTCCGAGGACAACTGGCTGTCAGTAAAATCCTGTAACGATAACTTTGTTGCTTACGGCGGCATCAATAACCTAGAGGAAATACTGGCGCACGCGGTGGAATGGATTAATAGTTAATAGTGGCCCCGAAATAGCGAAGACATAACTCATGAATAAAGGATTCTACACTAGCCATGTTTAAAAATATTTTACAAAAATCAGTGCATGGAGTTATTGTCTCAGGGTATACGGAAAACACCGGTGGAAAGCAGTTTTATCAGCCCATGTACCGGTGGCTCTTTTTCGAGCTGGAGGACGGCTTCGCGGTGTTTTCCTCCAATGATGGAGATATAGAAGTAGAACTGGCCGATGAGATTACGTGTCTTTTCGACATTGAAGAGAGTGATATTTTTAGGCTAATGCATATTACCAATGAGGATTTAGGGGTCATTCACAGTGTGGAATACCAAAGAGACGCGCTGGGTAATCTTATTGAAGTGACGATCTGCACGCACAAGAAAAATATAACTTTGAATTCATTAACCCTAGAAGGGTTTGAGATTAGTATTGCATAAAACTACTAGCGTAATAAGCGCAGGCGGCAGGGCACAGCCTATAGATGTCTTACGCCCCTGGTGTTGAACCGAAACGAAAACATGAAAAAACTAGCTCAATACGTCAAAACTCCCCTTCTTCTCATCACCCTGATCGATGGATTCGCGGACGCGTCCTTCGGGTTGATCCTCATCGTTTATATCTCGCGCATTGCCGAGCCCTGGTGGCTCACCGTCAT
>ERZ772912.1089-NODE-1089-length-11305-cov-9.470311_pt1 | contig 11305 bp, 10 predicted proteins | sample MGYA00512119_ERZ772912 | MGnify/ENA primary metagenome ERZ772912 (study PRJEB29015, sample SAMEA2738048) | human oral metagenome | biome: human oral; feature: human-associated habitat; material: saliva | place: China | collected 2230 ...
TCTACAGCAGCAGACAACCAACCAGCCGTTGATATCCATGTTCTTCAAGGTGAACGTCCAATGGCAGCTGACAACAAGACTCTAGGACGTTTCCAATTGACAGATATTCCAGCTGCTCCTCGTGGAATCCCTCAAATCGAAGTAACATTTGACATCGATAAGAACGGTATCGTATCTGTTAAGGCTAAAGACCTTGGAACTCAAAAAGAGCAAACAATTGTCATCCAATCAAACTCAGGTTTGACTGATGAAGAAATCGACCGTATGATGAAAGATGCAGAAGCAAACGCTGAAGCAGATAAGAAACGTAAGGAAGAAGTTGACCTTCGTAACGAAGTTGACCAAGCTATCTTTGCGACTGAAAAGACTATCAAAGAAACTGAAGGCAAAGGCTTCGACGCAGAACGCGACGCTGCTCAAGCTGCCCTTGATGACCTTAAGAAAGCTCAAGAAGACAACAACTTGGACGACATGAAGGCAAAATTGGAAGCTCTCAACGAAAAAGCGCAAGCTTTGGCAGTGAAACTCTACGAACAAGCCGCAGCAGCCCAACAAGCTCAAGCACAAGCAGGAGCAGAAGGCGCACAAGCAACAGGAAACGCAGGCGATGACGTCGTAGACGGAGAGTTTACTGAAAAGTAAGATGTTGAGGCGTTAAGAAAACGAAAGAAAAATAGGAAGCCATCGCCTTGTGCGATGCACAAAAGATGGCTTATCTTTTTTCCGAAGTTTTTAGCCGAAACTCAGTTAAGCATTGCTAGTTTGATTTTTAAAACTCGAACGTCGTAATGATAAGAAGAAATCCAGAGGTTGCAACCCAGCCTCTGTTTTTCGGTAAAAAGGGAATAAACCTGATTGATGTTGGGTTTGTTTCGTAATAACAATAGAAAAGAATTGAACCCGACCTAAATCGTGGTTTGATTCACAATATCAATAGAAAGGATAAAGAGTGTTCGAGAAATTGAACTCGAGCGGAAAGCTTGGAAATTAGATAAACCTCCTAAGAAATCAGGATTTCTTGTCGGTTTCCTAAATTTCAGTCGCTTTCTGTTCGCTCTTAGTATCTTGCATGAACAATACTGAATTTTACGACCGTTTGGGCGTTTCGAAAAATGCATCTCAAGATGAGATCAAGAAAGCCTATCGGAAATTATCTAAGAAATATCACCCAGATATCAACAAGGAGCCTGGCGCTGAGGAAAAGTACAAGGAAGTTCAAGAAGCTTATGAGACTTTAAGTGACGAACAAAAGCGGGCGGCTTATGACCAATACGGTGCAGCAGGAGCCAACGGTGGTTTTGGTGGTTTCGGTGGCGGAGCTGGTGGTTTCGGTGGTTTTGATGGCGCTGGCTTTGGTGGCTTTGAGGACATTTTCTCAAGCTTCTTTGGTGGAGGTGGAAGTCGCAATCCCAATGCTCCACGTCAGGGAGATGATCTTCAGTACCGCGTAAATCTCAAGTTTGAAGAAGCCATCTTTGGAACTGAGAAGGAAGTGAAGTACCATCGGGAAGCTAGCTGTCGGACATGTGATGGAACTGGTGCTAAGCCAGGAACAAGTCCAGTAACTTGTGGACGCTGTCATGGTTCGGGTGTCATAAATGTGGATACGCAAACCCCACTTGGGATGATGCGTCGCCAAGTCACCTGTGATGTCTGCCATGGTCGAGGAAAGGAAGTTAAGGATCCTTGTACTATCTGTCATGGGACTGGCCATGAGAAACAAGCCCACAGTGTTAGCGTGAAAATCCCTGCTGGGGTCGAAACAGGTCAACAAATCCGCCTCTCTGGACAAGGAGAAGCTGGCTTTAATGGGGGGGCGTACGGAGACCTTTATGTAGTCGTCAATGTTGAGCCAAGCGACAAATTCGAACGGGATGGATCAACCATCTACTATAAATTGAACTTGAACGTTGTTCAAGCTGCTCTTGGAGATACGGTTCATGTACCAACGGTTCACGGCGATGTCGACTTAGTCATCCCTGAAGGAACTCAGACTGGTAAGAAATTCCGCCTCCGTGGCAAAGGAGCACCAAGCTTGCGTGGTGGATCTGTGGGAGATCAATATGTAACTGTTAATGTGGTGACACCAACAGGTCTAAATGACAAGCAAAAAGAAGCCCTTCGTGCATTTGCGGAAGCTGGTGATATCAAGGTAAGTCCAAAGAAAAAAGGCTTCTTTGATAAGGTGAAAGATGCCTTGGATGATTTATAAAAATAAGGAGGCTGGGACAAAAGTCCTAGCCTCTCAATTGTCTTTGGATTGTCGAGCAAGACGCAGTGGTTGAGTGGGCTCTACTACGCTGATTTCATCAGCTTTTACAGCCCTACTCAACTGTGTGGAGGTGGGACGACGAAATCGAATTCTAACGAATTACTGATTTCTGTCCCACTCTCTTTTGATTTATAATTGATGGAGTTTGACTTCAAAAGCTTGTCGGGTAAAAGTTGCTTAAAGATCGTCTACTTGAATGACATGGGTTTCAAATTCGAGATCTGGCATGGCTGCCGCTAAATCTTGGTGAATGCGTTCGAGGGCGTCTAGTCGCATTTGGACAGATGTATGGGCATTTCCTTGAATAATGAAAATGGCGTTTTTGGTGCTATCATCAAATTTATAAAGGTCGCTGTCACGAACATCAAGCCAAGCAAGGATGCCTTTTTCATCTCGATAGACATAGTCAGTCGGAGCTACATGCTTTTCTTTGGATAAGATAGGGAGGAAAACATCGTCCTTCTGACTGACAGTAAATTCAATCTCATCACCGATTTTATCAAGGTCATGCCCACCGATAGCCAGAAGAGAATGCAAGGATTCCACATTATAAATATCAATGACACTGTTAATTCTTGGAATGGAGCCGCGGTGTTGGATATTGCGGATCAGAGCTGGTACTGTTGGCGGATTCTTTTTAACACTGCGCCCAACTTTCTGCAGTAAATCACAGTAGCCTTGGATAGTCGGATGGTCAGTGATTTCTGCTAGATTGCAGTTTAAAGCCCAGTTTTCGGCTTCCTTCTGTTTTTGAAGAAAAGCTTCTGATAAAGGTGCTTGAGGATCAACGTTTCTAGCAATGCCAAGGACCACACTCTTAATGCCAAGTTCTGCTAAACTTTGATCAATGGTAAATTTCATCATAGACGAACCTCCATTTTTTTCTTACCTTGATTATACTTTTTTCTAAGGAATTTTACAATGAAAATAATGTCTAAAATAGGAAGAAAAGGTAGCGAAGCAGCAGACTTCCGATGATAAAAGCATGCCATTTCCAGTAGATACGGATTAAGCCAGCAGTTTCTCGGATCCAAGCTGAGGGAAGAAAATAGAAGGCTGTGCGAGAACCAATACTGCGGCCTTTGAGACCAACCTGTTTCATGTAGATGCCAGCACGTAGCGCGTGGAAAGAATTTGTGACAAGGACAACCCGATCTTGCTCTAGTCCCTGTGCTAACATAAGCTGCTTACTGAATGTGAGATTTTCAAAGGTCGTGCGAGATTTATTTTCAAGGAGAATGCTATCAGCTGGGACTCCTTTTTCCATCAAATATCTTGCCATGGCCTCTGCTTCGGAAATTAATTCGTCATCTCCTTGACCGCCAGAAACAATGATGACTGGCTTCCGATTAAACTTCTCATAGATGGCTAGCCCTTTATCCAAGCGTTGAGCCAGTAGGGGAGGTACCTTGTCCCCAAACAATCCTGAGCCGAGGATAATGATAGTCTGGGGCTCTTTCTTGATTGGAAAAATATTTAAAAAGAAGGCGTAGATGATATAGGAAAGATAGAGAAAGGTTCCGTAAAATAGGAGCAGATCAGCGAAGGAAATCAAATTTGCAAGAAATGACCGTGGAGCGAAAAAATGCAACAGACCCACCCCCACGATAGCTAGGCCGTAGAGAAGCGATAGTAGATTGGCCAATCTAAGCCCCTCTAGCTGCACCATTTTGCGACCATTAAAAAGCAAATAAACAGTAGAAGCGAAAACACTAAAGGGTATTGCCAAAAACAAGATAATAGCTGGTGTATAGCCAATAAATCGCTCAAGACCAACAATGGTAAAACCTGCTAAAACAATTCCCATCATCATAAGAGTGAAGGTCAGGAGATAGGCGTTAAATAAACTTCTGGGTTCTCGATAACATAATAGAGCAAATATAGCAGTAGGGATAAGCCAGACTAGATGAAGTGCCATAATAAAACCTCGCAAATGGACTTTTAACCAGTATAACATAAACACATCCAATAAAAAAGTTATTTAATATGAAATAAATCGAATTACACAAAAGAAGGCTCTGAGTTTTTCGAAATAAATCGCATCAAATCTACCTAATCCTTCCAATACTAAGAAAATGTAATTTTCATTTCAAAAATCTTGCAATGAAAGGTATTTATCTGTATAATGGAAAAATCTTAAAAAGACTGGAGATGATGATGTTAAAAAAAGGATCCCTAACCGGCCTGCTTTTATTTGGAATGTTTTTCGGAGCCGGTAACCTGATTTTCCCACCTCAGCTGGGCTTGGAATCTGGTCAAAATTTTGGGCCAGCTATTGGAGGCTTTGTCCTATCAGGTGTCGGTATTGCTATTCTAACCTTGATTATAGGTACTTTGAATCCCAAGGGTTATATTGATGAAATTTCGAAAAAGATTGCCCCTTGGTTTGCGGTTGCTTACTTGGTAGCCCTCTACCTTTCAATTGGTCCCTTCTTTGCCATTCCTCGGACGGCGACCACTGCCTTTTCTGTCGGAATTGAGCCTATGTTACCTGCAGGTTCTCATACTATTTGGCTTTTTGCCTTCACGCTGGTTTATTTCGCTTTGGCTTATCTGATTGCACTTAATCCATCGAAAATCCTTGATAGTATTGGTCGTTATTTAACGCCAATCTTTGCCCTATTGATTGTAGTTTTAGTTGTATTGGGCGCTGCCAAATATGGTTCCACTGCCCCTCAAGGAGCAACAGCGGAATATACTGCTTCAGCTTTCGGAGCAGGCTTTCTTCAAGGCTACAATACTCTGGATGCCTTGGCTTCAGTTGCCTTTAGTGTGGTTGCCGTGACGACACTCAACCAGCTCGGTTTCAAGAATAAAAAAGAATACATTTCTACCATTTGGGTCGTGGGTATTCTTGTGGCACTTGGCTTTAGCGTTCTTTATATTGGCCTTGCCTTTCTTGGAAATCACTTCCCACTTAATCTAGCGAATTTGCCGAAAGGTGCAAACGTAGGGGCTTCTGTTTTGTCTTCTTCAACTCAAGCCATCTTTGGTCCGATGGCTCAGATTTTCCTAGCGATTATGGTAACGGTGACTTGTTTTACAACAACAGCTGGACTTATCGTCTCAACTGGCGAATTTTTCCACTATACCTTCTCGAAAGTATCTTATAAGGTGTATGCGACCATTTTTACGCTAGTTGGTTTCGCTATTGCAAATCTTGGTTTGAATGCTATTATTCAGTATTCAGTTCCAGTTCTGGAAATTCTTTATCCTATTACCATTACGATTGTGATGATTGTCATGGTTAATCGCTTTTTACCACTTTCTAAACCAGGGATGCAATTGACCATCGCAGTGGTGACGCTGATTGCTTTTGCTAGCATTTTGGGACGACAATTCCAGCTAACTGCCATTCTCAATCTGGTTAATGCTCTGCCATTTGCTCAATCTTCTCTACCTTGGTTGCTGCCGGCTCTAGTTGGAATTTTGCTCTCGCTCCTTTTGCCAAACAAGCAAAAAAGTGACGCTTTTGAATTTGAAGCATAAGAAGAAAATTCACCACAGTGTGGTGGATTTTTTTGACTCATTGTCAATTGTATTAGGTGATTTAAGTTTAAGACTGGGAATGTTTGGTGAAGAAAATCAAGTTGTTTCTTATGAATAATAAGACAATATAAGCATTTTATAAGATAGATTTAAGAAAAATTTTAACTCTTCCTTATTCATTTTTAATCTTAGGGGATTATACTAGAGTCAATAAAAAAACAAACCAAAGGAGAATCCTATGAAATTCAATCCAAATCAAAAGTATACTCGCTGGTCAATCCGTCGTTTAAGCGTGGGTGTGGCTTCCGTCGTAGTTGCCAGTGGTTTCTTTTTGCTAGTTGGTCAACCAAACACTGTACATGCAGATGTTCTCACTACGACTCCGACTGAAGTTCTTCAAACAGATTCATCATCACTAGAAAAGAATGAGTTGCCAGAGACAGTTTTAAAAGAAGGAGTGGATTCAGCTCTTCCTGAAAATCAGTCAGCTCCAAAGGAAGTAGTTGATGAAACTATTTCTTTAGATAAGTCTAACCCAACTCCAAAGGAAGAAGTAACAAAAACCAAAGAAGAACAGAATATTACAGAAGTTACCGATCAGAAAGAAGAGGCTAAGCCAGTGGCAACTCTTGATGTAGTTTCAAACCAAGCCCGTGAAGCGGCTATTTCTCAATCAGTAACGAGTCAAGATGAAGTTAAAAAAGGAGTTGAAGAAAATACTAAGGACTCAGTAGACGTTCCAGCCAGCTATTTAGAAAAAGCGAACGTTCCCGGTCCATTCTTGGCTGGTGTCAATCAAGTCATTCCATATGAAGCTTTCGGTGGAGATGGTATGTTGACGCGCCTCTTGCTCAAATCTTCTGATAAAGCACCTTGGTCTGACAATGGAACAGCGAATAATCCAGCACTCTTGCCACTTGAAGGCTTGGCCAAAGGTCAATACTTCTACGAAGTAGACTTAAACGGCAACACGACAGGTAAAGATGGACAAGCCCTTCTCGACCAACTTCGCACTAACGGAACTCACAGTTACCAAGCTACTGTCAAAGTTTATGGCGCCAAAGACGGCAAACCAGATTTGACAAATCTTATCGCGACTCGTCAAGTAACGATTCAGCTTCGTGGAAAAGAAATGGCTACAACACCATCTCAAGAAGGTCAGATGAATAAGAAGCCTTCTGCAACAGATTCTATGAGTACAGCTGAGGGTACGAAGGAAGTAGATCATCGCATGACTGATGTGAAGGGGGAACACCCAACTTCTAAGCCGATGGCAGATACGATGAAAAAAAATGATAAGCCTACGTTACCAAAAACTGGTGAAGCTCAAACAGCCACAGCTACCATTGGTTTCTTTGGACTAGCCTTGGCAGGAATTCTTAGCCTTCTAGGTTTGAAAGCAAAACAAGAAGATTAAGGTTCAAATCATTTAAAAATTACTAAAAATAGTGTTATACTAAAGCCAGTATAACACTGTTTTTATCAGGAGATTGGCAAATGGGAAAGACAATTTTACTCGTTGATGATGAGATGGATATTCTAGATATCCAAAAGCGCTATCTTGTGCAGGCTGGCTATCAGGTTTTAGTGGCTCGAGATGGCGTGGAGGGATTAGATCTTTTTAAAAAGAAATCTGTTGACCTGATCATCACAGATATCATGATGCCAAATATGGACGGTTATGACTTTATCAGTGAGGTTCAGTCTATCGCACCTGATCAACCTTTTCTCTTTACAACGGCTAAGACCAGCGAGCAGGATAAGATTTATGGCTTGAGCTTGGGGGCGGATGACTTTATCTCTAAGCCTTTCAGTCCGCGCGAGCTGGTTCTAAGAGTCAATAATATCTTGCGTCGTATTCAGCGTGGGGACGAGACAGAACAAATTGAGCTCGGTGATTTGGTGATGAATCATGTGGTTCATGAGGTTCGCATCGGGAAGCATTTTTTGGAATTAACAGTGAAGTCCTTTGAACTGCTCTGGATTTTAGCTAGCAATCCTGAGAGAGTTTTTTCAAAGACGGAGCTTTACGAGAAGGTGTGGCAGGAAGACTATGTAGATGACACCAATACCCTTAATGTTCATATCCATGCACTCAGACAAGAATTGACCAAGTATGCCAGTTCAGACACTCCTGCCATCAAAACTGTCTGGGGTCTTGGGTATAAAATGGAAAGGCCACGAGGTATAAAATGAAATTAAAAAGTTATATTCTAGTAGGATATCTGATTTCTAGTCTATTAACCATTTTGCTCGTGTTCTGGGCAGTTCAGCGAATGTTGATCGTGAAAAGTGAGATTGATTTTCTAGTTGGAATGACCTTAATTGCTAGTTTTATTGGAGCAGCAGTCAGTCTCATTCTTTTATCGCCAGTATTTTCTTCCCTTCGGCATCTGAAAAAACAAGCCCAGGATATAGCCAGCAAGGATTTTGGAACAGAGATTGAAGCCAAAGGGCCTATTGAATTTCAGGAGTTGGGTCAGGCTTTTAATGATATGTCTCATAACTTGCAAGAAACGTTTGAATCGCTTGATGAAAGTGAGCGAGAAAAGGGAATGATGATTGCCCAGCTTTCTCATGATATTAAAACTCCCATTACCTCTATTCAGGCGACTGTGGAGGGGATTTTAGATGGAGTGATCGAAGAAGAGGAGCAGATTCTTTACTTGACCACGATTAGCCGTCAGACAGAGCGTTTGAATAAATTGGTGGAAGAATTGGATGTTTTGACTCTTAATGCCCAGCCTCGAATAGAATCAGATGGTGAAGCTGAAATAGTCTTTCTAGACCAGCTATTGATTGAGGCTATGAGTGAATTTCAACTATTGATTGAGCAAGAGGAGCGAGACATCTACATTCAAGTGTCTCCTGAGTCAGCGAAAATTAAGAGCCATTACGATAAACTTTCCCGTATCTTAGTCAACTTGCTAAATAATGCCTTTAAGTATTCAGACCCTGGAACTAAAATTGAGGTCGTGGCTCAATTAACTGAGCAAATCTTGACAATAAGTGTAAAAGATGAAGGACAGGGTATTGCTCCTGAGGATTTGGATAAGATTTTCAAACGCCTTTATCGTGTAGAAACATCTCGTAATATGAAGACAGGCGGGCATGGTCTGGGTCTTGCTATTGCACGTGAGTTGGCTCATCAGCTGGGTGGGGAAATAACGGTCGAAAGCCAGTATGGCCTAGGAAGCACTTTTACATTTGCTCTCAACTTAACATAAATCCACAGCAATTGGTGAACGTTCTCAATTCTTGATTTAGCAAAGATAAAACCAAATTCAAGTTTTTTCAAATCGATCTCCCTATTTTTAGGGGGATTTTTATTTTATACTAGAGTCAGAAAAATGATCGAGAGGTTTTTGAAATGGCAACAAGTTTTTTGTTCTTTATTTCTGTTTTTCTGGCGGGGATTCTTTCCTTTTTCTCCCCTTGTATCTTACCGCTGATGCCGGTTTATGTAGGAATCTTGTTAGATGAAGACCAGCCGAGGACGTTCAAGATTCTAGGACGAGAGCTTTCTTGGTATGGGATGGTCAAGACACTCTGTTTTATAGCGGGATTGTCGACTGTATTTTTAGTCTTGGGCTACGGTGCTGGTGCTTTAGGGCAAGTCCTCTACGCCCCTTGGTTTCGCTATGTTCTGGGCGGGATTGTCATTCTACTGGGAATCCACCAGATGGGACTTATCAATATCCAACAACTGCAAAAGCAAAAGAGCTTCCAACTTAAAAAGAATAGTAAAAGAAGTGAGTTTCTTAACGCTTTTCTCTTGGGTATCACCTTTAGTTTTGGTTGGACGCCCTGTGTGGGACCTGTTCTGAGCTCTGTTTTAGCAATTGCAGCTTCTGGAGGCAACGGCGCTCTTCAGGGAGGTTTGCTTATGTTGGTTTATACACTTGGATTAGCACTTCCATTTCTAGCCATGGCTTTGGCTTCTGGCTGGGTATTACAGCGCTTTGCGAAACTCAAACCTTATATGGGAACTCTTAAAAAAATCGGCGGAGCACTCATCATTCTCATGGGAATTTTGCTAATGCTTGGAAATCTAAACGTTTTAGCATCATTATTTGGATAAAAATTATATAATTAAAGGAGAAATATCATGAAAAAAATCGCTACCCTTACAATCACTATTCTTAGTATTTTTGCCTTGGCTGCCTGCTCTAGTCAAAAGTCAAATTCAGACATGAAAAAGATGGATGATAGCAGTATGATGAAGAAAGAGGATATGAAAAAAGACGACATGAAGAAGGAGGATATGAAAAACTCTAGCATGTCAGACGATAAGATGAAAAAGGATGATATGAAGGACTCTTCTATGATGTCCGACAGTAAGTCTGACATGAAAGATGATATGAAATCAAGTGATTCAAGCATGAAGGATGACATGAAAGATTCATCCGAAATGTCATCTGAAAAATAAAGTTATCAATAAGGGTGGAAGTCGTCAGTTTTGTCGGCTTTCTCCTCATTTTGAAAGGAAAGAAAACGATGAAGAAACTATCGATTTTGACTGCCAGTTTGCTTTGTGTCGGCTTATTGGGAGCTTGCTCAAATCAGCAAATGAATTCGGAAGCTTCTAAAAATGATAAAAGTTCCATGACTAGTAAGGCAAATTCTAATCAAGCTACAAAGATGGCGAAGGACTTTAGTCTGCAAGGAGTAGACGGCAAGACCTACAAGTTGTCTGATTTCAAAGGCAAGAAAGTCTATCTAAAATTTTGGGCTTCTTGGTGCTCTATCTGTCTATCCACTCTTGGAGATACCAATGACTTGGCTAAGGAGCAGGAAGGCAAGGACTATGTCGTCTTATCAGTGGTATCTCCGACCTTTAATGGAGAAAAGTCAACAGATGATTTTAAGAAATGGTACAAGTCTTTGGACTACAAAGACTTCCCAGTTCTCATGGACACCAAGGGAGAATTGCTGAAAGAATACGGTATTCGCTCGTATCCATCTGCTCTCTTTATCAATAGTGATGGCTCACTTGCTAAAACTCATGTGGGCTACATGAGTAAGGAAGATATTGAGAAAACACTAAAGGAAATCAAGTAGAAAGGAGTAATGAACATGGAAGGCAAATGGAAGGTATTTCTGATTTTGGTTGGCTTGCTTGCCTGTTTTGGTCTATTTTTCTTAATCAAGGGCTCCATGTCTATTAACCCATCTCAGGCCAATATTGAGCAAATCAAGAAAGCCTCTATGAGCAAGACAGAAGTGACTAAACAGAAGAAAGAAGATGTCAAGGAAGAGGACAAGCGGGAGATTTATCTGGCTGGCGGCTGTTTTTGGGGAGTAGAAGAGTACTTTTCTCGTGTGCCAGGTGTAATTGATGCTGAGTCTGGCTATGCAAATGGTAGGAGCGACACGACCAAGTATGAATTGGTCTCTCAAACTGGTCACGCTGAGACTGTTCACATCACTTACAATGCCAAGAAAATTTCGCTAAAAGAAATTCTGCTGCATTATTTCCGCATTATTGATCCGACTTCCAAAAACAAACAAGGAAACGACCAAGGCACCCAATATCGGACAGGC
>ERZ772912.1098-NODE-1098-length-11261-cov-13.278958_pt1 | contig 11261 bp, 5 predicted proteins | sample MGYA00512119_ERZ772912 | MGnify/ENA primary metagenome ERZ772912 (study PRJEB29015, sample SAMEA2738048) | human oral metagenome | biome: human oral; feature: human-associated habitat; material: saliva | place: China | collected 2230 ...
CGACTGGCAGTGCCGTGCGCGACGGTGCGCCACCGCACATCCAGTCATATGATGTCTGATGTATCGCGCACTGTAGCACGATCCCTGCACCTCAAGGAGACCACATGTCCGCCACCTCAGAGAATCGGACTGACACGCCCGCCCAGGCCCGCACCGTGCCCTTCGTCGTCGGCGCCTACCCCATGCTTCCGCCCGACGACGAGGACCGCAGCGGTGCCGCCGCCCTGTACGCCGCGCTGGCCGACCTCGGCTGGGTCGACGGCATCGAGCTGCCCTTCCGGGAGGCCCTGGACGCCCCCGAGCCGTGGCTGGCCGAGCAGCTGGCCGGGCGCTTCGACCAGTGCGTCATCACGGCGATCCCGGGCACCATAGGGCGCGCCGGGGCCAACCCCGTCTTCGGCCTGGCCTCCCCCGACGATGACGGACGCGCTCAGGCACTGGCCTACACCCGCTCGCTGCTGGAGGCCGTCGACCGCCTGCACGAGGCTGCGGGCGAGCGGCTCGTCACCCGGGTGGAGCTGCACTCGGCGCCGCACCACCAGGCCACCCCCGAGGCCTTCCACGCCTCCTTGAGTGAGCTGAGCGAGGACTTCGCCTCCCGCGGCCTGGGGATGATCGTGGAGCACTGCGACGCCGAGGGCGGCGTGGGCCCCTCGGAGAAGGCCTTCCTGACGCTGGCCCAGGAGATCGACGCCTGCCGGGACACCGCGGCACTCATCACCGTCAACTGGGGGCGCTCCGTCATCGAGACCCATGACCCGTCCACCCCGGAGAGCCACGTGCGCGAGCTCGTGGAGGCGGGCCTGCTGGGCGGCGTCATGATCTCGGGCGCCGGACCGGAGGAGACGCAGTGGGCCTGGGCGTGGGCCGACGCGCACCTGCCGCTGGCCGAGCACGAGCCGACCAGCTGGCTCACTGCGGAGAGGGTAGCCGCCACGATGCGGGCCGCCGACGGCGTCCAGGTCTACGAGGGCCTCAAGATCAACACTCCGGCGAGCGCCTCCCTGGAGGACAAGCTCGCCTGGGTCAGCCGTGTCCGCGAGACCATGCTCAGTGCCTGAGCCCCATTCCTCCGAGCCCGGCTCCTTCACGCCCGGCCTCTGACGGCGTTCGGCCCGCTCCCCTGGTGGGGAGCGGGCCGAACGCTATGCGAGCCTCAGGTCCCGTGGACCCGGTGGTGGCTCGCTCAGAACTCGACGTCCTCGCTGCTGGAGAAGCCGGTGCGGAAGTCGTCGGAGAAGTCCGCACGCAGGTCCCCGCCGAAGTGGAAGTCGTCCAGGGCGACGGACTCGCCGAAGACGCCGTCTCCCAGGTCCACGCGGGAGAAGACCTCGGCCTTGACCTCCTCGGTGGGCTCGACCTCGATGTCCGAGTAGCGGGCCAGGCCCGTACCGGCGGGGATGAGCTTACCGAGGATGACGTTCTCCTTGAGGCCCAGCAGCGGGTCGGACTTGCCGTTCATGGCGGCCTCGGTGAGCACGCGCGTGGTCTCCTGGAAGGAGGCGGCGCTCAGCCAGGAGTCCGTGGCCAGCGAGGCCTTGGTGATTCCCATGAGCTCGGTACGGCCGGTGGCGGTCTTGCCGCCCTCGGCCATGACCCGGCGGTTCTCGGCGCGGTAGTGCATGACGTCCACGAGGTCGCCCTGGAGGAGGCGGGTGTCCCCGGAGTCCAGCACGGTCACGCGGCGCAGCATCTGGCGCACGATGACCTCGATGTGCTTGGAGTGGATGTCCACGCCCTGGGAGCGGTAGACCTCCTGGACCTCCTCGACGAGGTGGCGCTGGGTGGCGGCCACCGAGCGCAGGCGCAGGACCTTCTTGGGGTCGACCGGACCCTCGGTGAGGGCCTGGCCGGGCTCGACGTGGTCGCCGTCGCCCACCAGCAGGCGCTGACGGCGCGAGACCGGGACGATGACGTCCTCCTCGCCGTCGTCGCGGGTGATGACCAGGCGCTTGCCGTCGGCGTCGTCCTCGATCTTGAGGGTGCCGGCGGCCTCGGCCACGGCGGCCTCGCCCTTGGGGGTGCGGGCCTCGAAGAGCTCCTGCACACGGGGCAGACCCTGGGTGATGTCGGCGGCGCCGGCCGCACCACCGGTGTGGAAGGTACGCATGGTCAGCTGCGTACCGGGCTCACCGATGGACTGGGCGGCGATGATGCCGACGGCCTCACCGATGTCGACGCGCTTACCGGTGGCCAGCGAGCGGCCGTAGCAGGCGGCGCAGGTGCCGACGTTGGAGTCGCAGGTGAGCACGGAGCGCACCGTGATCTCCTCGATGCCCGCGTCGATGGCGGCCTGGATCTCGGCGTCACCCAGGTCGGCGCCGGCCTCGATGATGAGGTTGCCCTCGGCGTCGATGGCGTCGCGCGCCAGGGTGGTGCCGAACACGGTGGTGCCCAGGATCTCCGAGGGCTCCTTGATGCGCTCGTCGCCGGCGTCGATCCAGGAGAAGATCCGCTTGGTCAGGCCCTTGCGGGTGCCGCAGTCCTCCTCGCGGACGATGACGTCCTGGGAGACGTCGACCAGACGACGCGTGAGGTAGCCGGAGTCGGCGGTACGCAGCGCCGTGTCCGCCAGGCCCTTACGGGCGCCGTGGGTGGCGATGAAGTACTCCAGGACGCTCAGGCCCTCGCGGTAGTTCGACTTGATCGGGCGCTCGATGAGGCGCTGCTTGGGGTCGGCCACCAGTCCACGCATACCGGCGAGCTGGCGGATCTGGTCCCAGTTGCCTCGGGCCCCGGAGACCACCATCTGGTAGACGGTGTTGCGCTGCGGGAAGTTCTCGCGCATCGCCTCGGCGACCTCGGCGGTGGCCTTGGTCCAGATGTCGATGAGGGAGGCGTAGCGGTCGTCCTCGGTGAGGGCACCGAGCTCGAACTGCTCCTCGATCTCAGCGGCCTCGTTCTCGTAGCGAACCAGGATCTCCTGCTTGGCCTCCGGGGAGACGACGTCGGCGAAGGCGACGGTGATACCGGACCAGGTGGACCAGTAGAAGCCGTTGGCCTTGAGGGCGTCCAGGGAGGCGGCGACCTCGACGCGCGAGTAGTTCTCCGCCAGGGCGTTGACGATGTTGCCCAGCTGCTTCTTGTCAACGATGTAGTTGACGTAGGGGAAGGTCTCGGGCAGCGAGGTGTTGAACAGGGCCCGGCCCAGCGAGGTGCGCAGGGTGATCGGGTCGCCCTCGCTCCAGCCCTCGGGCGGCTGCCAGCCCTCGGGAGCGGCGATGCCCTCCTCGAAGCGGATGTCGCAGGCGGCGTTGACGTGGAGCTTGCCGAAGTCGTAGGCCATGACCGCCTCCGCGAAGGAGGAGAAGGCCGGGACGATCTCGTTGCCCTCGGCGTCGCGCTCGACCTCGACCGCCGGGTCGGGGTCGGAGGTGAGGTAGTAGGTGCCGATGATCATGTCCTGACTGGGCATGGTCACGGGGCGCCCGTCGGAGGGCTTGAGGATGTTGTTCGAGGACAGCATGAGGATGCGGGCCTCGGCCTGCGCCTCGGCGCCCAGCGGGAGGTGGACGGCCATCTGGTCGCCGTCGAAGTCGGCGTTGAAGGCGCCGCACACGAGCGGGTGCAGCTGGATGGCCTTGCCCTCGATGAGCTGGGGCTCGAAGGCCTGGATGCCCAGGCGGTGCAGGGTGGGGGCGCGGTTGAGCAGCACGGGGTGCTCGCGGATGACCTCGGCCAGGACGTCCCAGACCTTGGGGTTGGCGCGCTCGACCATGCGCTTGGCGGCCTTGACGTTCTGGGCCTCCTTGAGCTCGACGAGCCGCTTCATGACGAAGGGCTTGAACAGCTCCAGGGCCATCTGGCTGGGCAGACCGCACTGGTGGAGCTTGAGCTGGGGGCCGACGACGATGACGCTACGGCCGGAGTAGTCCACGCGCTTGCCCAGGAGGTTCTGGCGGAAGCGGCCCTGCTTGCCCTTGAGCATGTCGGACAGGGACTTCAGCGGGCGGTTGCCCACGCCGGTGACCGGGCGGCCGCGGCGGCCGTTGTCGAACAGGGCGTCGACGGCGTCCTGAAGCATGCGCTTCTCGTTGTTGACGATGATCGTCGGGGCGCCCAGGTCCATGAGCCGCTTGAGGCGGTTGTTGCGGTTGATGACGCGGCGGTAGAGGTCGTTGAGGTCGGACGTGGCGAAGCGGCCACCGTCGAGCTGGACCATGGGGCGCAGGTCCGGCGGGATGACCGGGATGTTGTCCAGGACCATCGACTCCGGGGCGGTGCCGGTCATGCGGAAGGCGTTGACGACCTTGAGGCGCTTGATGGCGCGGGTCTTGCGCTGGCCGGTGCCGTTCTCGACGATCTCGGCCAGGGCGGAGGCCTCGGCCTCGAGGTCGAAGCTGCGCAGGCGGGCCTGGATGGCCTCGGCGCCCATGGAGCCCTTGAAGTAGATGCCGTAGTCGGCGACCATGTCGCGGTAGAGGACCTCGTCACCCTCCAGGTCACCGACCTTGAGGCTCACGAAGCGGTCCCACACCTTGTCCATGTGCTCCAGGGCGCGCTGGTTGCGGCGGCGCATGGCCGTGATCTCGCGCTCGGCGGTCTTGCGGAGCTTGTCGCGCTGGGAGGCCTCGGCGCCCTCGGACTCGAGCTGGGCGAGGTCCTCCTCGAGGCGCTGCTGGCGCGCCTCGACCTCGGCCTGGCCGGACTCCTCGAGGTGCTTCTTCTTGACCTCCAGCTCGTTGCGCAGCGAGGGCAGGTCGTCGTGACGGCCCTCCTCATCCACCTCGGTGACCATGTAGGCCGCGAAGTAGATGACCTTCTCCAGGTCCTTGGGCGCGAGGTTGAGCAGGTAGCCCAGGCGCGAGGGCACGCCCTTGAAGTACCAGATGTGGGTGACCGGCGCGGCGAGCTTGATGTGGGCCATGCGCTCGCGACGCACCTTGGAGCGAGTGACCTCGACTCCGCAGCGCTCGCAGACGATCCCCTTGTAGCGCACGCGCTTGTACTTGCCGCAGGCGCACTCCCAGTCCCGGGTGGGGCCGAAGATCTTCTCGCAGAAGAGGCCGTCCTTCTCGGGCTTGAGGGTGCGGTAGTTGATGGTCTCGGGCTTCTTGACCTCGCCGTGGGACCACGAGCGAATGTCCTCCGCGGTGGCGAGGCCGAGCTGGATCCTGTCGAACACGTTGGCGTCGAGCACAGTTCCTACTTCCGATGGTGAAATCTCATCAGGTGGTGGTCTGGGGGCGTTCCGTCGTCGTTGTTCCATGACTCCGACGGCGCCTGCGAGCCTGGTGGGAGGGCGGGCGGCGGGTGGGCCACCCGCCCTCAACCGGGGCTCGATGAAGTTGTCACGAAGTCGTCACCAGGCGGTGGCCACTCAGATCTCGTCAACCGTGGAGGCCATGGCCCCGCCCGGACGCCGGCCCAGGTCGAAGCCGAGCTCATCGGCGGCGCGCGAGCCGTCGTCGTCGGTGTCGTCCAGGGCGATGGCGACGCCCTCGGCGTCCAGGGCCTCGACGTTCAGGCACAGCGACTGCATCTCCTTCATGAGCACCTTGAAGGACTCGGGGATGCCGGGCTCGGGGATGTCCTCGCCCTTGACGATGGCCTCGTAGACCTTGACACGGCCGTTGACGTCGTCGGACTTGACGGTGAGGAGCTCCTGGAGGGCGTGGGCGGCGCCGTACGCCTCCATGGCCCACACCTCCATCTCACCGAAGCGCTGACCACCGAACTGGGCCTTACCACCCAGCGGCTGCTGGGTGATCATGGAGTACGGACCCGTGGAGCGGGCGTGGATCTTGTCGTCCACGAGGTGGTGGAGCTTGAGGATGTACATGTAGCCCACCGAGATGGGGTACGGGAAGGGCTCACCGGAGCGGCCGTCGAACAGGCGGGCCTTGCCGTTGGGCTCGACCAGCTGCAGGCCGTCGGAGGTCGGCAGCGTGGAGCCCAGCAGCCCCATGAGCTCGTTGTCCCGCACACCGTCGAAGACGGGCGTGGCCACGGGCGTGCGGGGCTCGGCCTTGATGCCGTTCTCGGGCAGGTTGGCGGTCCAGGCCTCGCCGGCCTCGCGGGCGGCGGTGGCGTCCCAGCCGCGGGAGGCGACCCATCCCAGGTGCAGCTCGAGGACCTGTCCGACGTTCATACGGCTGGGCACGCCCAGCGGGTTGAGGATGACGTCGACCGGGGTGCCGTCGGCCAGGAAGGGCATGTCCTCCACGGGCAGGATCTTGGAGATGACGCCCTTGTTGCCGTGACGGCCGGAGAGCTTGTCACCGACGGTGATCTTGCGGCGCTGGGCGATGTAGACGCGCACCATGCGGTTGACGCCCGCGGGCAGCTCGGCGTCGTCGGAGGCGGCGTCGATCTCGCGCACGCCGGTGACGATGCCGTACTCGCCGTGGGGCACGCGCAGGGAGGTGTCGCGCACCTCGCGGGCCTTCTCACCGAAGATGGCGCGCAGGAGGCGCTCCTCGCTGGTCAGCTCGGTCTCCCCCTTGGGGGTCACCTTGCCCACGAGGATGTCGCCGCTGCGGACCTCGGCGCCGATGCGGATGATGCCGCGCTCGTCGAGGTTGGCCAGGGTCTCCTCGCTGACGTTGGGGATGTCGCGGGTGATCTCCTCGGCGCCCAGCTTGGTGTCGCGGGCGTCGACCTCGTGCTCCTCGATGTGGATCGAGGTGAGCATGTCCTCGGCGACCACGCGCTGGGAGATGATGATGGCGTCCTCGTAGTTGAGGCCCTCCCAGGTCATGAAGGCGACCAGGAGGTTCTGGCCCAGGGCCAGGTCGCCCTCGTTGGTGGCGGGGCCGTCGGCCAGGACCGTGCCGACCTCGACGCGCTCGCCCTCGGTGGCCACGACCCGCTGGTTGTAGCAGTTGCCCTGGTTGGAGCGGCGGAACTTGGCGACCTTGTAGACGTTCTCGGTGCCGTCGTCGTTGGCCACGCGCACGAAGTCCGCGCAGACCTCGGTGACGACACCGGCCTTGTCGGCCACGAGGACGTCACCGGCGTCGACGGCGGTGCGCCGCTCCATGCCCGTGCCCACCAGCGGGGCGTCGGGGCGGATGAGCGGCACGGCCTGGCGCTGCATGTTGGCGCCCATGAGGGCGCGGTTGGCGTCGTCGTGCTCGAGGAAGGGGATGAGGGAGGTACCCACCGACACCATCTGGCGCGGGGAGACGTCCATGAGGTCCACCTGCGAGGAGGGCACGAGGGCCGGCTCACCGCCGGTGACGCGGCACAGGACGTGGTCCTCGGCGAAGTGGCCGTCCTCGGTGAGGGCGACGTTGGCCTGGGCGATGACGTGGCGGTCCTCGTCGTCGGCCGTCAGGTAGTGGGTCTCGTCGGTGACCTGGCCGTCGACGACGACGCGGTAGGGGGTCTCGACGAAGCCGAAGGGGTTGATGCGCCCGAAGGTCGCCAGCGAGCCGATGAGGCCGATGTTGGGGCCCTCGGGGGACTCGATGGGGCACATGCGCCCGTAGTGCGAGGTGTGGACGTCGCGGACCTCCATGGAGGCGCGCTCACGGGACAGACCGCCGGGGCCCAGGGCGCTCAGGCGGCGCTTGTGGGTCAGGCCCGCCAGCGGGTTGTTCTGGTCCATGAACTGGCTGAGCTGGGAGGTGCCGAAGAACTCCTTGATCGCGGCCGTCACGGGCCGGATGTTGATGAGGGTGTTCGGCGTGATGGCCTCGACGTCCTGGGTGGTCATGCGCTCGCGCACCTGACGCTCCATACGGCTCATACCGGTGCGCACCTGCGCCTGGATGAGCTCGCCCACCGCGCGGATGCGGCGGTTGCCCAGGTGGTCGATGTCGTCGTACTCGACGGCGATCTCGGTGATCTCGCCGTCGCGCACGCCCTCGACGGTCTCGGCGCCGGAGTGCAGGGCCAGCAGGTAGCGCAGGGCCGCGACGATGTCCTCGATGCGCAGGGTGGACTCGGTCAGGTCCGAGGCCAGGCCCAGCTTCTTGTTGATCTTGTAGCGGCCGACCTTGGCCAGGTCGTAGCGCTTGGGGTTGAAGTAGAAGTTCTCCAGCAGGGTGCGACCGGCCTCGACGCTCGGCGGCTCACCGGGGCGGATCTTCTTGTAGATGTCCAGGAGCGCCTCGTCCTGGGTGGTGATCTTGCGGTCCTCGTCCAGGGCGGAGGTCAGGGCCGGGAAGTCGGCGAACTCCTTGCGGATCTCCGACTCGTCCATGCCCAGGGCCAGCAGGAAGACGGTGACGTCCTGCTTGCGCTTGCGGTCGATGCGCACCGCGACACGGTCGGACTTGTCGATCTCGAACTCGAGCCAGGCACCGCGCGAGGGGATGAACTTGACGTTGTAGACGTACTTGTCCGTGGCCTTCTCGGTGGTGCGCTCGAAGTACACGCCCGGCGAGCGCACGAGCTGGGAGACGACGACGCGCTCGGAGCCGTTGACGATGAAGGTGCCCTTGTCGGTCATGAGCGGGAAGTCGCCCATGAAGACCGTCTGGGACTTGATCTCACCGGTGGAGAAGTTCTCGAAGTCCGCCACCACGTAGAGGGGGGCGGAGTAGGTGAGGTCCTTCTCCTGGCACTCCTCGGCCGTGTACTTCGGCTCCTCGAAGCGGTGGTCGTGGAAGGACAGGGCCATGGTCTCCCCGAAGTCCTCGATCGGGGAGATCTCGTCGAAGATCTCCTCCAGACCGGAGGTCTCGGGCAGGGAGCCCGGGTGTGCCTTGTTGGCGGCGGTCATCCGCTCGCGCCACCTCTCGTTACCGACGAGCCAGTCGAAGCTCTCGGTCTGGAGGGCGAGCAGATTCGGAGCCTGCATGGGCTCGGCGATCTTGGCAAAGTTGATACGACGCGACGCGGTACGAGCGGCGATGTCAGCAGCAGTGGGTGCGGAGGTGCGCGAGGCAGCCAAAGGGGGATCCTTCCCTCAGATCGGGGATCACACAACGCGCACTGCGGGCACCGGGTTGAGTAGAATCTGCGTTGCCGGGCTCACGCCCGCCAGGGTTCCGACAGGCCGAAGCCCGTGCGGAGGGCAGATACACCTCGCACCAATACACACAATGCACGCAAAGCGCTAGCGTACACGGCCGACGTCAAGGACTCCACGCCGATACCCACTGGTTCCTTGCGATTCCCACCACAGTCGCGCATACTGCCCCACCCGTGTCCACTGCGTGACCTGAGTCCCTCGGTGCGGCCCATCGACTGAGGGGTGCCGGCCGGCTCGCGCCCGGCACACCCAGCCCCCGCGCGCTGCCGCCCAGCCACCCACTCCCCTGGCCCCGCAGCCCTGCACGTCCTCGGCCCCGCAGCCTCTGCGCCCGCCCGATCCTGTCCGACCGACGGCGTCGGGAACGTACTTTCCGATCGACGACTGCGTTCTCCTCCAGACCACTGGGGACGGACCTCAGTGACCTGGAGGACATCGCAGTCCTGGGCGCATATGTACGTCCCCGATCCCCCACCACCCTCCATCCCACCCACCTGCTGGCCGTCCCGACCCGAGGACATCGTGACAAGCACGTCGATCCCATCCTTCGGCCGGGAAGCGGATGTTCCGTGGCCGCTACGGGATCCACAGCGAAGCACTCCTGCCTTCAGACTCCAGCGAGTCCACACCCACGGGGTTCTGCGCTCGTCATGCCCCGATCCTCGTGGGAAGACTCGCTGCATGAGCCCCATCACAGCCACTGCCAGCCGCCCCGCTCCCATCTGCCCGGTCCCGGCGCACCTTCGGCCGACCATTATCTACTCAGGCCGCCGCAAGGGCTTCCACGCGTCGCGCAATTCTGGTCTGCTGCGACTCATGCCGGGCGCCTACCTGCACGCAGTTCCGGGCAGGCGACGCTGGGAGCAGCGGTTCATGGTGTCCTTAGCACGTGCGATTGCCGCGCAACAGCTCCTGCCCTCCGCCACCTGCCTGTCTCACACATCGGCAGCCCTGATTCATGGCCTGGCGATGTGGACAGGTGAGCCGGACGTCTACCTCGCCGTCTCCGGCAACCCGCGTCTGACCACAACGACACTGCCCGCTTTCCGGTACCCGTCGTCGGGCGTACCGACCCCCATCGATACGACGCACCCCGAGGCCACCCCGATCCGAATGCACCGTCGCCGGCTTCAGCTGCGCGACGAGGAGATCGAGGTGATCGGAGGGGTTCCCGTCACGTCCGTGCTGCGCACCGCCTTCGACTGCGCCTGCGACGAGCCCCCGCACAATGCGCTCTCCATCGCCGATGCGGCCCTGAACCGGCACTGCCGACCTGATCCGTGGCACCGCGATTCCTGTGCCACGCGGCTGCGCTCGGCTCACGCCTGCTGGGAGGAGCTCGTGGAACGTCATCGGGGGCGGCGAGGGATAGCGCAGGCGCGTGCGGTACTGGCCTCTGCCACCCCTTGGGCGGTCTCGCCCGGGGAGAGTGTGCTGCGGTGGATGACGCTCGTGGTGGGGCTGCCTCGGGCCATTGCCCAGTTCCCGGTTCCGGGGCTGTCCAAGGATCGGTTCCTGGACCTGGGTTGGCCCGATCACCATGTCGTCGCGGAGTTCGACGGCCGGACCAAGTACCACACCGAGGAGGACGTCTTCCTCGAGAAGCTCCGCCAGGACGAGCTCGAGTCGCTGGGGTGGAGGTTCTTCCGGGCGACGTGGTCCTCGCTCAGCGACATGCGCACCCAGGCCGACCGGCTGCTGTCGATGTTCCCCCTGGAGGTGGTCTCCCGCCTCTCGCCGGTGGCCGGGCTTCAAGGTGGCGGGCTGTGGGGCGAGCGTCCACCCGGAGTGCTGGTGCCATGAGGTCACGGTTCCCGACGTCGCCTCCTGACTCATCAAGCGCGCCCGACGGCGTCGGGAACGTACTTTCCGATCGGCGACTGCGTTCTCCCCCAGACCACTGGGGACGGACCTCAGTGACCTGGAGGACATCGCAGTCCTCGGCGCACATGTACGTCCCCGATCCCCCACCGCCCCGAGCCCGACGACGTCGAAGCACACGGAGGCCGGACAGCACCAGGCCCCCGGAACACGACCGGGTCCCGCCCACCTCATGGTGGACGGGACCCGGTGAAGCTGGGCTTCCCCGGCCCTCGGCGACCCTCAGGCCGCCTCAGGCAGCGGGGAGAGACTCACTTGAGGGTGACGGTGGCGCCGGCGCCCTCGAGCTGCTCCTTGGCCTTCTCGGCGGCCTCCTTGTTGGCGCCCTCGAGGACGGGCTTGGGAGCGCCGTCGACGAGCTCCTTGGCCTCCTTCAGGCCGAGGGAGGTCAGGGCGCGCACCTCCTTGATGACCTGGATCTTCTTGTCACCGGCGGCCTCGAGGATGACGTCGAACT
>ERZ772912.1107-NODE-1107-length-11205-cov-7.261256_pt1 | contig 11205 bp, 10 predicted proteins | sample MGYA00512119_ERZ772912 | MGnify/ENA primary metagenome ERZ772912 (study PRJEB29015, sample SAMEA2738048) | human oral metagenome | biome: human oral; feature: human-associated habitat; material: saliva | place: China | collected 2230 ...
GTCCGCCTCCGACCTGGTGAGCATGCTGGAGCTGGTGCGCGAGTGCTTCGGGCTCGCCGCCAACGCGGAGGTGACCACGGAGGCCAACCCGGACTCCGTGGACGAGGCGGGGCTGGCGGCCCTGGCCGAAGGCGGTTTCAGCCGGGTCTCCTTCGGCATGCAGTCGGCCGTGCCCCATGTGCTGAAGGTCCTGGAGCGCACCCACGAGCCCGCCCGGGTGCCCCGCGTGGTGGACTGGGCACGGCGGGCGGGCCTGAGCACCTCCCTGGACCTCATCTACGGGGCGCCGGGGGAGTCCCTGGAGGACTGGCAGCGCTCCCTGGACGCGGTGACCCGCATCGGCCCGGACCACGTGAGCGCCTACGCCCTGGTCATCGAGGAGGGCACTCGCATGTGGGGGCAGGTCCGCCGCGGTGAGCTGCCGATGCCCGAGGACGACGACGAGGCCACCAAGTACGAGATGGCTGACGCCGCCCTGGGACAGGCCGGCTACGAGTGCTACGAGATCTCCAACTGGGCTCGGCCCGGCTCCGAGTGCCGTCACAACCAGGCCTACTGGCTGGACTGGGACTGGTGGGGAGCCGGGCCCGGAGCCCACTCCCACCTGGGGGACGTGCGCCTGTGGAACACCAAGCACCCGGTCGCCTGGGCCGGGCAGATCGCCACCGGTCACCTGCCCGTGGCCGGACACGAGGTCATTGACGTGGGTTCCCGCGAGCTGGAGCGGATCATGCTGGGTATCCGGCTGCGCGAGGGCATCGAGCTGGCGAGCCTCGGAAACCGGCCGGGAAGCCCCTCAGCAAACCGGCCTCACGCTGCCGGAGCGACCCCGCCGCACCTGGTACCCGTTGTGGCCGGCCTCGTCGCCGATGGGCTCCTCGACGCCGCTGCGGCCCTGCGGGGCCGGGCGGTCCTCACCCTGCGCGGCCGTCTCATGGCCGACACCGTCACCCGCGCCCTGACCCAGTGAGCCCGAAGCCGATCCGAACGTGTGGTAGGTTGGGATTTCACCTGTAATCGAAGGAATTCTGACTGTGCTCTCTGTCTGGCTCAAGCGCGTACTTGCGGTTCTCATTATTCTAGGAACGATCGGCGCAGTTCTTAGTCGTTTGTCGAGGCCCGGTTCTGGCCCTGAGGATTCAGCCGTCCTGCTCGGCGGACTCACTGCGAGGATTCTGCTGCTGGTCCTGGCCATCTGGCTGCTGGTCAGTGCCAATCGTTCTAGCAGAAAGCTGAAGATGCAGAAGCTGCAGGAGAGCCAGCAGGTGCCGCAGTAAGCGGGCTCGCGTGGCACGTCGAGGGCATCTCCTGGCCTCCACCACGGGGGTCTTCGTCGAGCCCCTCTCCGTTAGGAAAAAGGTCCTTGAGGTGGGCCGTCAGGCGTGGGCCGCTCACGGTCTACCTCTGCTGATGCGGTGATATTTTCAGCCTCATGTCAGGAACTCATGGTAGGATGATGAGATGACTACTCCGCAGTATCCAGGTTACCCAGACGACGGATCTCAACCCGGTGGCGTCCCGGGCTACGGAGCACAGCCCGGCTATGGGGCTGGCCCCGACGCTCATCAGCAACCCGGCTACGGACCTCAAGCCGGTGCCGTTCCAAACTACGGGCCTCAGGCTGGGGCGGCACAGGGCTACGGCCCCCAGTCCACCATGGGTGGCGGAGCCGGTATGCCGTACTACCCTGCAGGTGCAATGGGCGGTGCGCCGATGAGCGTCGGCGACGGCCTGTCCTGGGCATGGTCCAAGTTCAAGGACAACGCGCTTATTCTCGTTGTCGGCTTCGGTGTGTGGGCCATTCTTTCAAATCTTGGATTTGACTCGCGTGTCGAGCTCAACGGAGAAGAGTACGGATTCAGCTACGGAATCCCCTTCTGGGGGTATGTCGCTCCCGTTGTCCGCCTGTTCTCGGCCATCGTGGCCGCCAACATGTCCCTCAAGGTGGCTTCTGGGCGGCAGCTGGAGTGGAACGACATCTTCTCCTTCCCGAACTTCGGGGCCAGCCTTCTGGCCAGCTTCCTCACTGCGGTTGCTACGGGAGTGGGCCTGATCCTGTGCTTCATTCCGGGAATCATCATGGCTTTCCTCCTCTACTATTCCGTCTACTTCACCGTGGATAAGGGCATGGACGGCATTGCGGGAATGAAGGCGTCCTGGGCCACCCTGTCCAGTCATGTGGGAGAGCTCTTCCCCTTCGCTCTGACCGGTGTCGGCCTCTACTTCATCGGTGCGATCACACTGATCGGCTGGCTTGTGACGGTCCCGCTGGTGGCGCTGCTCTCCGCCTACTCCTACGTGCGCATCCAGGGCTACGACGTCGTCCGCTGACCTCATCCCCCCAGTCTCCTTCGCGCCCCGCCAGCTCCAGCCGGCGGGGCGCGGACTCGTTGCGAGCCGGAGGGTGCATCCGCTCGGCTAGAGTGAGGCCGACGTCGATCAACGCCGTCGTCGTCGAGAACGATCCTGCCCATCCCAAGGACCTCCGTGCCCCTGAGCCCTACCATCCCTGACCCGCGTGACGCGGACGAGCGCCCCGCCCTCATCCTGGCCAACCTCGGCACGCCAGCGGCCCCCACGGCCAGAGCCGTCCGGCCCTTCCTGCGGGAGTTCCTCTCCGATCGCCGGATCGTCGAGATGCACCCCCTCCTATGGAGGCCGGTCCTGGAAGGCATCATCCTGCGGGTGCGCCCTCGCGCATCGGCGGCGAAGTACGCCACCATCTGGCGCCCCGGCGAGGAGACCAGCCGCTCCGGCTCCCCGCTCATGCACTACAGCGAGCGCCAGGGTGAGCTGCTCCAGGAAGAGCTCGGCGAATCGGTCCAGGTGCGTATCGCCATGCGCTACGGGCAGCCGGCCCTGCGCCGCGTCATGGGTGAGCTCATGGAGGCCGGCTGCCGCAGGATCGCCCTCATCCCGCTCTACCCGCAGTACGCCGCCTCCTCGGCCGGCACCGTCGTCGATGAGGCCGCTCGCTTCATCCTGACCTCCCGCAACCAGCCCGAGCTGCGCACCATCCGCTCCTTCGAGACGGCGCCCGCCTACATCGAGGCCCTCGCCACCGCCCTGGAGCAGCACTGGCAGGTCCACGGCCGCCCCGACCCGGCCGCCGGCGAGCGCCTCCTGCTGTCCTTCCACTCCATCCCCCAGGCCATGCACGACGCCGGAGACCCCTACCGTTCCGAGTGCGAGCGCACCGCCCAGCTCCTCTCGCGGCGGCTCGACCTGCCCAAGGGACTCGCCCAGCTCACCTTCCAGTCCGTCTTCGGGCCCGCCGCCTGGATCGGGCCGGCCACCATTGACACCGTCGGCGAGCTCGGCCGCGCCGGCTGCCCCCGCCTCGACGTCATCTGTCCCGGCTTCGTCTCGGACTGCCTGGAGACTCTCGAGGAGATCAACCAGCTCAACCGCGAGACCTTCACCACTGCCGGGGGCGGCAGCTTCCACTACATCCCCTGGGGAAACGACTCCGACGGCGCCATCGCCGCCCTGGCTCAGCAGGCCAGAAAGGTACTGGCCGGCTGGATCTGAGCCCGGCGCGGCCCCGTGGCCGCAGCAGGCCGGAAAGTCGGTCTCAGCACGAGAGACCACAGGCCCTCACCGGGGAAACTGATGCCCGGGACGGTATGGTGACGCGGACAGTCCCGATTCTGTGAGGAAGTTGCCGTGCATCTTGAGTGGTGGTCCGTCCTGCCCTTCGCGGGCATGCTCGCCTGCATCGCCGTCCTGCCGCTGATCCCGGCCACGGCCCACTGGTGGGAGAAGCACTCCAGCCAGCTGATCGTCGCCGTGGGCCTGGGGGTGCCGGTGGCCGCCTGGATGTGGGTCGCCCTGGGCTGGACGTCCGTCTTCGCCGCCGTGGTGGAGTACTTCCAGTTCATCTGCCTGCTGCTGGCCCTGTTCGTCGTCTCCGGAGGCATCTTCCTCAAGGGCGACATCCGGGCCACGCCCCGCAACAACACGATCTTCCTGGCCATCGGCGGAGTCATCGCCTCCTTCGTGGGCACCACCGGCGCCGCCATGCTCCTCATCCGGCCCCTGCTGGCCACCAACAAGGAACGCCACTACCGGGTGCACACGGTGCTGTACACGATCTTCATCGTGGCCAACTGCGGCGGACTCCTCACACCCCTGGGCGACCCGCCCCTGTTCCTGGGCTTCCTGCGCGGGGTGCCCTTCACCTGGACCTTCAACCTCCTGCGCGAGTACCTCTTCGTCAACGTCATGCTGCTGGTGAGCTACTACGCCCTGGACTCCTACTACTACTCCCAGGAGCCCGCCAAGGCCGTGCACGACGACGACACCGAGATCGAGCCCCTGGGCCTCAAGGGCTCGCTCAACTTCGTCTTCTTCGCCGTCATCATCGCCGCCGTCGCCTTCGCCCCCTCCGTCGACGCTCACGCCATCGAGGAGGGGCACGCCGCCCTGAGCGACTGGATCCCCGTGCGCGAGTTCATCATGCTCGCCTCCGCGGCCGGCTCCTACTTCCTGGGCAGCCGCGAGGTCCGCTTCAAGGACAACCAGTTCACCTGGGGGCCCATCGCCGAGGTCGCCATCCTGTTCATCGGCATCTTCCTCACCATGATCCCGGCCCTGCACTACCTCGACGAGGTCGCCGGCTCGCTGCCGCTCAACGAGGTCACCTTCTTCATCTTCACCGGCGGGCTCTCCTCCGTCCTGGACAACGCCCCCACCTACGCGACCTTCTTCGAGATGGCCGGCAAGGTCGCCCACCCCGGCGGCGCCGACGTTGCCGGGATTCCCGAGCTCTACCTCGTGTCCATCTCGCTGGGGGCCGTCCTGTGCGGCGCCATCACCTACATCGGCAACGGCCCGAACTTCATGGTCAAGTCCGTCGCCGAGTCCGACGGCGTCGAGATGCCCAGCTTCGGCGGCTACGTGGGGCGCTCCATGAAGCACCTGGTGCCGATCATCGCCGCCATGGTCCTGCTCTTCATCGCCCCGGGCCTCCTGTGGAAGGTGCTGGGCGGGGTGCTCACCGTGGGGCTCCTGGGCCGCGACGCCCTTCTGCTGGCCCAGTCCCGCCGCCTGGCGCTGGTCGACCAGGCCGAGGCCGCTGAGGGCTGAGCCGTCCTGCCCTCATGGGCCGTCTCCGGCCTCAGCGCGTGCCCGGGGCGGTGACGAAGTCGATGAGCTCCTCCATCCGCCCCAGCAGGCTCGGCTCGAGGTCCTTGTAGGAGCGCACCGTCGCCAGGATGCGCTGCCAGCCCCGGGCGACGTCAGCCTGGGTGTCATGCGGCCAGCCCAGGGCCTCCAGGGTGCCGTGCTTGATGTCGGTGCCCCGCGGGATGTCCGGCCAGCGCTCCAGCCCCACCCGGGCCGGCTTGACCGCCTGCCACACGTCCACGTACGGGTGGCCCAGGACCAGCACGTTCTCCCCACCGGGCATCTTGGCCACCCGCTGGGCGATCCGCGACTCCTTGGAACCGGCCACCAAATGGTCCACGAGGACGCCGGCCCGCCGCTCGGGGGCCGGACCGAAGTCGGCCATGACCTCCTCGAGGTTGTCGACGCCGTCGAGCATGAGGACGACGACGCCCTCGTGGCGCAGGTCGTCACCCCAGACCTTCTCCACCAGCTCGGCGTCGTGCTTGCCCTCCACCCAGATGCGGGAGGCGCGCGCCACCTTGGCCCGCTCGCCCTCGACCGCGTAGGAGCCCGAGGCCGTCAGCCGTCTTCCGGCGGCGCTCACCGCTCCGGTGGGCTTGCGCTTGCGCGCCACGGGCGGGTCCAGGATCACCGGGCGGCCCTCGATCCAGAAACCCGGCCCCAGGGCGAAGCCACGGCGCACACCGTGACGGTCCTCCAGGACCACGACGTGCTGACCGCCCGACTTCTCCACCGCCACCGCGGCGCCGACGAAGCCGGTCTGGCGGTCCTCAACCACCAGTCCCGGCGTCACCGGCACGTGCACCGACTCCGGGCGTATGGCGCCGGGCCCCGTGCGGTGCGGGTTGACCGACAGGACGTCCCCGCCGTAGCGGTCGCTCGACGAGGGCCTGCGGGCAGCGGACTTGCTCGCAGCCGCCCCACCGCGCGAGCGCGAACCGGCCGGGGCGCCCTGCGCCTGCTGCTTCTGCTCCGCCTCGGCGCGAGCCCTCAGGGCGGCGCGGCGGGCGGCGGTCGATCCGGGAACGGGGGAGCGGTACGGGGCGGGCGTGTTCACCCTCGGCACGGTAGGGGAAACTCACGGTCCGCCGGCGGTGGACCCGCCGGACCACAGCGTAGGATGGCACTCACGTGGGGTGAGTGCTAATCGCTGGCCGCACCCCACCGGTGTGCGGGCGGCCTGTCGCCCGACTCCGGCACTGATCGCGTCTCGGCACTGATGAGGGGAGGAGGACCCGTGGCCAACGACCGACGTCTCAAGGTCCTGTCCGCCATCGTCACCGACTACGTGCGCACGCGCGAGCCCGTGGGGTCCAAGGCCCTCGTGGAGCGCTACCGGCTGGGCGTGTCCCCGGCGACCATCCGCAACGACATGGCGGCCCTGGAGGACGAGGGCTACATCCACCAGCCGCACACCTCGGCCGGGCGCGTCCCCACCCAGAAGGGCTACCGGCTCTTCGTCGACGAGGTCGCCCGCATCAAGCCCCTCTCGGCGCCCGAGCGGGCCGCCATCACCGCGCTCCTGTCCGGGGCGGTCGACCTGGAGCAGGTCGTGGCCCGCACCGTGCGGGCCCTGGCCCAGCTGACCGGCCAGCTCGCCGTCGTCGAGTACCCCAGCCTGCGGTACGCGGCCCTCCAGCACCTCGAGCTCGTGGCCCTGGGGCCCGAGCGGGTCCTGCTGGTCATCATCACCGACACCGGCCGCGTCGACCAGCGCACCGTGACCCTCAGATCCAGGGGCGCCCTGAGCGCGCGCCATGACGGGAGCTTCGACATCGCCGACGTCGTCGACCCCCTCGTCCTGGAGCGCCTGCGCACCCGCCTCAATGGTGCCCTCGTGGGCCGCCGCGCCGCCGACGTCGCCCCGATCCTGGCCGCCCTGGCCGAGCAGGCGCCCGCCGACGAGCGGTTCCTGCTCGAGGCCGTCTCCGACGAGCTCATCGCCGCCCTGCGCCCCGACGCGGAGGAGCGGCTCGTCGTCGCCGGGACCGCGAACCTGGCCCGCGCCACCCCCGACTTCTCCTCCCTGGGGCCCCTCCTGGACGCCGTCGAGGAGCAGGTGGTGCTGCTGCGCCTGTTCACCGCCGCCGACGGCGCCCCGGCCGGCGAGAACCGGATGCGCGTGAGCATCGGATCGGAGAACAACGACGACGCCCTGGCCGAGGCCTCCGTCGTCACCACCACCTACGGGCCGGGAACCGGTGAGGCCGTCGCCCACCTCGGGGTCATCGGCCCCACCCGCATGGACTACCCGGCCACCATGACCGCCGTCCGGGCCGTGGCCCGCTACCTGTCCCGGTTCCTGTCCCCACCGGAGACCTGAGAACCGGCCTGCCCGACCCGCCCCAAGCGGCCCGGCCGGGCACGCCCCCAGACCACCACCGCAGAAGTCGTAGCCGTAAAGGAAGAACGCAGTGAGCAACTACTACGAGGTCCTCGGCGTCAGCCGCGACGCCAGCCCCGAGGAGATCAAGAAGGCCTACCGCAAGAAGGCCCGCCAGCTGCACCCCGACGTCGCCGGCCCCGGCCACGAGGACGAGTTCAAGGAGGTCTCCTCCGCCTACGAGGTCCTCTCCGACCCCGACAAGCGCCAGATGTACGACCTGGGCGGGGAGGACGCCGTGCGAGGCGGCGGCGGATTCGGTGGGGGCTTCGCCGGAGCCGACTTCGGCGACCTGGGCGGCATCTTCCAGTCCTTCTTCGGCGGGGGAGCGGCCAGCCGCGGACCGGCCTCCCGGGCCCGCCGCGGCCAGGACGCCCTCGTGGCCGTGGACGTGGAGCTCTCCGACGTCGCCTTCGGGGCGACCCGGTCGGTCCCCATCGACACCTACGTCACCTGCACGGCCTGCGACGGCTCCTGCTGCGCACCGGGCACCGAGCCGGTCACCTGCTCCCAGTGCAACGGGGTCGGCAACGTCCAGCGCATGACCCGCACCCTGCTGGGACAGGTGATGACCTCCTCGCCCTGCCCGGGCTGCCAGGGCTACGGCACCGTCATCGTCACCCCCTGCAAGGACTGCTCCGGCGAGGGCCGCACCCGGGTGCGCCAGGACCTGGAGGTCTCCATCCCCGCCGGGGTGTCCACCGGGACCCGCATCCGCATGTCCGGGCGCGGCGAGGCCGGCCCGGCCGGCGGCCCCAACGGCGACCTCTACCTGGAGATCCACGAGAAGCCGCACGAGTTCCTCGAGCGCGACGGCGACGACCTCTACACCGAGCTGCGCGTGCCCATGACCGCGGCCGCCCTGGGCGCCGTCTTCCCGCTGCAGACCCTCGACGGCGAGCAGAACGTCACCGTCAAGGCCGGCAGCCAGCCCGGCGACGAGGTCGTCCTCGACGGCCTGGGCGTGGGGCGCCTGCGCCGCAAGGGCCGCGGGGACCTGCACGTGTCCATCGTCGTGGAGACCCCCACGCGCCTGGACGACCGTCAGCGCGAGCTGCTGGCCGAGCTGGCCCGCCTGCGCGGGGAGGACGACGTCGAGCCCGTGCGCGACTCCAGCGTCATGGGCAAGCTCAAGGAGCGCTTCTCCGGGCGCTGAGCATCGCTGGGTGCCAGGGGCCGCGGTCCGTGGCGGCGTTCAGCTGTTGGTCGGCGGCTGGTCGGTCTGAGACTGGTTGGTTTCAGATGACTCGGGCCAGTAGTAGGAGTCGGGGGTGGCCCGGGCCCCGAAGATCGCCTGGCCCACCCGCACGCAGGTGGAGCCGCCCTCGATGGCGGCCTCGAAGTCCCCGCTCATCCCCATCGACAGCAGCCCGTCGCCGACGGTGCCCGCTTCGAGGGCGGCGTCGCGCAGCCGGCGCATGATGCTGAAGCACTCGCGCACCCGTGCCTCGTCACTGGTGTTGGCGGCCAGGGTCATGAGCCCGCGCACCCGCAGCGAGGAGTAAACCGGTAGCGCTGCGAGGAAGCCTGCGACATCGTCGGGCTCCAGCCCGAACTTGCTGGGCTCGCCCGAGGAGTTGACCTGCACGTAGACGTCCAGGCCCCGCCCGGCCGCCTGGAGGCGCCGGTCGAGGGCCTCGGCCAGGCGCAGGGAGTCCAGGGCCTGGAACTCGTCGGCGAAGGCGGCCACGTTCTTGGCCTTGTTCGTCTGCAGGTGGCCGATGACTGACCAGGAGATGCCCAGGTCCGCCAGGTTCTCGCTCTTGCGCTGGGCCTCCTGGACCTTGTTCTCACCCATCTGGGTGATGCCCGCGGCGAAGGCGGTGCGCAGGCGCTCCTCGGGGACGGTCTTGGAGACCGGCAGCAGACGGATCTGGGCGGCGTCGCGGCCGGCGCGCTTCGCGGCGGCGTCGATCCGGGCGCGGATGGCGGCCAGGTTGCGGCGGAAGTCCTCCACCGTGACGGCGGCGGTGTAGGTGGGGGATGGGGACGACTGAGGGGTATGGGCGGCTGAAGGCTCGGTCATGGTCACCGACGCTAGCACTGCCGGCGGACACCGGTTGGATGCGGCCCGTAGGCTGGGGGCGTGACCGCACCCGTTTTCCTCTTCACGCCCGAGACCATTGAGCCTGCCGACGCCGTCGCCTCGGCCACCTTCGGCACCGTCCTCATGCTCACCGGACCCGAGGCCCGCCATGCCGTGACCGTCAAGCGCCTGCGTGCCCAGGAGCGCGTGGACCTCGTTGATGGGGCGGGCCTGCGCCTGGTCTGCGAGGTGACCGGGGCCGGTGTTGGCGGCGCCAAGGACCGTCTGGCCGTGCGGGTCCTGGAGCGTGTTGAGGAGCCCGAGCCGCCGCTGCGGCTCACCCTCGTTCAGGCCCTGGCCAAGGGCGGGCGCGACGAGCAGGCCGTGGAGACCGCCACCGAGGTCGGGGTGGGGCTGGTGCTGCCCTGGCAGTCCGAGCGCTGCGTGTCCGTGTGGCAGGGCGCCAAGCAGGCCAAGGGACGCCAGCGCTGGCAGGCCACCGCCCTCCAGGCCGCCAAGCAGGCCCGGCGGGCCCGCGTGCCCGAGGTCGAGGAGGTGCGGGACACCCGCAGGCTGGCCGACTGGGTGGGGCAGACGGTTCGCGGCGGGGGAGTGGTGCTGGTCCTGCACGAGGAGGCCAGTACCCCGATCAGCACCGCGATGGAGTCGGTGCGCCTGCCCGGGCCCGGAGAGGCGCCGCTGGCGCTGGCCGTCGTCGTGGGGCCCGAGGGCGGTATCAGCCCCGAGGAGACGGCGGCCCTGGAGGTGGCCGGAGCGACGACGGTGCGGCTGGGGCCCCACGTCATGCGCACCGCCTCAGCCGGCCCCGTAGCCCTGGCCGTCCTCGCCCACGCCAGCGGCCTGTGGGAGTGAGACGCGCGAGTGCGTTGCTCGAGTCCTGACTAAGGAATGGAGTGAGGCGCCTTCACATGAGTATGACTGTCATACATACTATGAGTATGACTGGCATGACGACGATCAAGGTGGAGCGCAGCACGAGGGACGGCTTGCGGGCCCTGGCGTCAGAGCGCGGGGTGACCATGGATGCTGCGCTCAAGGAGCTGCTGGAGGAGGCTGCACGTGAGCGGCGCTTCGCCGAGGTGCGGCGTGCAATGGAGGTGCATCCGCCGGACGAGACCTACCTCAAGGAGCTCCGTGAGTGGGAGTCGGAAGCATGGAGCTAGCAGTCCCGGTTGAGCCGGGCGAGGTGTGGTGGGCACTTCCCGATCCTGTTGTCGGGCGAGAGCAGTCCGGGCGTCGTCCGGTTCTCATTGTGTCCAATGAACGATTCCATCGAACGGTGACGACGCTTGTCGTTCTAGTTCCTGTGACAACGAAGGATCGGGGCTGGCCGAATCACGTGGAGCTCAATGCGGGAGCAGGGGTGGAGCAGCGGTCGTTTGCCATGACCGAACAGGTGCGCACGATCTCACGTCAGCGTCTCACCAAGAAGATCGGAGTCGTGGAGGGATCTGTCCTTCGGGACGTGCGCGAATGGCTGCTCGACTACATCAGATAGCACGCGCTGAGAGATCCCAGGAGCCTTGAAGCTGGCGGTACCTGCCTGCATGCGGAGGGTCGCGCAGCGGTTGGGAGGAGCAGCGCGGCTGCTTCCCAATGGGGCGGCATGCGGGCATGCTCTGACTATGAGCGAGACGAGTGAGCG
>ERZ772912.1112-NODE-1112-length-11180-cov-3.548674_pt1 | contig 11180 bp, 11 predicted proteins | sample MGYA00512119_ERZ772912 | MGnify/ENA primary metagenome ERZ772912 (study PRJEB29015, sample SAMEA2738048) | human oral metagenome | biome: human oral; feature: human-associated habitat; material: saliva | place: China | collected 2230 ...
ACGCTCATGAAGTCGCTGGCCATTACCGTCTTTAATGCCTACATGGAAGAAGAACGCCACCAGTTCATCCAAGCCGCTCCCCATGAACGCTCCGACCAGCGCCAAGACTATCGCAACGGCTACTATGAACGCCAATGGACACTATCCATCGGTACCCTTAAATTACAAGTCCTACATCTTCACGGCGGTATTTGGTCAACTGATGAGCATTGTAGTCTGAAATATCTGTACCATCAATAATGACATTTCCTTCATCATTGGTGTCCATTCCACCTCAAATATTCAAGACGGTCGATTTTCCCGCACCAGATGAACCTAAGATGATAAGCAGTTCTCCTTTTTCAATTTCAAAGTTAATATCATTGTTAGTGACGATTTCTGTTTCTCCAACATGATAAGGATTATAGCTGTGCTTTACTTCAATATAAGCCATATTCTCCTCAACAATTTTGCTCTTTTGATTCAAACAAACCAAACTAAATGGACAACACGTTGATTAAAACGCTTTATTGGTATATGCTAGACCTAGAAAGAAAGCTATAATCAAACTTTTAAAAACTGTTGATTTAAGGAGAAACGATGACCAATACACAAAAACGAGCTACCCAAACCAAAGAATATATCAAAGAGGCACTGACTCTACTCTTAACAGAAGATCGATAGGAGAAAAGATATGACCTGCATTTTTTGTCATCAACTCAAAGAAGAAGATATTCTCTACCAGACGGAGCATTTCAAGGTTGTGTTGGACATTGACCCCATTCAAACTGGACACTTGCTTATCATTAGTAAGGACCATTACCAACAACTTAGTCAGCTTCCCACTGCTCTTCGCTACGAATTATCAGACTTAGAAGTCTTTTTGACTGAAAAGCTCTGTCAAACATTACCTATCGACGGGGTAACCATAGCTTGCAATGATTGCTTGTTCGACGCTGGCACCCATTTCCATGTCCACCTGATTCCACGCTTGAAAACAGACGGCTTCTGGGACCAGATTTCGCTTGCACAAGTGCAGCTGGACCTGAATGCCTTTCTCAAAGCATTATAACAATCAACCCGACGGTTGCTTTTCATGTGCTCTTACTAAGGATTACTGATTTCCTCATTTTTCCTGATATTAGTCTGGAACATCTGGAATTTTGTTCGCAACAGCAACGAGTTTTTCCACTTCTTCCTTGATTTTCAATGGATTGATTTTTGGTAAATCTTGAGCTGTAAAGTCCTCTATTACCTTATTATTAAGAAGTTTGAAGATATCACGGTGGGCGAAATTTGTGAAGTTGCAATGATTAGACGTGCAACTTTTTACAAATATTTCGGTGAAGGGATTTTATCAGGATGGGTTCCTTTTAGTCCTTTTTGGACACTTAACAAGCCAGCTAGTGGTCCACTCGGCGGAGTGGACCACTGGCTCGCGGCTTGGGCTCTGTTTTAGTATCTTTTGTACGCTAGCTTCTTAGCCTTGCTTCCACTCCCCTATTTATCTATTACATAGATAAATAGGGTGTGAGACTTCCAAATTACGTGTCCAAAAGAGCACTATTTACACAAAAAAGACGAGGACAAGTCCTCGTCTTAAAATTAATTAGCGTTCAAGATCTACGCGTTGGCTGACAAAGTACATGATGACGGAGCCTAGTGTCAACATAACAAATTCACTGATGAAGAGTGATAGATAGGTTGCCCAGAAGCCAGCTTCTGCTGCGCCTAAAACTAATAGCTCTAAGGCAATGACAAACATGGATAGGGAGAAGACCAGGGTCAAGACAGCGTAACGTACAATTGTTTGTGTCTTAGCGGATGTCCCTTTGGCAAGGGCTGCGGCGACCAAGTCCCCAATCCAGCGTGCTAGCCAGAGGAAGAGTAAGGTCTGCAAGGTCCCTACGACCATGTCAACCGGGCCATATTGATAAGCATTAACGATGAAGACCCCTAAGGTCACGGCGTAGACATAGCGCTTGTTATAGAGACTGGTGAAGTTAAGCGTCTCTGCCAAGCGGAACTGAACCGGGCCAAAAGAATATGGCAGGGTCAGGAAAGTTAAAACGATATAGAGGCCGGCAACTAAGCCTGCGCGGGTCAGCTCACGGCTGTCCTTCCAGTTGGGCCAACTTAGCCAACTAGGTTTAAGATGGTTATTCATATAAGTTCCTCCTTTGTAGTCCGGCTCAAGCCGACTAGTACTTACTGCGACCAAAGGATGCTAAGTGTCGCAGGGGGCTGTCCCATCATGACAGCGACCCTATCTAGTCTACCATTTTCTGGTGATTTTGCAATAGCTAATTGACACATTCTCCGTTATAATGTAGGTATCAATGCCCAAGGAGGAGTCATTATGCCCCATCTATACTTTGCCAGCCCCCTCTTCACCGAAATGGAGCGTGCCTTCAACGCCCAAGTGGTTGCTAATCTACGTGCTCAAGTTCCTGACCTAACCGTCTTCCTACCCCAAGAGCAAGAAGCCATTAACGATAAAAATGCCTATGCCGATTCCCAAATGATTGCCCGCTACGATACGGAAGCCGTCCTCAAGAGCGATGTCCTGGTGGCCGTCCTGGACGGTCAGATTATCGACCCAGGCGTAGCCTCCGAAATCGGCATTGCCTATCAGGCTGGCATCCCGATTGTGGGCCTCTATACCGATGTCCGCCAACAAGGGGGCAGTCACCCTGAAAAACTCAAGGCCTTGCAAGACGTAGCCGAGTCTCAATTTAGCTATGTCAACCTCTACACGACCGGTCTCATTAAGCTAAGAGGCGAGATTGTGACGGCTTCTGCTGACCTGCCGGCCGCTGTCCAACGCCAACTAGATCAAGTTCCCAAATAAATGAGCCAAGCCCGCTAAAATATGGTATGATAGTAGGGTATGCGTCAAGCTGACTTGACCCAACATGAACCAAGGAGGAAACATTTAAATGATCAACGTTTCAAACGTGAGCTTACTCTTTTCAGATCGTAAATTATTCGACGATGTCAACATTACCTTCACCCCTGGCAACTGCTACGGGGTTATTGGGGCCAACGGGGCAGGTAAATCTACCTTCCTGAAAATCTTGGCCGGCGATATCGCGCCAACTACCGGGAATGTCTCCATGGATCCCCATGAGCGCCTGGCGGTCCTCAGTCAGAACCACTATGGTTTCGAAGACTTCACCGTTATCGAGACCGTGATGATGGGCCACAAGGAACTCTATGACATTATGAAAGAAAAAGACGCCATCTACGCTAAGGAAGACTTCAGCGATGAAGACGGTGTCCGCGCCGGCGAACTCGAAGCTGCCTTTGCTGAAATGGGCGGTTGGGAAGCTGAAGCCGAAGCTAGCAACATGCTGCAAGGCTTAGGTCTCGGCAAGGATCTTCACTACAGCTACATGCGTGAGCTGATTGAAGCTGACAAGATTAAGGTGCTCTTGGCCCAAGCCCTCTTTGGCAAGCCAGACAACTTGCTCTTAGACGAGCCGACCAACGGTCTGGACGCAGCCGCTATCGAATGGCTGAGCGACTTTATCTTGAACTTCCCTAACACGGTCATCGTGGTTTCCCACGACCGTCACTTCTTGAACACGGTCTGCACCCACATGGCCGATGTGGACTTCGGGAAAATCAAGCTCTATGTCGGTAACTATGACTTCTGGCTCCAATCCAGCCAATTGGCTGCTAAGATGGCCGCTGACCAAAACGCTAAGAAGGAAGAGAAGATTAAGGAACTCCAAGCCTTCATCGCTCGCTTCTCAGCTAACGCTTCTAAATCCAAACAAGCAACTTCCCGTAAGAAGATGCTGGATAAGATCACCCTGGATGACATTCAGCCATCCTCCCGTCGTTACCCATTCGTAGGCTTCACGCCAGAACGCGAAATCGGCAATGACTTACTCCGGGTAGAAGGCCTGAGCAAAACCATCGATGGCGAGAAGGTCTTAGACAACATTACCTTCACCCTCCGTCGCGATGACAAGGTCGCCTTCCTCAGCCGTAACGACATCGCCCTCTCTGCCTTCTTCGACATTATCATGGGCAAGATGGAAGCAGACAGCGGTAGCTTCGAGTGGGGTGTGACCACCAGTCAAACCTACCTACCTAAGAACTCTGGCGACGAATTCGACGGCGTACACTTAACCATTGTGGATTGGCTCCGTCAATACGCTAGCAAGGAAGAGAGCGACAACACCTTCTTGCGTAGCTTCTTGGGTCGTATGCTCTTCTCTGGGGAAGACGTGATGAAGGAAGTCAATGTCCTATCCGGGGGCGAAAAGGTTCGCTGTATGTTATCTAAGATGATGTTATCTAAGGCTAACGTCTTGGTATTGGACCAACCAACCAACCACTTAGACTTGGAATCTATTACCGCACTTAACGACGGCCTAATTAAGTTCAAGGGCGCCATCCTCATGGCTTCCCACGACTACGAGGTCCTCAACACCACCTGTAACCGGGTCATCGAGTTGACACCTAACGGGGCCTTCGACCGCATTGACACCACCTATGAAGAATACTTGGAAAACAAGGACGTGCAACAACGCGTTAATGACTTGTACCAAGGGAAATAAGCTATTTAAAAGAGGGCTGGCATGATGCCAGCCCTTTTTTAGCGCAAAAATTTAGGTCCGAAGCAGGCAAGAAACAGAAAAGAATACCATCTTCAACTCGTTGAAACCGCACTCTTTTTGGCTTATAATATATTCAAGCAAGTTCTGTATATTTTCGTTTACATTAAATCAAAATAAGGTGATGAGAATAATGAAGAAAAATGTTTGCCCTCAGCAACTAGGAACTATCTTTAGAGAACTAAGACTATCGAAAGGAATGACCCTTGAAGAAGCATCTAAAGGGATTGTATCTTTGCCCTTCTTATCGAAGTTTGAGCGTGGTGAACACGAAATTACTTCTAACAAGTTCATACGTTTACTCTCTCGACTTAATATTTCCTACCGAGAGTTCGAATTAATACTAGGCCATTTAGAGGGATATTCTCAGACAGCATTTCTTCAACAATTAAGCACCGCTCTAGTTAATAATGATCTCGCACTACTCAATCAACTATACGATGACCAAAAGCTACTGTTGAAGTAGTATAGTGATAGTCGATTCGAACATAATCTCATTATAATTAGCCAGTACATCAATCTTTTGAACGGTTTATCATTTGAGCCACATAAAATTAAGAAAATCACTGATTATCTTTACCGGGTGGAGGAGTGGGGAGAATATGAGCTTGTTTTATTTGGCAATAGCCTAAATTTTATTCCTATTGAGAAAATGTATAACCTGAGTAGAATTGCGATTAATCGCTCGTCTAAGTTCTCTAAATCTCCTAAGCACGTTAATGAACTAAGCATTATCATGGGCAATATCATCCATACGCTCATCGAAAATGAACACTATGACGGCCTGAATAATTTATTTATCCAAGCAGAAAACCTATTAAGTGGGACCGACAGTTTTGCAGAAATTAATCGCATTAATTTTTATAAGGGAATCTACCTACTAGTTCAAGGCAACTACGATAAAGGACTCTCTATTTCTCAACAGGCGATTTCCATTCTTAATCAGATGCGTAGACCGGATTTAGCACGTGAATACAAGGATTTCCTAGGTCAATACATTGAAAGATAAAAATACCTTAGCGTTTTTCTTTCGTTTATCATATAGGCAAAAAATTCCCTCTTCTCCAAAGACCTTCAGTATACTGTTTCTATCACTTAAAACTATTTAATCATAAAATAGGCAACCTAAGAAATATGATGGGATAATCAATCCTATTAGTACTAATTCATAGATACTGGAGGCGCCTCATGAATCGTAATTTCAAGAAGCTATGGGCAGGCCGACTATTAAGCAATTTTGGAGATAGTATATACTCACTAACTGTATCATGGTATCTCATACAAGCCACTCATGAGATTTTCTGGGTGGGGGTATTAAATGCCCTCATATACTTACCTACACTCTTCGAATTCCTAGTTGGACATATTGTTGACCGCCATAAGAAAAAGACCCTTCTTATCGCATTAGAAATCGGGCAAGCCTTTGGCTCTTTGTTACTCTTTTTATTGTTACTACTTAATATAGACTTTCCTCTATTATTATGTATTTCTGCCTTTCTATGCAGCTTATTTGGGATGAATACCTATACGACGCAAGACGCATTTTTACCACTCCTGGTTGCTAAAGAAGATATGGATAAGTCTCAATCATACATGATAATGGCTTATCAAATGTCTGATTACTTATTTAATGGTTTGATTGGTTTTGCTCTCAAAGTTATCCATCCTTTATTCCTAATAGCCACCTCTGTTGCCTCCTTTGTAGGATCTGCAAGTATTTTTAATACTATTGCTATTGATGAAGAAATCCCAAAAGTAGATTCTGAATCAAAAATCGATTGGCTAGAAGGTTTTAAGTTACTTAAAAAATATCAGATGCCTCTCTGGCTTATGCTTGGAGAGACAATTGCAAATATCATGTTTTCTGGTCTATCTATTTACATAGTGCAGCTTGCAGAAGAATGGAATGACCCTGTTTTCTTAGGTTTTTTCGGGGTCTGCACTTCCATAGGTGTCGTAATCGGTAGTGCTTTAATCACCACAAAAGCATGGGACTCCTATTCACGTTCAACCAAGATGATTTTAGGCTCGTTATTCTATGGCATTTTTATGTTCTTAGCAAGTCTCCTAACAAGAAATCCTATCGCACTACTCTTTATGGTAGGCTTATCTTCTGTCTTCCTAGGATTTAACTACACCGTCCATAATCCATTAATTTTAGAGTTTGTTCCTGAACAATTCTTGGGACGAGTCTTGTCGGCAAAAAGTACTATAGCAGTGGGCATTATGCCACTAGCTTCTCTAGCGTGGGGGGCTTTAGCAAACTATATTCCAACTCACTCCTTTTTCATGATTTTTGGCTTATCCTATATGCTTATTTCATTGATTTATATACTTGTTTTCCCACACCTTAAGTCACAAATACTCTAAAGTCTTCCCAAAATAGGATTCAGCACATTAACCTAAGAGAAAATTGCAATTGCGCCAGCCCTCTGCTCTTACCCACAAAGAAAAGTCCCAATATATCATATATGATATATTGGGACTTTTTCATTTCTAACGATAGAAGCCCTGCTGACACAATGTGTCAGTAGGGCTTTCTTGTCGTCTCGAAGGTTCCCAACCAGAGCCACTGACAACTCATCAAACGCCTTAAGAACTCAATGCCTTATCTAGAGCGCATAATCTGCCCATCCTCTAGTACAAATACCGCATCATAGCGATGAGCACTGGATTCATCTGAGTGATGAGAGATGTGTAACAAGGTGAGCCTAGGCCAACCTAACAAGAGATTTTCTGCTTGCTTAAATGACTCTGGATCCAAGGCGGATAGCCCCTCATCCACAATTAAGATTGGCTTATGCTGCAAAAGTGCTCTGATTAAGGCGATACGTTGCTTCTGTCCACCCGACAAGGCACTTTCTTCGTTATATTGTTCTTGCTTAAGGTGGCGCACGTCAGGGAAACGGTCTCCTAACCCGAATGCTTGAATGAGTCGCATGACTTCTTCTTCATCACACATCTGACGTAGCGTAATGTTATCCCACATACTCCCCCATAACATCTGAGCTTTTTGTGGTACATAGGCAATGTAATGTTGAATTTGCTCGTAGGTCAACTGGTCTAAGGAATACTTATCTAACAAGACCGTCCCTGTAGGAGCGATTACGTCCCCTGTCAAAAGAGCCACTAAGCTGGTCTTGCCAATACCGCTTTTCCCCGTTAATAAGTAGCGCTTACCCGGTTGAAGGGTTAGGTTAAGCCCTCGGAAGAGAGGCGACTGTTCAAGCTGGCTCACTGCCACCACAGGTTGATTGGCTGAACATTCAACCACGAGCGTTTCCATGACTGGTTCCTGCTCGAGCTGATGCTTGGTATCTTGTATCGCTGATAAGTCGCTTAAGGCACTAATCAACAGCTGAATGGGTAATACCAATTCGAGCGAAATACTATATATGGACGTCAGCCCGCCTACAGTCAACTGCCCCTCCAACACTTGAAGCCCACCAATCCACAAGATTACCAAGGTCGTTGCGTAAAACCCTAATCCTGCTAGGACATTCACGAGTGCACTATAGGATGATTTTGTATTCGCAATACGATTTATGTCAGCATAGTCACGCGTCAGATCTTCTGCATATTCCCGTTCGCTTTGGTGGTTACGCAGGAGACCGAAATTCTGTAAATAATTAACGAACCGCCGGCTATAAGCTGATTTACGGGACAAATAGTCTTGTTCTATTCTAGCTCTTAGCCGTTTGAACAACAGCGGCAGCACAAGTGGAACCACAGAGGCAATGAAAATCCATACAGCCGTCACCCAGTTTAGACTGAGCAAAGCGACAGCAGCAATCAAAAATGAAATCGTCCCTTGGTAAACAGATAAGAGCGTATCATAATGGAGGCTCTTGACCTCTTCAATATCATTCGTCACTTGTGAGAGGTAGTGGGCCACATCTTGTTCAACCGCTCGTGGTCTCAAAGTCAAAATACGTGATAGCAAGGTTCCATGCAACCTAAAGCCTTGACTATTTAGGTAGCGAGCGTTCAAAACTTGTCTCCCATATTCAACCAATAACATCCCCAAAATAATGATGGCTGTCACCATGATCTGATAAGAGAACTGCCCGTAATCTTGCGCGACCACTGCATTAAGAATGTACTGAATACGGTAATTAAATACAATATTCAGCACTGCTACTAACGTGATACAGACTAAGGTCGACCATAAATACTTATGTTTCATTTTGTCCCCCCTTGTGATAGCTCGATGTATCAGGTGGCAGATATTTTTTGTGGTAAGGCCCACTGAGTTTAATTCTCTCTCCCATTCTAATATACCGCATAGTATTTTATATTTAACCAATCAGAATGTTTACTAGAGAAAAGAGTTCAGAATGTTTACTAGAGAAAAGAGTACGGTTTAATTATACCTGTTAAGGTTACATCTATCAATCTTAGCCACACAATAGACTATATGCAATAAACAATTATAATACAGTATCAAAATTAACCAATCACGCCTAACAGTACCCTATCCGCTAGTGTTACTAGCAAACAGAGTGCGGTTCCGTTTTTACCCACAAAGAAAAGTCCCAATATATCATATATGATATATTGGGACTTTTTAATTTCTAACGATAGAAGCCTTGCTCTGGATCATAAGGATGCCAGAGGTCGGAACGAATCTGGTTGAAGGCCTCATAAACCCGTTGGGACAGGCGCCCAACTTGGTCGAAGCGCGCATCATAGTCATTCCAGGAGTTGGTGTAGACGGCAATGGAATAGCTGCCGTACTGGGTCACGAAGGTAGCCACGTCATTTTGCTCTGGGGCACCTAGACCTGACTTGTTCCAGGAATCTGTCTCATAGAGATAGGTCCGCAGGAAGGAATGGCTGTTGAGTCGCAACTTGTCAATGAGCATGGAATCCCATGGCTCGCCGTTGAGTTCATGGTTGGCTAGTTTGGCGAAGAGCCGCGCCGCATTATCTGGGGTGGTCTGGAAACGGCCATTATCATTCTGGTAGTACTTACCTTCCAGATAGGTGTCCAACATGCCCAACTCATGGGCGTGCTGGGTCACGATGCCCCCGCCACCCACGGCTTCAATCAGCATATTAGCCGCCGTGTTATCACTATAGATGGCCACATAATCGACAAGCTCGTCTAGGCTGTAAACCGTCCCTGCCGGTGACTCATTAATATGGCCGGCACCCGGCACAATATTGGAACCTTCCATGGCCATGGTCTGGCTTGGCTGGAGCTTGCCTTCCTTGTACTGGCGGTACAACTCGGTCAAGACATAGATTTTCTGCGTGCTGGCTGGGAAGAAGATTTGATTATCCACATCCACTTGGGCCATAGTCTCATTATCGACGAAGGAAGCCCCCGCCATAATGCCCATGCTGTCGATTTCCTCGCGCATGATTTGCTGGACGGTGTCAATGAGCTTACGTTCGCTATAGTTGGTTAAGACATAGTCTTGATAGGTCAAATCCTGACGAATCCAGCCCAAGTCTTGGTAGCCGATGGCCACATGGAGCCAGGTCTGGTTATCGACTACGGCTTCCTCGGTCACTTCCATAGGAATGTCCGCATACTTGTTGGTATTGGCTAGGAAGTAGGAGTTAGGCTGGCCTGGGAAATTGGATAGTAAGAGCCCATCTCGGCCGCGGTTGAGAATGGAATAACGAATGGACTGGCGGTCCACGTAATACATCGGTTCACTCTTAGCCTTAAGGTAGACAAAGCGGGCTTGGTAACTCGGCACGAAGGACTGGATAAAGGTCGCCTCATCAGCCCGTAGTCGAGCCGTTTCCTTGTCGATGGTTGCCTGCTGATCTAGGCGGCCATCCTTATAGTAGGTCCACTCACTACCAGGTTGGCCAACCCAGCCCGTATAAGGCCGGCCATGGCGATAGAGGTATTCCTCCTGCTGCTGGCCCCAATACCAGGCGAAACCATTGGCATCCGTATCGGTCACCTGACGAACCCGCCGAGCGAAGGAGGTCTCGGTACGCTTATCTAATTCTTGCTTAGTAAAATACTGGGCGCTAGGCGCTTGGTTTTCAGGTTGAATGTCGACCTGACGTAGGTCCTCAACCAATACCTCCCGCTGGGGATCCAGGTCCACCGTATAGGTATCCACCCAGTTGGCCGCCCGCGCCAAGTGCGAGCGCTCAGTCGATTGCTTCATTTGCGGCATGAGCCAGAGGAAAAAGGCCGCTGCCACTAGCACCAGACCCGCCACCAAGCCCAGAGCTAATAGATAGTATCGTTTGTAGGAGCCAGGCGTCTGCTCTGTTCTAGTCTTCTTAGGCGCTTTCTGACCCTTATGATCGGAACGGTACTGAGCCCGTGTTGGTTGACTCAAGCTGGCTGCCCCCCTTCTTGATTAGCCGGCGCAATCACAAAACGGAAGCGCGGCAGGAAGTGTTGGAAGAGGGCCTCGGTGTAGGCTAAGGTCGGCATCATGGCTTGGAAGTCCGGATAGGAGAAGCGTTCCCGTAGGGCAATCTCATCCGCCCCCTGGTTGACCGCACTGGACACGATATAGGCGTCATAGTCTAACTCGGTCAGGCCGCCCCCTTGGTCAGCATACCACTGACCGGCCACTAGGCGGAAGATATAGT
>ERZ772912.1115-NODE-1115-length-11132-cov-15.128284_pt1 | contig 11132 bp, 10 predicted proteins | sample MGYA00512119_ERZ772912 | MGnify/ENA primary metagenome ERZ772912 (study PRJEB29015, sample SAMEA2738048) | human oral metagenome | biome: human oral; feature: human-associated habitat; material: saliva | place: China | collected 2230 ...
TTACCCTTGTCGCAAGCGGCAGTGCAGCGGCGGCCGAAATGGCAAAAGTTGAAGGAGGCAGCTACCGCCCGCTCTATCTGAAGAAAGAAACAAGCATCATTAAAGTCAAACCCTTCCAAATCGACAAATATCCCGTTACCAATGCCGAATTTGCAGAGTTTGTCAAAAAACACCCGCAGTGGCAAAAAGGCAAAGTCAGCTCCAAACAAGCCGAACCTGCCTACCTCAAACACTGGGTTAAAACCGGCAGCAACAGCTATGCGCCCAAACCCAACGAACTGAAACATCCGGTAACCAACGTATCTTGGTTTGCCGCCAATGCCTACTGTACTGCGCAAGGCAAACGCCTGCCGACCATAGACCAATGGGAATTTGCCGGACTTGCCTCCGCCACACAGAAAAACGGTTCTGCCGAACCCGGATACAACCGTACCATTCTTGACTGGTATGCAGACGGCGGCAGAAACGGCTTACGCGATGTCGGCAAAAGCAAACCCAACTACTGGGGCATTTACGATATGCACGGCTTGATTTGGGAATGGACGGAAGACTTCAACAGCAGCCTGCTCTCGTCTGGCAATGCCGATACGCAAATGTTTTGCAGCGGCGCATCCGTAGGCTCTAGCGACCCATCGAATTACGCCGCCTTCCTGCGCTACGGCATACGCACCAGCCTGCAATCCAAATACGTCCTGCACAACCTAGGCTTCCGCTGCGCCTCGAAATAACAGGTTTCATCACCAAAGCAGCTTTGGCGGTACTGAAAGGTATCGCCTTTTTTTTGAGTTTGAGGTTAATTTGAAAATAGCGAATGGACAAAACCTCGTGCCTAACAAATTTAGCATGACCAAGTTTCTAACGGGCTGAATATTCCAAGCAACTGGTCTATTTCTCTACCTCTTCCTAATTTTCATTAATAAATATACCGGCAAACCAAAAGGTCGTCTGAATGTTTTTCAGACGACCTTTTATTCTCATGCCTATCAAGCTGACTGTATCGGGATGATACGGTTTTGATTGCGTTTTGCACCGCCTTCGCAATAATTGACTTTGACGTATTCTTCGACAATCTCTAAGAATTCGGCTGCGATGTTGTCGCCTTTTAAAGTCACTTTGCGTTCTCCGTCAACATAAACCGGGGCAACAGGGGTTTCGCCGGTTCCGGGCAGGCTGATGCCGATGTCTGCCAGTTTGCTTTCGCCCGGTCCGTTAACGACGCAGCCCATGACGGCAACGTTTAAAGATTCTACACCGGGGTAAATGGTGCGCCATACGGTCATTTTTTGACGAAGGTAATTTTGTACGTCTTGGGCAAGCTCTTGGAAGACTGTACTGGTGGTGCGTCCGCAGCCCGGGCAGGCGGTAACCATGGGGGTAAACGAGCGCAGTCCCATGGTTTGTAGAATTTCCTGACCGACGATGACTTCCTGCGTGCGCGAGCTGCCGGGTTCAGGGGTCAGGGAAATGCGGATGGTGTCGCCGATACCTTCTTGAAGCAGTACGGCCAAGGCGGCAGTCGAAGCGACAATGCCTTTGCTGCCCATGCCTGCTTCTGTCAAGCCTAAGTGGAGCGGATATTGGCAGCGGCTGCCCAGCTCGCGGTAAACCTGAATCAAATCTTGAACAGAGCTGACCTTGCACGACAAGATGATTTTGTTTTCAGGCAAACCTAATCGGACGGCCTTTTCAGCAGATTCCAACGCCGAAATAATCAAGGCTTCTTTCATGATTTCTTCGGGCTGTTTGGGCGATGAGGATGCCAGATTGGCATCCATCATGCGCTTGGCGAGGCTTTGGTCAAGCGAACCCCAGTTGACGCCGATACGGACGGCTTTGTCGTTTTCGGCGGCAGTCCGAATCATATAGGCAAATTTTTCATCGCCTTTTGCGCCTTTGCCGACATTACCGGGGTTGATACGGTATTTGGACAAGGCTTTGCCGCACTCGGGAAATTCTGCCAACAGACGTTCGCCATTGAAATGGAAGTCGCCAATCAGCGGGGTGGTGTAACCCATGTCGTCCAAACGTTGACGGATTTCGGCAACTTTGGAGGCGGCTTCCGGGCTATTGACGGTAATGCGCACCATTTCTGAGCCTGCATCGCTCAATTCTTTGACTTGCAGGGCGGTTGCTTTAGCATCTGCGGTGTCGGTATTGGTCATCGATTGCACGACAACGGGTGCATCCGAACCGACGATGAGATGATCGATTTGTACTTGATGGGTTTGGCGGCGTTTGGGTGTGTTCATCTTTATTTTTTTCCTGCTACAAAGGAAGCTGATTTTTCACCGGCAACCCGGTATTCTGCCAGATTGATGGTTGTCCCGCCGTAATTGGCTTGTGCGCCTGTGGCAATACCGATCCAGACATTGTAGGGCGCACCGCCTTTAAAACGCCTTTCGCTTCCTGCGGGAATGATCCGGCTGAAAATCATGGTGCCTTTCTTGTCGGTGATAATCAGATTGCTTCGGTATTGGACTTTAATCCAAAGCTCGTCTGAATCGACTTTGACTTCAGGTGCGGATGCCGCTGCTTCGGATGCGGCGACACTTGAAGCTGCTTTTTCGGCATTGGATATTTCTTGTTTGCCGTTTTCTGCCATATTGGAAACGGCAACATTTTCTTTTTTCAAATCCGGCGTCTGCATACTGTTGCGTACTGCATCGCTGTTTTGCGCGACTTGTTGTTCGTTTTCATGATTGGACTTGCTTTGCCAAACATAAATACCGCCGCCAAGCAGGATGAGCGCCGCCATGCCCAAAACCCATTTGGGAAAACCGACTTTTTCACCATCTTGGTAATTCAAGCTGGCATTTTGCCTGCGATCAACCAGATAGACATGGTCTTCTTCCGGCGCGGAAATGGCTTTCAGACGACCTGTAATGGTTGCTTCATCGATTTTCAACAGACGGGCATAAGAACGCAGATAGCCCATAACGAAGACCAATCCTGAAAAGAAAGAATAGTCTCCTTTTTCGAGCGCTTCAATTTGTTCGGCAGACAGTTTCAACCGTCGTGCTACTTCGTCAATATCCCAACCTGATTTGTGTCTGAGTTGTCCCAGCTCATCACCCAATGATTTGGCAGCTTGAATGTCGTATTCGTTTTTCTTTTGATTTTCCATGTAGTTACTTACCTGTGGTTACTGCCTGTAATTGTTCCGAGTAGGGGAAGTTTGCCCTTAACTGGGCTTCGTATTCGTAGGCTGCCTGGCTATTACCCAAAGCGGTCGCCAATTTCCAACCCAGCAGCAAATCATCTGCCTGCAAGACATCGACTTTGCTTTGGTATTGACGGAAATAATAGTCCGCTTCGTTTAAATTGCCTGCCAGCATTTTGGTTCTTGCCAATTCTTTAAATGCAGGCGGGAATTGAGGTTGCGCAGCCAAAGAGCGTTCAAGATAAGCTTCTGCCAGCGAATATTGGCCCATCTTCGCGCTGCAAATGCCCTTGTTGAGGTTGGCGATAAACGGAGAAGGATAAGTCGGATCGGCCAGGGCTTTGTCAAAATAACTGATGGACTGGGCAGGATTATTCATCTCGCTGCACAAGAACCAGCCGTAGTTATTGTTGATTTCCGCATTGTCAGGTTTCAAAGATAGGGCTTTTTGGAAGCTTTCCTGCGCCTTTTCGCGCACTTTGAGATATTGATAGATTTGCGCGCGAACCAGCCATGCATCTTCATTGCTGCTGTCCGCTTTCAATGCCTCTTCAATGCTCACCGTTGCTTGACGGTAATCGCCCCCGCGCATGTATTCGATAGCCAACTGGGTTTTGATATTGGCGACTTGTGTTGCACGTTCCGCTCTGCTTGGACCTTTCGGGCCAGCGCATGCGCCCAAAACCAAAGTTAAAATAATGGGTTGCCAAATGTTCAGTTTCATAATCAGCTCTGTTGTTCAACCAAAATCTGCTGCCATTTTTGTTGGCGGCGTGTTTTATCTTGTACTTGTCCTGCCAATTGACCGCAAGCTGCGTCAATATCGTCGCCACGTGTTTTGCGGACGGTTACCACGAATCCTGCCTGCTGCAAAATATCGCGGAAAACGCGGATATTTTCATTGGTAGAGCGTTCGTAGCCGGAATTGGGGAAAGGATTGAATGGAATCAGATTGAATTTGCACGGTACGTCTTTTACCAGCTCAATCAGTTCGCGCGCATGTTGCGCTTTATCATTGATTCCGTCCAACATAACGTATTCAAAAGTAATGAAATCTCTTGGTGCTTTGACCAAATAGCGTTGGCATGCCGCCATCAACTCTTTCAACGGATATTTTTTATTCAGCGGAACGATTTGATCGCGTACTTCGTCGTTGGAAGCATGAAGGGATACTGCCAGCGCAACAGGCATCGCATCGCGCAGCCTGTCCATTTGCGGCACCATACCCGATGTAGAAACGGTAACGCGGCGGCGGCTGAGGCCGTAGCCATGATCGTCCAGCATAATGCTCAGCGCAGTAACGACATTATCAAAGTTCGCCATTGGCTCGCCCATGCCCATCATGACTACATTGGAAATCACGCGTTCGTTTTTCGGCGTAACGCCCATTGCTTTATTTGCCCACCACAGTTGCCCAATGATTTCGGCAGCGGTCAGATTACGGTTGAAACCTTGGCGGCCGGTAGAACAGAAGGTACATTCCAATGCGCAGCCGACTTGAGAGGAAATACACAACGTACCGCGTTCTGCTTCGGGAATAAACACCGTTTCCACGCCGTTGCCCGTTCCTACATCCAACAGCCATTTGCGCGTCCCATCGGCAGATTCTTGCGCCATCATCAGTTTGGGCACATCCACGCTTGCCTGTTCGTTAAGTTTCAGGCGCAGGGATTTTGCCAAATCGGTCATTTCATCGAAACTTTGCGCACCGGCTTGGTGGATCCAGCGCATGACTTGTTTGGCGCGGAACGGTTTTTCGCCCATCTCGGCAAAATGATGGGTCAGTCCGTTTAAATCGTAATTCAGCAGATTGGTTTTCATGTGGTTTATTTCTTGGTAAAGCTTTTAATAAAGGCTGTCGTGATAAATCTTGCGAATCCGGCGGATTAGGACGTTGCATAGTGGGTTTGAACATGTCCTGAATCTTGTTGAGCAAACAGCTTTTATTTCCAAGCTCCTTCTATCATATTTTCAGACGACCCCCATTTGAGAAAGGTCGTCTGAAAACAGATTGAGACAAACAATATCGACAAAACCGTCCAAACGCCCGAACCGGTCGGACGTTCGAACGGCATCTATCGTTAACGCGGGCAGATTTCGCTTTGGCTGAAGAAGTAGGCAATCTCGATTGCTGCATTTTCCAGACTGTCAGAACCATGTACGGCATTTACGCTGAGAGACTCGGCAAAATCCGCACGTATCGTACCGGGAGCAGCTTCCGTAGGGTTGGTCGCGCCCATCAGTTCACGGTTTTTTGCAACGGCATTTTCACCTTCCAATACCTGAATCATGACAGGGCCGCTGGTCATAAAGGCAACCAAGTTGTCGTAAAAAGGACGCTCTTTATGAACAGCATAAAACTCTTGGGCTTCGCGCACGCTGAGGTGCTTCATTTTGGCGGCGACAATACGTAGTCCGTTTTCTTCAAAACGGCTGTAAATTTTTCCGATTACATTTTTACCTACAGCATCGGGTTTAACGATGGAAATCGTGCGCTCAATAGCCATATTATGTCCTTGTTTTTATTGCATTGTACAATAGTCTGAGGTTGGGGAAAATGAACTGCTATTTTATCAAATTTCAGTATACTTTGGGAAAAGCCGCTCTTTTTTCTTCTCCTGAATCTTATTTTTTCAACGTCAGATGCGGTTGCTCCAAATAAACTTCCGATTGCATTTCCACCATACGGCTGGCAGTACGGGTAAATTCTTCGGCGAAATCGCCTTCGACATAAATATCGTTTACGCCTACCGCGCTGGTGGCACAGAGTTTTACTCGGAAATCGTACAATACGTCAATCAGCCATGTAAGGCGGCGCGCTTCGGCTTTTTCCTGCGGCGTCAGGCGTTCCAATCCTGATACGAACACCATTTCATAATGTTCGGCCAAATAGAGGTAATCGGCTTGCGAACGCGGACCAAAGCATAAAGCGCGGAAATCGAACCAAATGGCGCGGTCGGATTGGGCTTTATGTGGAATTTCACGCCCGTGTATTACGCTGACGCCGGGGTTCAGTTCGGAAATTCCCGCCATTTCTTTAAACAAATCAGCCAATTTCTGCTCGTTTTCTTCATTATTGGGAACAAAGAAAATTTCGGCAGGACGTAAAGTGCGCAGGCGGTAGTCTTCCCCCCCGTCAACATTTAAGACGGTCAGACTGGATTCAATCAGCGCGATGGTCGGCAGAAAGCTGCTTCTGTTTTGACCTTGGGGATAAAGCTCGGACGGGGCGTAGTTAGAAGTTGCCACCAAAACCACGCCTTCGCTCAACAAGTTTTCCAGCAGGCGCCCCAGAATCATCGCATCTGCAATATCGCTGACGTGAAATTCGTCAAAACACAATACGCGGGTCTCTTTGGCAATCTCAGCAGCAACTGCTTTTAAAGGGTTGGCTTCACTTTTCAAGTCTTTCAAACGCTTATGGATTTCCGCCATAAAGGCATGAAAGTGGACACGGCGTTTGCGGCGGTATGGCAAACAGCCGAAAAAAGCGTCCATCAAGAAACTTTTACCACGACCCACGCCGCCATAAAAATACAGACCTTTCGGTACTTGGGGAGAGCGCAGGCTGCGCCCTAGGAAACGATTGCGTTTGCGTTTGAACATCATCAGTTCCGTCCACAAACGATCCAAATATTCAATCGCCCGCGCCTGTGCTTCATCGCGGATGAAATTCGGTTGTTCGGCTGCAGCCTGATACCAAGTCAGCGGGCTGTGGTTTTCAAACGGAGGGGCGACAAACAGTTGACCTCTATCACTCATATCTGACCTTTATTATGTTTTTGGGTTTGACAATTATAGTGGATTAACTTTAAACCAGTACGGCATTGCCTCGCCTTAGCTCAAAGAGAACGATTCTCTAAGGTGCTGAAGCACCAAGTGAATCGGTTCCGTACTATCTGTACTGTCTGCGGCTTCGTCGCCTTGTCCTGATTTTTGTTAATCCACTATATGGTTCATAAAAAATCACGGCATTTCAGACGACGGCAGAGGTCGTCTGAACATGTCGTAATTCTATCCTGACTGCATTTAAAATGCTATTTTGCCACTTTGCCTGACTGTTACCGTCAGAAATATCGTTATATCGTTATTGGGATTCTCCGCCATTGATTGAGTGCAACGGCTGCAACTTTACAGCAGCCTTTTCTATCAGGCAGCGGAAACGGGAAGGGATTCGCCTTTTTCAGACGACCTCAAGCAGGAAAGGTTGTGAAATACCCGTCCACACCATATTGCTTCAAGACGTTTTTCAGTTCGGGAATTCGGATTGCGGGATCGACCGCCATCGGTGGCATGGGCGGTTCTACGCCTTCTTCGTTTTGGTTGCGCATCCAGTCCGCCATCGCAAAAATGCGGATAAGGACAGGCTCGGCGAGGTCTTTGCTGATTTCCAATTCGTTCATGGCTTGGGCGAAACAGGCGACCCATTCGTCGCGCACTTGCATATTCACGGCAAAGGGCATGTGCCGCGCCCGCAGCATGGGATGGCCGTATTTCTGCTCGAACAAGGGCGGGCCGCCGAGCCAGCCGCTGAAAAATTCGTAGAGTTTTTCGCGAATCAGCGTCATGTCTTCGCCGTGCATCTGGCGCAGGGCGCGGTATTGCGGCTCGAGTTCCATCAAGTCGTAAAAGCGGTCGGTCAGGTTGCGTACGCCTGCTGCGCCGCCGAATGCGTGATACATAGTGTTCTTTCTTTAAAGGTCGTCTGAAACGGGGATTTTAATGGACTGAGCCGCCTGCGTCATGCACGAGATCGTCTGAAAACGCGGCCTGGGCAAAATCAAACCGGCAAACGGGTTTTCAGACGACCCCAAGGGCGTTATGATTCAATTATTAACAAAGATTCATAAACCGCCCGTCTGCAAAGCGGTAAACCATAGAGGAAACCCGACCCATGCACACCATACGCGCCTTGCTCGTCCTGCTCGGCTGCCTCGCACTCGGCGAAACCGCCGCCTACCTTACGGGCATCAAATTGCCCGGCAGCATCATCGGCATGGGCATTCTGTTTGCCATGCTTCAGGCGGAGTGGGTGAAAGCCGAGTGGTTGCAGCAGCTTACCGACGCGCTGATGGCAAACCTGACGCTTTTCCTTGTGCCGCCTTGTGTCGCCGTCATCAGCTATTTGGATTTGATTGCCGACAGTTGGCTGTCGATACTCGTCTCCGCCGCCGCCAGTACCGTGTGCGTCCTGTTGGTTACGGGCAAAGTGCATCAATGGATACGGGAGAAAATCTGATGGACGGCATCCTTTCCCTGTGGCAACAGCCCAGCGTCCTGCTTTTCCTGACGCTGGCAGTTTACGCGCTGGCACTCATCCTCCGCGCGCGGACGGGCTATCTGCTGCTCAACCCCGTCTTAATCAGCACCGTTACCCTGATTGCCTACCTCAAAATCCTCGACATCGATTACGCCGTGTACCACGATGCCGCGCAGTTTATCGACTTCTGGCTCAAGCCCGCCGTCGTCGCGCTCGCCGTCCCGCTCTACCAAAACCGTCAAAAAATCTTCAGCCAGTGGCTGCCCGTCATCGTCTCGCAGCTCGCCGGCAGCGTGACCGGCATCATCACAGGCATGTATTTCGCCAAATGGCTGGGCGCGGAGCGCGAAGTCGTCCTCTCGCTCGCCGCCAAATCCGTGACCAACCCCATCGCCATCGAAATCACCCGCACCATAGGCGGCATCCCCGCCATCACCGCCGCCACCGTCATCGTTGCCGGGCTGGTCGGGCAGATCGCCGGTTATACCGTACTTAAAAACACCGTCGGCATGCCCTCGTCTGTCGGCATGTCGCTCGGCACCGCCTCACACGCCATGGGCATCGCCGCCTCACTCGAGCGCAGCCGGCGCATGGCGGCATACGCAGGGCTGGGGCTGACCCTCAACGGCGTGCTGACCGCCGCCATCGCCCCGATTATCATCCCCGTATTAGGATTCTGAACACTTTTCAGACGACCCCGATGAACCAAAAGGTCGTCTAAAAACCAAATCAACAACAACCCCAAACAAAGGAGCAGCAAAATGGCAGTCAACCTTACAGAAAAAACCGCAGACCAACTGCTGAACATCGACGGCATCCAACTCTTCACCGCCCGCGCAGGCATCAAACAAACCGACCGCGCCGACCTCACCCTGATGGTACTTTCCGGCGGCAACACCGTCGGTGCCGTCTTTACCACCAACCGCTTCTGCGCCGCCCCCGTCCACATCGCCAAATCACACCTCTTCGACGAAGACGGCGTGCGCGCCATCATCATCAACACCGGCAACGCCAACGCCGGTACAGGCGCGCAAGGCAGAATCGACGCCATCGAAACCTGCGCCGCCACCGCCGAACAAACCAGCTGCAAACCCTCCCAAGTCCTCCCGTTCTCCACAGGCGTCATCCTCGAGCCCCTGCCCGTCGGCAAAATCGTCGCCGCCCTGCCCAAAATGCAACCCGCCGACTGGGCGGATGCCGCACGCGCCATCATGACCACCGACACCGTGCCCAAATCCGCCTCGCGCGAAGGCAGCGTCGGCGAAAAACACACCGTCCGCGCCACCGGCATCGCCAAAGGCTCCGGCATGATCCACCCCAACATGGCGACCATGCTCTCCTTCATCGCCACCGATGCCAAAGTTTCCCAACCCGTCCTCCAACTGATGACCCAAGAAATCGCCGACGAAACCTTCAATACCATCACCGTTGACGGCGACACCAGCACCAACGACAGCTTCGTCATCATCGCCACCGGCAAAAACAGCCAAAGCGAAATCGACAACATCGCCGACCCGCGCTACAAACAGCTCAAAGACCTGCTCGGCAGCCTCGCCCTCGAACTTGCCCAAGCCATCGTCCGCGACGGCGAAGGCGCGACCAAATTCATCACCGTCCGCGTCGAAAACGCCAAAACCCGCGACGAAGCCCGCCAAGTCGCCTACGCCGTCGCCCACTCGCCCCTTGTTAAAACCGCCTTCTTCGCCTCCGACCCCAACCTCGGCAGACTGCTCGCCGCCATCGGCTACGCCGGCATCGCCGATTTGGACGCCGACATCCTCGAAATGTATCTGGACGACGTATTGGTTGCCGAAAACGGCGGCCGCGCCGCAAGCTACACCGAAGAACAAGGACAGGCAGTGATGGCGAAAGACGAAATCACCGTCCGCATCAAACTCCACCGCGGACAAGCCGCCGCCACCGTCTATACCTGCGACCTGTCGCACGACTACGTCTCCATCAACGCAGACTACCGCTCGTAAGGACAGATTGTATAGTGGATTAAATTTAAATCAGGACAAGGCGACGAAGCCGCAGACAGTACAGATAGTACGGAACCGATTCACTTGGTGCTTCAGCACCTTAGAGAATCGTTCTCTTTGAGCTAAGGCGAGGCAACGCCGTACTGGTTTAAAGTTAATCCACTATAAGTTTTGGGTTTTCAGACGACGTCTGAGGTCGTCTGAAAGTTTGAAACAATGGTTTGAGAACGGCAAAAAACGCGTGCGCGCATACTGCATACACCCTACACCTCGGTTTTAAAGTTTGTGCCGTCCGCAGGTAGGGTGAGTGGCGTAGCCATGCACGCGGTTAGTAGAGATTCAGGCTACGGCTTACTGCGCCACATCAAGGGAAACACGATCGAAAAGAAAGATATTTCCAGCAATTTTCAATTTGTAGCGTGGGCTATGCCCGCGAAAATATAAAAGATCGTCTGAAACCTGTACGCAGGCTTTCAGACGACCTTTGCTTTCCAAAAACAAACCGTGGGCAGAGCCCACGCTACGGTTGGGTCAACGCATCCACCATCTTTAAAACTCCTCCTCTGAAAATACAAAAATATCTCAACTTATTATTGCAAAGGCCTCAGGTTTTCAGACGACGCTTGAGGTCGTCTGAAAGTTTGAAACAATGGTATGGTTTGAGACGGCAAAAAACGCGTGCGTGCGTACCGCACACACCCTTGTATATCGGAACTCCCGTATCATAGCA
>ERZ772912.1124-NODE-1124-length-11097-cov-4.357816_pt1 | contig 11097 bp, 10 predicted proteins | sample MGYA00512119_ERZ772912 | MGnify/ENA primary metagenome ERZ772912 (study PRJEB29015, sample SAMEA2738048) | human oral metagenome | biome: human oral; feature: human-associated habitat; material: saliva | place: China | collected 2230 ...
GGCTCCTGAGCCCCACCAATGAGCGTCATCTTCATCCTGCAGCCGCATCTGCTTCCGTGATAGAACCTGCTTATGCGGGTGCAGAGTCGGGGGACGCGTATTGTTTCTCGTCCGGCAAACGCGGTTCGCACGCGGCGTCCGATCCTTACCCTTCCACGTTCGGAAGCGGCCACAATACTACTGTTTTCCGCCCCGATGCGGTGACGAGTACCTTTTCCGGCAACGTGCAGGGGGCATCACGCACCCGCCGAGCAGTCCAGCCCGGAGCCAGCATCAGCTACACAGCAAACCAGCGCCACGAAGTCAACCCCGGAACCAGAACAGGCCACCCACATCACACCCCGCCCCTGCCCCCCCACTGGCGCCCCGACCCTGCCATGGATCGCTGGCAGGATGACCTGATCGGTGCGGTATCGGAGCCCAGCGAGCAGGAGGTATTCGGCTACATCCAGTCTGCCTCCCGGGCGCTGGGCTTTGATCATGTCTCCTATGGCTTTCAGGCACCGCTTCCCCTGAGCCGCCCGACTGATCTGGCACAACGATTACCCACCCGCCTGGCAGAAGCATTACATGGACATGGGCTATCCTGCGGTGGACCCCCGCATCATCCGGGCACGACAGTCTCCGGAACCGTTTCTGTGGAGTGCGGAGCTGTTCAGGGACGTTCCTGAACTCTGGGCCGACATGCAGACCGCGGGTCTGGCCTATGGCTGGACCCAGTCCGTACTGAATGAACCGGGCGGCATCAGCATGCTGTCGCTATGTCGCAGCACGCCCATCACCGAACAGGACCTGCAGACCCGCCTGCAGCACATGCAGTGGCTGGCGCTGCTGGCCCACAAGGCGTTTTCAAAGCTCATTCGCGCCCGGATTGCCAGCAACGCACCGTCGCTGACGGAACGCGAGCTGGAGGTGCTGCGCTGGACAGCCGACGGCAAATCGGCGCAGGACATTGCCGAGATACTGCTGCTGTCCAAGAACACGGTGGATTTCCATATCCGGAATTCCATCAACAAGCTGGATGTTCCCAACAAGACTGCCGCGGTGGTTCGCGCCGTGCTGCTGGGGCTTTTCCAGTAGCGCGGCCAGCGGCGTGTCATGCCCCGCTGGGCCCCGGTCGTGCCCTGCACGACTCACGCTCATGCACGCATGGCTCCGTGCGGAACATGCGCCCAGGAATCACGCCAATGGTCAGGCCGAATTTTGGTAGTTTTCTTTTCCTCCCATTTTTAACAGCATAAGACTCCCGGTGTTTCGTGTCTCCCGCCCGGTACGGGCTGTGGAAGCTGGCCACGGAGCGCTCTCCGGACGGGAAGGTCCGGGCTTTCGGTGGGCACAGAACGACAGACACACAGACATGGACAAGTGGCAGGAGGAGCTGATTCGTCATCACGCCGACGAATCGACAGACATGCGCACGGTATTCAGCACGATCGAGAAAGCCGCGCATGCACTGGCGTTCGATCACGTGGCCTATTGTTACCAGGCGTCATTGCCGGCCAGCAAGCCGCGCATCACGCTGATCGACAATTACCCGAAGGCCTGGCGGGCCCGGTATCTGGAAGCGGGCTATCTGGAGCAGGATCCGCGTCTTCAGTGCGGCGCACGCTCGCAGCGGCCGATCATGTGGACCGACGAGCTGTTTTCCGAAGTACCCGCACTGTGGCGAGATTCGCGCGAGCATGGCCTGTGCCATGGCTGGAGCCAGTCCGTGCAGGACGGCCCTGGCGGCATGGGCATGACCTCGCTGTCACGCACCTTCCCCGCCCTGTCCGCTCACGAGCTGAACGAGAAGTACGACCGCATGCAGTGGCTGGCGCAGATGACGCACACGCTGCTGTCGCGGATCATCCGCAGCCAGAACGCCGCCCGCGTGCGCCATCTCACCAGCCGCGAGATCGAGGTGCTGAAGTGGACGGCCGACGGCAAGTCCTCCCAGGACATTGCGGACATCCTCACGCTGTCGAAGAACACGGTGGACTTCCATATCAAGAACACCGTCCAGAAACTGAACGTGCCCAACAAGACCGCGGCCGTGGTGCAGGCCGTGCTGCTGGGGCTGATCCACTGAGGCTCTCGGCAGGACCACGCAGGCCCGTGGCCCGACGTGTGGCCGGACACTGTCCCCCGGCCGCCAGCTGATCTTCCTTCCTCTGCGGCCATTCCTGTCGTACCACCGTGGATGCCCGGCGGGCACCCCACCTCCAGCCCCTGCTGATCCCCTCCTGCTTCTGTCTGCCCTCGCCCTTCCCGGCCTGCCCCTGCTTTCCGGATGGGCACCCGCCTTCTTCCGGCTGTCTGACAGGATCTATCCCGACGACTTTACTCGACAAATAGCAGTGATATATATTCTCATTCTCGTTTTACAGGACGCCATCCAGCCCTTCCCGGGTCGGGTGGCGCATCTCTTTTGATAGACGTAGAATATCAAGATCAATCCCTTGATTGCACAACATGAACAGAGACACATTCGCAGGTGCCAACCCTCGCACCGCTTCCCCTGCCATTGCACGCACCCGCTCCGCATCGCGCGGAACGTCGCGCCGTACCCTGCTGGGTGCGCTGTCGCTGGCCCTGGCCAGCATGGCCACCGCGGGCCTGATGCTGGGCAGTCAGCCGGCACACGCAGCCGATGCCGCCTCGTCGGCCCCGAAATTCAAAGTCGTCACCACCTTCACCATCATCGCCGACATGGCGCGCAACGTAGCCGGTGATGCCGCCGACGTGCAGTCGATCACCAAGCCTGGCGCCGAGATCCACGACTACCAGCCCACGCCAGGAGACCTGGTGCGGGCCCAGGGCGCGCAGCTGGTGCTGTGGAACGGGCTGAACCTGGAGCGCTGGTTCGAGCGCTTCTTCCATCGGCTGAAGAAGGTGCCGGGTGTGGTCGTGACCGAGGGCGTCAAGCCCATGTCGATCACGGAAGGCCCCTATTCCGGCAAGCCCAATCCGCATGCCTGGATGTCGCCGGAAAACGGCATCATCTACGTGGACAACATCCGCGACGCCCTCATCCAGCATGACCCGGCCCATGCGGACACCTACCGCACCAATGCGGAACGCTACAAGCAGCAGATCCGGGCCACCATCGACCCCATCCGCCAGCAGCTTGATGCCCTGCCGGCACAGAAGCGCTGGCTGGTGAGCAGCGAGGGCGCCTTCAGCTATCTGGCGCGCGACTTCGGGCTGCGCGAGCTGTATCTGTGGCCGATCAACGCCGACCAGCAGGGCACGCCGCAGCAGGTGCGCCATGTCATCGATGAGGTGCGCAAGCATCAGATTCCGGCCGTTTTCAGCGAAAGCACCGTGTCGGCTGCGCCCGCCCAGCAGGTTGCCCGCGAAACCGGGGCACACTACGGGGGTGTTCTCTATGTGGATTCGCTGAGCGAGCCGGACGGTCCGGTGCCCACCTATCTGGACCTGCTGCGCGTCACTTCCGAAACCCTTGCCAAAGGCCTGACTCATTGAACAAGGACGCTTCCGACCCCTCCCGCCTTCGGCCGGCAACGGCCGATGATGACCCCGCGTGCCGCGCCGGACTGGACGTGCGTGGGGTCACCATCACTTACAACAACGGCCATACGGCGCTGAGGGACGCCGGCTTCTGCACGCCGCTGGGCAGCATCACCGCGCTGGTGGGCGTCAACGGCAGCGGCAAGTCCACGCTCTTCAAGGCCATCATGGGTTTCCTGAAGCCGGCGGCCGGCACCATCCAGGTGCTGGGTCAGTCGGTCTCGTCCGCCATCGGCCGGAACCTGGTGGCCTACGTGCCGCAGAACGAGGAGGTGGACTGGGACTTCCCGGTGCTGGTGAAGGACGTGGTGATGATGGGCCGTTACGGCCACATGGGCTTCTTCCGCCGCCCGCGCCCGGCCGACCGCAAGGCGGTCGACCAGGCGCTGCAGCGCGTGCAGATGGACGAGCTGCGCCATCGTCAGATCGGTGAGCTGTCGGGCGGCCAGAAAAAGCGCGTGTTCCTGGCCCGTGCGCTGGCCCAGCAGGCGAAGGTGATCCTGCTGGACGAACCCTTTACCGGGGTGGACGTGAAGACCGAGGACGCCATCATCGAGCTGCTGAAGGCACTGCGCGACGAAGGCTGCGTGATTCTCGTCTCCACCCACAACCTGGGCAGCGTGCCCGAGTTCTGCGACCGCACGGTGCTGGTGAAGAACACGGTGCTCACCTACGGCCCCACCGAGCAGGTCTTTACCCGCCCCAATCTGGAGCTGGCCTTCGGTGGCGTGCTGCGCCACTTCGACCTGCCGCATTCGCACGATGACGCGGGCGGCCCCCTGCCCGTGGGCATCATGACCGATGACGAGCGCCCACTGGTGCTGGTGGGCGGGCGTTCCGCCGTGCGCAGCAACCCGGACAGCATCACGGCCGTACCGTCGTCAGGCAGGAGAGACCCCGCATGAGCTGGGCGCTGCTGCTGGAACCCTTCGGCTATGCCTACATGACCAACGCCATGTGGGTGGCGACGCTGGTGGGCGCCGTCTGCGCCTTCCTGTCGTGCTTCCTGATGCTGAAGGGATGGTCGCTGATCGGTGACGCGCTGTCGCATTCGATCGTGCCGGGGGTGGCCGGTGCCTACATGCTGGGGCTGCCCTTCTCGGCCGGTGCGTTCTTCGCCGGGCTGATGGCTGCCGGCGCCATCGGCTTTCTCAACCGCCACACCCGTCTGAAGCCCGATGTGATCATCGGCCTGATCTTCAGCACCTTCTTCGGGCTGGGACTCTTCATGGTGTCGGTCTCGCCCACGAGCGTCAATATCCAGACCATCGTGCTGGGCAACATCCTGGCCGTCACACCGGGCGACATGCTGCAGCTGGTCATCATCGGCGCCGTCACGCTGACCGTGCTGCTGCTGAAGTGGAAGGATCTGCTGGTCATCTTCTTCGACGAGGCCCATGCACGCAGTGTGGGCCTGCATCCGGGGCCGATGAAGCTGATCTTCTTCGCGCTGCTGGCCGCCTGCACCGTGGCCGCCATGCAGACGGTGGGGGCCTTCCTGGTCATTGCGCTGATCGTCACGCCTGGGGCCACCGCCTACCTGCTGTCGGACCGCTTCGGCCACGTCATCATCATTGCCACCGTGATTGGCGCCGTCAGCAGCTTCATCGGCGTCTATGCCAGCTACTTCCTTGATGGCGCCACGGGTGCGGTGGTGGTGCTGGTGCAGGCGGCCCTCTTCGCGCTGGCCTTCCTGTTCGCCCCCACCCATGGCCTGCTGGCTGCCCAGCGTCGGCGGCGTCAGGCCGTGAGCGGCTGACACTGGGGCCGCATCCAGCGGCCCGCCGTCGCCCTTTCCGTTTTCCTCATTCACCCGCCACTTCCTGCCCCTTTCCGATTCCCTTTTCCACCATGGACCTCGACACCCTGCTGCTTCCCCTGCAATTCGACTTCATGCGGGACGCACTGCTGATGGCAGCGGTGGTGGCCGTGCCCTGCGCGCTGCTGTCGTGCTTTCTGGTGCTGAAGGGCTGGGCGCTGATGGGCGACGCCATTTCGCACGCCGTCTTCCCGGGCGTGGTGATCGCCTACATGATCGGCATCCCGCTGGCGGTGGGGGCCTTCGTGGCCGGCATGGGCTGCGCGCTGCTCACGGGCTACGTGAACGAGCACAGCCGCATCAAGCAGGACACGGTGATGGGCGTGGTGTTCTCCAGCATGTTCGCCCTGGGGCTGCTGCTGTATGTCTGGGCGCGCAGCGAGGTGCATCTGGAGCACATCCTGTTTGGCGACGTGCTGGGCACCAGCCCGCAGGATCTGCTGGAAAGCGGCAGCATCGCCCTGGTGGTGGCCGGCTGGATCAGCCTGAAATGGCGCGACCTGATGCTGCAGAGCTTCGACCCGGTCCAGGCGCGCACGGCGGGGCTGCCGGTACGCCTGCTGCACTATGCGCTGTTGGCGGCGGTATCGCTGGCCGTGGTGGGGGCGCTGAAGTCGGTGGGCATCGTGCTGACCATCTCGCTGCTGATTGCCCCGGGCGCCATCGCCCGGCTGCTCACCCGCACCTTCGGCCGCATGCTGGTGGTGGCGGTGCTGCTGACGGTCGTGACCTCGCTGGTGGGCGTCTACCTGGCCTTCTTCCTGGACAGTGCGCCGGCCCCCACCATCGTGCTGCTGCTGGCCCTGCAGTTCATCGTGGCGCTGGGCATCAGCACGCGGCGGGAGCGTCGGGCGCAGGCCTGCTGACGGAAACTGGCAGCGGGCGTGGCTATCATGGTCTGATCGCTCATCCCCCTCCGGAGCCCTGACATGCACACCTTCAATCATCGGGATGGCCAGCACCTGGACATCGACGGCGCACGCATCTACGTGGAGGAACAGGGCAACCCGGACGGGCCGGCGCTGCTGCTCCTGCCGGGCGGCTTCGACCAGATCGAGACCTGGAACCTGCTCGCGCCGGGGCTGGCCGCCACGTACCGCCTCATCGGCATCGACAGCCGCGGGCACGGCCGGTCCACGCTGGGTCCGCAGCCGCTGTCCTACCGCCGCCTGGAAGAGGACGTGAAGGCCGTCGTGCGACATCTGGGACTGACGTGCTATGGCGTCATCGGCCACAGCGATGGCGGGATCGTGGCGCTGCGGCTGGCGGCGGACCCGGCCAATCCGGTCACGCACATCATCCCCATCGGGGCCCAGTGGGAACTGCCGCCCGACGATCCGGCCCGCGACGAGCTGGCGCAGGCCACACCCGACTTCTGGCGGAAGCTCTTCCCGGGAACCCGCCAGACCTATGGCGTGGGCACCTACGAGGCACTGAACCCCGAACCGGACTTCGATACCTTTGCCCAGGCCGTGCTGGCCATGTGGCTGAGCGACGGTGATGACGCCTATCCGGGCGAACGCATCCGCGCCATTCAGGCCCGGACGCTGATCATCCACGGCGAGGAGGATCCCTTCGTCAGTCGCCCCCACACCCAGGCCCTGCTGGACCGGGTGCCGCACGCGAAGCTGCTGCACCTGCCGTTCACGGAGCATTCGGCCCACGAAGAGCGGGTGGACTGGGTGCTGCCGGTGATTCGGGAATTCCTGGGGGTTTCAGACGCCCTTGAAGAGCCTGTGAAAGAATAGGAGACGATCCACGCACAGGAGGGCTCACGATGTCTGAATACACGACGGTTCCATCCGGCAGCACGACGGCAACCGACACCGCTCCCACGGTCGACGCGGTGGTCTTCGACCTGGGCGGGGTGCTGGTGGACTGGAACCCGCGCTACCTGTACCGCAAGATCTTCAGCACCGAGGCCGAGGTGGAAGACTTCCTGGCCCGGGTCTGTACGGCGGAATGGAACCAGGAGCAGGACAGGGGCCGCCCCTGGGCCGAGGCGGTGAAGCTGCTGCAGGCGCAGTTTCCGCAGCATGCCGACGAGATTGCCGCCTATCACCTGCGGTGGCCCGAGACACTGAATGGCGAGCTGCCCGAATCGGTGGCGCTGCTGGAGCAGCTGCGCAGCGAGCCGGTGCGGCTGCTGGCACTGACCAACTGGTCGGCCGAGACCTTCCCGGTGGCGCGCGAACGCTTTGCCTTCCTGCAGTGGTTCGAGGACATCATCGTGTCCGGCGAGGAGAAGGTGATCAAGCCGGATGCCGAGATCTTCGGGCTGCTGGTGGAACGCCATGGGCTGATGCCGGAGCGCACGGTGTTCATCGACGACTCGTTGCGCAACGTGGAGGCAGCCCGGGCACTGGGCTTTCGGGGCATCCACTTCACCGGGACGGATTCGCTGCGCAACGGGCTGCAGGCGCTGGGGCTGTTGCAGCACGCCTGAGCAAAGCCCAACAGGGCGAAAAGGCAAAAAGCCGACACCCGCGCGCTACGGGAATCGGCTTTTCGGGTAGGGGTGCAGAGGGAACAGACCCCGCTGCACTCAACCGGGTGTGCTGATCATCGGCCGGGCGAGGCCGGCCGACAAGGCACCATCAGGCCATGGCCTTGATGGCGGCCGACAGCCGGCTCTTGTGGCGGGCAGCGGCGTTCTTGTGGATGATCTTCTTGTCGGCGATGGAGTCGATGACGCTCATCGAAGCCCGGAACTGGGCCGCGGCGGCTTCCTTGTCGCCAGCGGCAACGGCCTTGCGCACCTTCTTGATGGCGGTACGCAGGCGCGAACGCAGGCTGCTGTTGTGGGCGTTCAGTTGGACTGCCTGGCGAGCACGTTTGCGCGCCGACGCGATGTTTGCCATGGAGCGGTTTCCTCTAGGAGCCCGAGGGCTCTGGTAGACAACGGGAACGACTGCGGGCCGCCCGGTTGCGTATGTTCACGATCGGGCAACACTGCCCGAAAACTAAGCTTATCATTATAGCGTCCGATCTTCGGTGCCTTCAAGTCTGCGACAGGACATGATGCGCCGGGGCCGCCTGGGACACCCCTTCCCGCCACATTCACCCCGCTTTCCATCGTGAACCTCCTCCGCGCTGCCGCCACCATCAGTGGCCTGACCCTCGTTTCCCGCATCCTCGGTCTGGTCCGGGAGACGCTGGTGGCCTCGGTCTACGGTGCTGGCGCGCTGACGGACGCCTTCTTCGTGGCCTTCCGGCTGCCCAACATGCTGCGGCGGCTGTTTGCCGAAGGGGCTTTCACACAGGCCTTCGTGCCGGTGCTGGCGCAGAGCCAGCAGCATTCGCCCGAGGAAACGCGCCGGGTGCTGGATGCGGTGGCGACAATGCTGTTCTGGGTGCTGACGGCCGTGGTGGCCGTGGGCGTTCTGGCCGCCCCGTGGCTGGTGTGGATGGTGGCCAGCGGCCTGCGGCAGGATCCGCAGACCTTCTCCATCGCCGTGCTGATGACGCGCTGGATGTTCCCGTACATCCTGCTGATCTCGCTGGTGGCGCTGGCCGCTGCGGTGCTGAACCTGTGGAAGCGCTTTGCGGTGCCGGCATTCGCCCCCGTGCTGCTGAACATCTCCATCATCCTGGCGGCGCTCTTTCTCAGCCCGTACTTCGATCCGCCGGTGCTGGCCCTGGCGGCCGGCGTGATGATCGGCGGCGTGCTGCAGCTGCTGTGGCAGGTGCCGTCGCTGGTTCGCATCGGCATGCTGCCGCGCATCCGGCTGTCGTTCTGGCACGCGCTGAAGGATCCGGCCGTGCAGCGGGTGATGAAGAACATGGCCCCCACACTGCTGGCCGTGTCGGTGGCGCAGTTCAGCCTCATCATCAACACGCAGATTGCCTCATGGCTGGCGCCGGGCAGCGTGTCGTGGGTCAGCTACGGCGACCGGCTGATGGAGTTCCCCACCTCGCTGCTGGGCATCGCCATGGGCACGCTGCTGCTGCCCAGCCTCTCGCAGGCCAATGCGTCGGGCAACACGCAGCGCTACAGCGACCTGCTGGACTGGGGGCTGCGGCTGGCACTGCTGCTGGCCACGCCGGCCATGGTGGGTCTGGCGCTGATGGCCAAGCCGCTGACGGCGCTGCTCTTTCACTATGGCGCCTTCAGCGAGCATGACCTGCTGATGACCTCGCACACCGTGCGTGCCTACGGGGCGGGGCTGTTTGCCCTGACGGCCGTGCGCATCCTGGCGCCGGGCTTCTTTGCCAAGCAGGACGTGCGCACGCCGGTGAAGATCGCCGTGACGGTGCTGATCTGCACGCAGCTGATGAACCTGGCACTGGTGCCGTGGCTGGCCCATGCCGGGCTGGCGCTGTCCATCTCGCTGGGCGCCTGGCTGAACGCCGGCTGGCTGCTGCGCGGCCTGAAGAAGCGCGGCAGCTACACCCCCCGTCCGGGCTGGCGGCCCTTCATGCTGAAAGTGGCGCTGGCGCTGGCCGTGATGTCGGCCCTGCTGGGCTGGGGTGCCGAGTCCTTCGACTGGGCTGCGCTGCAGGCCACGCCCTGGCTGCGCATCGCCATGGTGCTGGGCATGGTGGCCGGCGGCGCCCTGCTCTACTTCGGGCTGCTGATGGCCATGGGGCTGAACATCCGGCAGGTGATGCGGCCGCCGGCGGAGAACGGTTGAGGGGCGGTGCACGGTGCTGATGACTGCGAACTATCAGTTCTGAGCCGGGTGCAGCCCAACGGTGCCGGCCGTCCACGCATCGGACGGCTGCACCGCGGGTGGGTGGCCGGGTACACCATGAGGGACCTGTGCCTTCGGAAGGCAGCCATGCCTGACGCCAGGCAAGCCCCTTCCGGCGCCGTGCGTCCCCATTCACCATGCAAGCCGCCCAGCTCGAGACCCCGTCAGCCCTTCCCTGCCCCTCCTGCCGCGCCCCGATGCGGACGCTGCGGCTGGGCGGGCAGCATGACACCGAGATCGTGCTGGACCTGTGCTTTGCCTGTCATGGCATCTGGTTCGACCGGCGCGAGAACCTGCTGCTGTCACCCGACGGCGTGCTGACGCTCTTTCGCACCTTGCACGCCCACCGTGATGATCCGCAGCGTCCGCTGACGGAACACATGGCCTGCCCGCGCTGCCGGCAGACGCTGGTGCGTGGCACCGACCGCACCATCAGCGGCGCCTATACGGTTCATCGCTGCCCCCGCCAGCACGGGCATTTCAGCACCTTCTCGGCCTTCATGGTGGAGAAAGGCTTCGTGCGCCCGCTGGCGCCGGCCGAGGTTCAGGCACTGGCCCGCACGCTGCGGGTCATCCATTGCAGCAGCTGCGGCGCCCCGGTGGATCTGCGCCAGCACCATGCATGCCCCTACTGCCGCTCGGCCTTCTCGCTGCTGGATCCGGACGCGGTGACGCAAGCCATGCAGCGCTACCAGGAACGCAGCGAGCAGCAGGCCCAGGCCGCCCAGGTTGCTACGCAGGGGGAGAAGGCCCTGCCTGCCGAGGCGCGTGCCAAGCTGGCGCTGGCCCGACACGAGGCCGGCTATCTGCAGGAAAAACACCGCCAGCAGGAACAGATGGAGCGCTGGCGTCAGGGCAGCGTGCCCGGAAGCCCGCCCTTCATGGACGAGCTGTGGAGCTGGGGGCTGTCGCTGCTGTGGCGCACCCTCCGGCGACTGTGGTGAAGCTTTGGTGAAGGAAAGAAAGGGTTGGTCTGCCAGCCGATGCTGTTTGGTCCGCCCGCCGGTGGCCTTATCCTCCCGCCATTGACTCCGACGGAGGACAGGCAGAGCGGCAAACTGGCGGACGGCC
>ERZ772912.1126-NODE-1126-length-11091-cov-8.032167_pt1 | contig 11091 bp, 9 predicted proteins | sample MGYA00512119_ERZ772912 | MGnify/ENA primary metagenome ERZ772912 (study PRJEB29015, sample SAMEA2738048) | human oral metagenome | biome: human oral; feature: human-associated habitat; material: saliva | place: China | collected 2230 ...
AGTACTCAACCATGTCATTACGCTCGAATTCACCGTGTACAAGCACGTCAAATCCGACTTCTTCTTGCCATTTAATCCATTCGTCGATTTGCTCTGCCAAGAACTTGTCATAGTCTTCTGCTGACAATTCACCCTTGCGAAAGGCCAAACGTTTGGCACGAACTTCTTTAGTTTGAGGAAATGAACCGATGGTTGTTGTTGGAAGGGCTGGAAGTTTGAAGGCATCTTCTTGGATAGCTTCACGTTCAGCAAAGGCTGGCAAACGAGTGTAGTCTGCGTCTGTCAATCCAGCGATACGAGCACGAAGTTCCGCATTTTCACCAACACGTTCAGTCGCAAAGAGTTCTTTGTTAGCTGCGAGAGCCTCTGCACCTTGACCGTTGCGGATAGCATCCAAGTCACGGATTTCATCCAATTTTTCAACTGCAAATGCAAAGTGGTTCAAGATAGCTGGTTCAAATTCTTCGTTAGCAGTTGTAAATGGCACATGAAGAAGTGAGCATGAGCTTGTCAAAACGATGTTTTCAGCTGGGATTTGCTCAAGAACAGCCAAGCTCTTTTCGTAGTTGTTGCGCCAGATGTTCTTACCATTGACAATACCTGCATAAAGAGTCTTGTCAGCTGGGAAACCACCTTTAACGAGTTCAAGAGTTTTCTTACCTTCAACGAAGTCCAAACCAATGGCATCTACTGGCAAGTTCACAAGGTCAGTGTAGACGTCACGAACGTCTCCGAAGTAAGTTTGAAGCAAGACTTCAAGACCTTTTTTGTCAGACAAGAGTTTGTTATAGAGGTTCAAGAAGAGGGCTTTTTCTTCTTCTGTTAAATCTTTGACAAGAGCAGCTTCGTCGAGTTGGATACGAGTCGCACCAAGTTCAGCCAATTTGGCAAAAACGTCTTGGTAGGCAGCTACTAAGCTATCTACGAAGTCTTCTGCTTTTACGCCTTCTTCATAGTCTGATAATTGAAGGAAAGTGAATGGACCTACAAGGACAGGACGAGTGTTAAGACCAAGTTCTTTAGCTTCTTGGAACTCATCGAAAATCTTGTGACCAGCCAATTTTACTTGAGTGTCTTTTTCAAATTTAGGAACGATGTAGTGGTAGTTAGTGTTGAACCATTTCTTCATCGGAAGGGCACGAACATCCCCTTTTTCTCCTTGGTAACCACGTCCCAAAGCAAAGTAACGTTCAAGATCAGACAATTCCAAGTTTTGTACTGATGCAGGAACTACGTTGAAAAGGAAAGCAGCATCAAGGAAGTTGTCATAGTGAGAAAAGTCATTTGATGGGATTTCAGTGATGCCTTTTTCTTTGACGATGTTCCAGTGTTTAGCGCGCAATTCTTTAGCCGCAGCCAAGAGTTCTTCTTCTGAGATTTCTTTTCTAAAGTATTTTTCAGTTGTAAATTTTAATTCGCGGAATTCACCCAAACGAGGGAAACCAATGATAGTCGTTGACATAAACGTCCTCCAAAAATTGTTGTTGAAACTATCTTAACAGAAAATCCGCCCTCTGTATAATTGGAATTTCCCAGAGTTTGATATAGCCTAAAACTATAACCAACCTCATCAACCAATCCAAAAGCCCTATTTTAACAACACTATTGACTGAGATTATTGTTTGCTATAGGCAGAAGTTATGGGCTTGGAAAAAGAAAAACCAACGAGAATAAAATCTCGCTGGTTTCATAATAACTTGTCTTGCTTATTCTGTTTCGTGGTAAGCCTTCTTAGCCTTTTCAATATCATAGTATCTGTCAAACTCTTCTTTGGAGTTGACGATATGTTCCTGACTGTCAACAGACACCTCTGGAGGAATGGTTACAGCTTCATATACATTCACAGTATCCGGCATAAGTAGACTGTAGACAGCTGCTTCTCGACTAAAACCTTCTGCACTGTTCTTCGAGTTTAATAAAAACACAGTCGTTCCTTTTTTTTCTAAAAGCTTGTAAGCCTTCGAACTACTATCAAACTGAGTCTGTCCTAAAACGGATTTATCTATTCGAACTTCTCTACCAGGAGTAGTGGTATAAATGCCACTTGCTTTTTGGTCCCAATCAGTCGCTTGCTTTATAAAAGGTTTTCTCACGTAATCTTGAGCTAAGATCTCAATTTCCTCCATTTTTCTACTCTTTAGATTAAGGAAAAGCGGCCTTGTTTCTTGAGGATTCTCTAAATCTCGTATCCGAATTTTTAAATAGTCTTGACCCTGCCAAGTGTAAATTCCTCCTAGCTCTGCTGGTAAATAATTAGAATTGTAATTCTCTACAACTTTATAGAGATCTATCTCCTTTTCTTCTTCAAGTTTTTTATCATTAATATAATAGACACTAAGAGTCCAATAGGCACCGTCAGATGGTCTTTCCATCAAACGAAAGGGGAGCTCTTTCAGTTTAACATTCTGTCGCAGAATATAGTGAGAGCTGCTTTGGTCAATTTTGTAAGAAGCATAACTACCGAACTCAGCCATCTTTTTGTCTTCTTCTGGGGTTGTTGAAACCCAATGGACAATAGCGCCCGCACCATCCGCAATCATTTCATAATCATCAATCTTTGCTTTACCCGTATACTTATGAAATTGTCCGTAATATTGTTTATTGCAGTAGAAGTAGAGAGTCCAAGTCAGCAAAGATGAGAGTAATACTATTCCCAAGGTAATAACTATTTTTGTTTTAGTCCATTTCATAATCGGTCTCCTATTTACCAAATGTCTTATCCAGATACTCACCAAAGTGACTAGTACTTTTATCTCCAAGATTTCCAATCACATTCTCAAACTCTTTAAGCTGTTTTGGGGTCATTTTTTCCAAAGTAAGCCTTTTCTTATCTTTAGTAAATACTTCCTCACCCTTGGCATATTTTCTCACTTGGTCTGATATTTTATCTTCTTCCTTTCTTATTCTATTTCATGATACAGCTTCCTAGCCTTTTCAATATCATAATATCTGTCAAACTCTTCTTTGGAGTTGACGATATGTTTCTGACTGTCGACAGACAGTTCTGAGGGAATAGTTGTATTTTTAAAAGGATTAATACTTGGTAAAAATAAGCTATAAATTCTTGCTTCTTTACTATACTTATCTGCACTATTTTGAGCGGTTAAAATATATGTCAAAGTCTCTTTTTTATCTAACAGCCTGTAAGCAGAAGTGTTTTCCTCAAATTGAGAATTATCAAGAACCCTTTTATTTATAGAAAATTGATTACTACCAGGTATTGTATTAATACCGCTATCATTACTATACCAGTAGTTAAAGAGACTAACTTTTGGTAAAGGAGATTCATCAGTCAAGCTTTTTATTTCCTCAATTTTTCTTGTCCTCAAATCAAGAAAAATAGTTTTTCTCCCTTGTCTATCATTTATATGGTGAATGTCTATTCCTAAGTATTCCTTACTATTCCAACGATAAATCCCTCTTAACTCTCTAGGGAGATAATCAGAGTCATAGTTCTCTACAACATCATAAAGATCTAGCTCATCCTCTTTTTGAAGCTTATTACCATCTATATGATAAACACTGAGAGTCCAATAAGAACCGCCCGACTGTCGTGTACTTAAATACTTGGGATCGTCTTTTAATTTTACATTATGGTGCAAAATATAATTTGAACTTTTAGGATCACCTCTCAGATAGGTGGTATAATTGCCAAATTCAGCCATCTTTTTATCTTCTTCTGGTGTTGTTGAAACCCAATGGACAATAGCGCCTGCACCATCCGCAATGATTTCATAGTCATCAATCTCAGCTTTACCAGTATACTGACTGTACTGCCCATAGTATTGTTTATTATAGTAACGATAGAGAGTCCAAGATACCAAAGATAAACCTGCTAATACTAGCAATGTAATAAAACTCTTTGTTTTGCTCCATTTCATAATTAAGCTCCTATTTTTGCAAATTTATCGGCTAAGTAATTAGGCAACTTCTCCACTTTCATTCCTCTCCTCCTTCTCCTTCTCCGCAACAAACTCTCTAACCAAACGGTAGATAACTGCGAATATAGGAGTGAAGAAAATCATGCCGACCAAGCCAAAGAGGTTACCCCCAATCAGGGCTGCAGCAAGGGTAAAGAGAGTTGGGAGACCGACGGACTGGCCGACCACACGCGGATAGATGATGTTACCCTCAATCAGCTGCACCAGCTGAAAGACTGCGATTGAAAGAAGAGCTTTCCAAGGGCTGTCGGTAAAGATAAAGATAGCGCCCAGAGCACAAGCCGAGAAAGGTCCAATGTAGGGAATGAAAGAGAGCACTCCAGCCAAAACTCCTGTCAAAGCCGCATAAGGCAGGCCTGTCAGAGAATAGGCGATAAAAACCAAGACACCGACAATGACGGCCTCAATCAGCTGCCCCATCAGAAACTTATCATAGGTCTCAACAATGACAGAGCCCACATAGGATAGGCGCTTCACAGCCTTCTCAGGAAGCAGAACCTGCAAAAGACGGCTTGTAATCGTCTGCAAATGCTCCTTGCTGCTCAAGAAGGCAAACATAAGAAAGATGGACATGATGACAGAAAAGAAATTGCCAAAAATAGCAGAGATATTGCCTGTCAGACTGCCCAGAAGAGAGATAGCTCTGTTGACAATATCGCTGTTTTGCAGTTGCTTGGTCAAATCTTGCAGCTGGCTAGAGGAAAGCAAGCCAGACTGCTGCAGCCACTTGGCTAGCTGAGGCGCTACCTTGCCGATGGTCGCGCTCAGCTGATTGACCGCTGTGGTCAAAGTCGGTACGACGATAGAGACAATCCCCGTCATGATAAGAGCTAAAATCAACACCTCCAAAACCAAGGCCAAACTGCGCTGCAACTTCTGGGGGACTCGGCATTTGTCTAGGAGGTCTTCCAGCTTCTTCATCGGAACGTTAAAGATAAAGGCTAGGACTCCACCCAGTATAATAGGTGAAAATACCGACGTCAGACTCTGCAGGCCAGACCAGATGTTCCCGATATAGAGAACCAGGGCAAGAGCAAGCGCCGCAAAGACGATGAGTTTATAAGATTCATTTATTTTTTTCATGAGGCTTCCTTTACAGTTTTGTCATCTCCTTATTTTATCATAATTTTCAAGGCGTTTCGAGCAGGAGGAAACATGGATCAGTCAACTTTGCCATCACTCTTAAATTTTTAAAAATCTTGAAGATAGAGGACCCCAGCTCCTATAGATAGAAGGCCTGCAAATATAGCTAGAAAAGGAATAAATCCCATGATAGAGGCGCAGAATAGAAGCTCATGACTCGTCTTATTGACTCTTGGGTCGTTGCTATAGTGATACATTCCGACGATAGAAAGTCCCAAAAGCAGCCAGCTGGTCAATATAACCATATCGCCCCAGCCTGGGTTTTCTATTAGTTTAGGAACTAAATTAATAATTTCCCAGTGCCATCTATTTAAAGAAGCGTAAAGGATTATCAGACCCCCTAAAATGCCAACAATTCCATTTATCCATAGCAACTTGTTTGATTTCATAAGCATCTCACTCTTTCTTTTTTAAATTAGTATACCGACACACTTACTAATCTGTCAACTATCATAAAACAAACATTGTCTCATCCGATAAATCCGTTTTCATTCAAATTATCTTATGATACAATAAACTCATGCACAAGAAAACAGTTATTGATTTTAAAGAACTGGGCCGGCGCTTGATTTTCAGCCAGCCCGTCAAAGAGCTCAAAACGCGCGAGGTGACTGAGGTCAGAGAAATTCTGCAAGAGGTCGAAGACTGGCAGAAAAAGGGATTTTATGCAGTCGGCTATGTCAGCTACGAAGCCGCTCCTGCTTTTGAGGAAAAACTACAGGTCCACAAAGCCCCTCTTCTGAGCGAGTACCTGATTTACTTTACCATTCATGATAGGGCCGATGAAGCCCCATTTCCTTTGGCTTACGACGAGGTGGAGATGCCGGCGCAATGGCAGAGCCTAACGACTGAGCAAGAGTATGAAAAGGCCATCGGAACCATTCACCACCATATCCGTCAGGGCGATACCTATCAGGTCAACTACACGGTGCAGCTGGGCGCAGAGCTTAATCCACAAGACAGCTGGGCTATCTACAACCGTCTGGTCGTCGAGCAAAACGCCGCCTACAATGCCTACGTAGAGCACGATAATCAGGCAATCTTATCCATCAGTCCTGAGCTCTTTTTCAAGGAGCACCGAGGTGAGCTGACAACACGGCCGATGAAGGGCACTACCAATCGCGGCCTAACAGTCGCTGCGGACTTGGAGCAGGCGGACTGGCTGCGTCAGGATCCTAAAAACCGAGCGGAAAATATGATGATCGTTGACTTGCTGCGCAACGACATGAACCGCATTTCAGAGATTGGCAGTGAACGAGTCGAGCAGCTGTGTCAGGTCGAGCAGTATTCCACTGTCTGGCAAATGACCTCCACCATCAAGAGCCAGCTGCGACCTGAGATTGGCCTAGGAGAAATTTTTGATGCCCTCTTTCCGTGTGGCTCTATCACAGGCGCTCCAAAGATTTCGACCATGGCTATCATCAAGGCGACAGAAAAGGCAGCTCGCGGTGTCTACTGCGGCACTGTTGGTATCTGCCTGCCAGACCAGAGGCGGATTTTCAATGTGGCCATCCGCACCATCCAGCTAGAGGCTGGTAAGGCGATTTACGGTGTTGGTGGCGGCATCACTTGGGATAGCACATGGGAATCCGAGTACATCGAAACCCAGCAAAAATCAGCTGTCCTTTATCGGAAAAATCCTCAATTTGACCTGATTACGACAGGGAAGATTGAGCAAGGCAGCCTGATCTTCCAAGACCAACATCTGAAGCGTCTACGGGAAGCCGCTCGTTACTTTGCTTATCCATTTGATGAGGAAAAACTGAAGGCAGAGTTGAACCAAATCTTAGCAGAACTGGATCCAAGTACAGACTACCGCCTGCGCATCTCTATTGCAAAATCTGGAAAAGTGACCTGCCAGCTAGAAAAGCTGCAAGCACTCCCAGAAACTTTCTGCAAGGCCATCCTCGTTCCACAAAATGCCAACTTGCAGCAACCTTTCACCTACTTTAAAACCAGCTATCGGCCACACCTATCCCTAGGCCAGCAAGAACAGATTTACTACAATGCCCAAGGCCAGCTGCTAGAAAGCTCCATCGGTAACCTAGTTCTCCAATTAGACGGTCACCTCTATACGCCACCAGTCGAGCTAGGCCTTTTGAATGGCATCTATCGCCAGCATCTCTTAGCAACAGGTCAGGCCACAGAAAAAATCCTCAGTCTAGACGACTTAAAATCAGCAGAAAAAATCTACGCCTGCAACGCACTGCGAGGCCTTTATGAATTGGAAATAGATGATTAGAAATCGACCTTTCGATTTCTTTTTCTATAGGCCTCAGTCCGCTTAAACACGAATTATCATTTCTATTTCAAGATTTTAGAAATATTTTAGAATTGCTTGATGAATACTTAATAAGTGTCCGATATACTAGGTAGTGAGGAAAGGATTTCCAAAGATAATTCAAAAAGGAGAAGTAAAACCATGGAAAATATTTTAGTTTTACAAGGGGTCAGCAAAAAGTTCGGCCAGCAGCAAGCTCTGAGCGATGTCAATCTGACCATCAAAAAAGGAGATATCTACGGTCTCATCGGTAAAAACGGGGCTGGTAAAACCACTCTGATCAAAATTATGACCCAGCTGATGCATGCCAGCAACGGAACCGTGTCTCTCTTTGGTTCCAGCAATCAGGCAGAATGGACACAAGCCCTCAAGCGGGTCGGCTCGGTCATTGAAACGCCCGTTGCCCACAACCACTTGACCGCCTACGAAAATCTCAGCTACTACTGCAAACTACGCCAGATTCCTAATGCCGATAAGGCCATCCAAGAAACTCTCAACTATGTAGACCTGACGGACACTGGCAAAAAGAAATTTCGTGACTTCTCCCTTGGGATGAAGCAACGTTTGGGCATCGCTATCGCCCTACTATCCAAGCCAGATCTGATGATTTTAGATGAGCCTATCAACGGACTAGATCCTGTCGGCATCAAGGAATTCCGCCAGCTTGTCCAAAAGCTCAATGAAGAGTTGGGCATGACCTTTGTTATTTCCAGCCATATCCTATCCGAGCTCTATCTAGTCGCTACGCGCTTTGGCATCATCGACCAAGGTCATATGATCAAGGAAATTTCCAAGGCTGAATTTGAAGAGCAAAGCGAAGACTATATCGTCTTGAAAACGGACCATTTGGAGGAGGCCAGCCAGCTGCTCCAAGACCAATTAGGCTACCGCATCAAGGTGGTCAATGCTCTCAATGAGATCCATGTCTTTACCCATTCGCACAACATCAACAATATCGTAAAAGAGCTAGCCACAGCTGACTTAGTCATTCAAGAAATCTACTATGCACGGCAAAATCTCGAAAATTTCTTTACAGATTTAGTTGATCAAAACCAGGGAGGTCTATCATGATTCAAACCATTCGCGCTGACTTTTACCGTCTCTTCCACTCCAAGGGCTTTTGGATTACCGAGCTCGTTTTACTAGCCAATATCTTGCTCGGTGCCACCTATAAGGTTACCAGCAGATTTGGAACATCCATTGAGACGGATGGACAAAACGTCGCTCAGCAAGTACCAGAAAAAATGACAGGTATCAATGCTCTTGTCCATTTCTCTGGAAATTCTGACAGTGTTATATTTTTCACTCTCATTGTCGTCTGCCTCTTATTAGGTGTGGACTTGTCCCACAAGCTTTATAAAAACAGCCTCGCTCACGGCATTTCACGGACAGAGTTCTTCTTATCTAAAACTTTGGTCTCCTTTGTTGTTGCCATATTCCAATTCATCCTCTTGCTAGGGCTGTCCTTCATCATCGCTAGCTCTATCAATGGAATTGGGACAGTTCCGACAGGCTTCTTTGGCCAATTTTTCATAACTATTCTCGTCCAGCTCATGATAACCATCGCTTGGATTAGTATTGTGTCTTTCGTCCTTTATATCAGCCATTCCATTGCTGCGGTCTTTATTACCTATTTTGTCGGAAGCGCCCTGCTTGCCTTTCCAGTCTTGCTCTATCCTCATATAGAATTGTTCCGCTATTTAACCTTACGATTTGGAATAGAGATGGCTGCGGATCCTGCCGTTGTTTTGCAAGCTAGCTTGGTAGCGATTGGCATAGCAGTCTTCTTCCTAGGAAACAGCCTCCTCATTTTCAAGAAAAAAGATCTCTAAAACCAAACAATCAGCTAATCTTCTGACTAGCTGATTATTTTTTATAAAACCACAATCAATTCAAACCAATCGTCCTCTGCTTGCATGGTCAAATCACCACCTAAGATTTCGACCAGCTGCTGGGTGATATAAAGGCCCAGCCCAGAGGATTCCTCACTGCTGGAGAGGTTTTCAGAATAAAAACGATTGGTTAGTTTATCCAGATGCAAAATGGGCTTCTGAACCTTATTTTTGACCTGGAAAATGACCTTTTGCCCTTCATTTTTCAGACTGATGCTGGCTGCTTCTCGGCCATGTTTGAGGACATTGCTGAGCATGTTCTGGACGATTCGATCAAAGATATCACTGTCCGTTTCCAGAAGCAGATTTTCAGACAAATCCACATCTAAATCAATCCCTGCGCGTTGAAAGGCATCATAGTAGGCAAAGAGTTGCTGGGTGACCAGCTGGGATAGATCTACTCGCTGCAACTTCGGTCGAATGGCTCCTTCCATCAACCGACGGTATTCCATCAGAGCCTCCAAGCGTCTGGATACCATACTTAGATTATCTGCAATCTTTTGTAGTTGCTGATCCATCTGGTCCTTATCAGCGTCTTTGAGTAGCTGTTGCGTATAGCCACTAGCAATGGTCAGCGGCGTTCGGATATCGTGGGCAATATTGCTGATGGCCATGTCCAAGGTTTTCTTTTCCTGCTGGGTCACAAAGGACATCTTATCAATTTCCTGAAAAAGCTGCTCCACCTCGTCAGTCAGAGCCACCAGACTCGGAGATTGATCTCTCAAGGTCAAGCGAACCTGACTTCCTGTACGACGTTTGTCACGGATCTGGCTGGTCAGACTACGAATCGTCAGATGATAGCGAACGAGAAAGACTAGTAAGAACAGGATTATCAATACACATGCAATCAACCACATAGCTAATCCTCCTTGAGCCGCACGCCCAAACCCCAAATGGTCTCGATATAGTCTGTTGAACTATCCAGCTGAGCTAGTTTCTTACGAAGATTGCTGAGATGGGCATTGAGCGTATTATCGCCTGGCAGATAGGTCTCCTCCCAGACCGACTCATACAGCTCCTCCTTGGTAAAAATCTTTTTAGGATGAGCCAGCAAGGTCTGGAAGATCTGAAATTCCTTTTTCCCCAGCCGCATGGACTGGTCCCCAGAAGCAATTTCAAAGGTATCTGGCAGAAGGCGAATGTTTTTGATCAAGGTCTCCCCAGCAGGCTTAGACTGGGACTGCTGACTGCCTCGCAGTTGGACAGTGACACGCGCCGCCACTTCATCCAGATTAAAGGGCTTGACGATATAATCATTGGCACCTGCAAGGAGATACTGGCTAATGAGGTGTTTGTCACCAAGAGCTGTCATCATGATGACCGGTACCTGACTCTGCAAACGGATTTCCTCAAGGACCTGATCCCCATTTTTCCCAGGAAGCATGATATCGAGAAGGACCAAATCAATGCTTTCTTGCTGGAAGAGTCGCAGCCCTTCTGTACCTGAAAAAGCCTGAAGCACCTCATGGTCTTCGCTTAAGAGACTATACAAAATTTCTTGGATATCATTATTATCCTCAATTAATAAGATACGTGCCACTTGCCTCACTCCTCTTTTCTATGCTTACGAAATCATTTCTATTCCCCTAGCCTATCAAATAAAGGGACCTTCGTCAATGAAAATCTGATAAAATCCTATAGTCCCCAGGTAGATCTGCATGGTAGGTCATCACAAGATGAACTTGACTATCCTTTCTTTCAAATGGTATAATAGGACCAATGACACAATAGGGAGAATCATCTATGAAAAAAAATGCCAAAACTCAAATCAGCCTTGTGTCCATTCTCGTCATCCTGGGCGTTGGTGCAAGAATGATGCGAGTCATCCACCGCC
>ERZ772912.1127-NODE-1127-length-11089-cov-5.115461_pt1 | contig 11089 bp, 4 predicted proteins | sample MGYA00512119_ERZ772912 | MGnify/ENA primary metagenome ERZ772912 (study PRJEB29015, sample SAMEA2738048) | human oral metagenome | biome: human oral; feature: human-associated habitat; material: saliva | place: China | collected 2230 ...
GGTCTTGTAGATAAGGTCAAAGGCCTCTTCTAATCATCAAAAGACACCTGAAAAATCAGGTGTCTTTTTGTATTTTTTTCATGAATGTAGGGATATGTTGACTAATCGTGGTTGGCAGAACTACAAAGTTGTCCTCAGATAATTTTTGAGCAATTGCTGAATGTAGATAGGTCGCTACCGTCACTCTTTCATAGAGACTTGCTCGAGGAAATTGACCAGCAAAACCAGCAATCATCCCAGCCAGAGTATCACCCATTCCCCCAGTCGCCTGATAAGGGCCACCAACACTCAATTGATAACAATCAGTTTGACCAGCTTGCCAAATTCGGGTAGCAGGACCTTTTTGAACTAGAATCGTTCCTGAAGGAAATCTCTTCAAGGCCTCCCCTGTTTCATCGGTTCCTTGGGAATCCAAATCTAAGCCTGACAAGACTTGCCATTCCCTTTGGTGTGGAGTTAAAACAAGCTGAGCCTTAGGAAATTTCATTCCAGTCTTAGCAAAAATGGATAGGGCACCACCATCCAGTATAAGGGTCTGATCTTGCTTTAAATGATGAAAGACTGTTTGGAGAAGCTCTTCTCCACGCTCATCATCCACTAATCCAGGTCCAACCAAGACAACACTCGCTTTCTCTAACTGTTGCTCCAGTAATTGCTTATCACCAAGGTCAAAAGCCATAGCCTCTGGCAGATGGCTATGTAGAGCTAAAATATTCTCTTTATCCGTTGCTACTGTCACCAAGCCTGCGCCACTTCTAACGGAAGCTAAAGCAGCCATAACAATCGCTCCCCCATAAGGATACGTTCCCCCAATCAAGAGAAGACGACCGTAGTCTCCCTTATGACTAGAACGAGGACGCTCGATGATTACTTTTTTCAGTAGAGCTTGATCAATCTCTCTCATAAGCTACTCCTTCATGCTTGTTCTTACTTCAATTATACACCTCACTCCCCAATTAATAAAGGAGAAGACTATATAGTCTTCTCCCTTTTTTATAATAATCAGCCTTTTAAGAATAATGAGTTATGAATCATTATTCTTCCTTGCGTTTCCCATTTAGGAAGGCTGCTGATAAGGCTAGACTGAGACCTGCTAGGAAAATTGCTGTATCTGATTGACTTTCCCCAGTTTCTGGAAGTCTTGCTGAGTCTGCTTTTTCCGAAGCATTTCCAAGAACTTGTGAAGCCCGGGTCTGCTCTGCAGAAGCCTGAGTTTCTGAAGGTTTATCAGATAAACCTCGAATATCTGCAACAGGTTTGTCGATTGTTGGAGCTGTTTGGTCTCCTGCGGTTCCTAGAGTTCCTGTGTATTCTAGGAGCTCGTTCTTATCTGCTTGCACAGCATTGACTCCACCCTTGAATTCAGGTACTTCATTTTTAGCAGCTTCAACCCAATTAGCTCCGCCCTTGAACTCTGGAACTTCATTTTTAGCGGCTTCGACCCAATTAGCTCCGCCTTTAAACTCTGGAACTTCAACAATTGGTGCTTCTTGGTCTCCTGCAGTACCGATAGAGTTGCTATATTCTGGGACTTCTACTATTGGGGCTGGCTCCTCACCTACAGTTCCAATAGGATCTGTGTATTCTGGAATTTCAAGAACTGGAGCAGGCTCCTCACCCTTGCTACTTGTAGCAATTGCTTTCACTCCTACTTCAACAATTTGATCTTTTGCATCTCTTGTTTCAGTATGAACAACCTTACGACTTGTTCCTGATACTTCGACGTAGTCTACCTTTTCTCCATTTTGACCTTCTGAGACAATACGACGTTCATCTTTGGCTAAGTCACTATTCTCACGAATAATTTCCTTGAATGGAATGACAGCTTTCTCAACTTCTAGACTTGGACGGTCTAGAACAAGAGCTTGGTCATCCACTGCATGACTAGATTCTGAACCAGCTTCAAAGTGAAGGCGATATTCTTTCACAAGACTACCATCTTTAGCAAGGAGTCGAACAAGTGTTGGAAGATTGCCTTGATTTGACTCAACGACAGTCGCTACACCGTGACCACTTGTTTGGACAGTCACCTCTGGTTTCGCTCCATTAGCGGTTAATCGATATTCTGAAACCGCAGGATCAAAGTTTTCCAATGCTTTTCCATTAATTGAAATTGTCACTGCAGGTGTTTCTGAATCACTGGCTTTGGCAGGTGAATAAGCACTAAACTCGACCATTGCGAGACCATTAGTGGTTGATTTGCGAGTCATACGTGCGCGAATAGCGGTTGTCTGAATCGGATCAAAGGTAAATTCGATTGGTTTACCAGCCACGATTGCACCAGATGCCTTATAAGGAATTTCTTGCCAATTTTCTGCCTTGTTAAACGGATGATCCGCATTTTCTTCATAACGTGAAATGGTGCTTGGTTCAGAATAAGTTGGTCCAACATATCTTTCGAGTACCATTGTCGCTGGTGCATCTGTTCCACTGTCTTTGAAGAACTGAATTGCTACTTTTCCTACAGAGCGAGGTGTAATCTGACCATTCTTCTTAAAGAGAACTCCTACCGACACTTCCTGATCTTTTGGAGTACGAGACCAGTTAGTCCAACGTCCATCCTCATTAAATCGCCCATCGTTGATATAGAAGATTCTATCATTAGAAGCGGCATCGGTATCGTTTGTAGTAGAGGCAAAGGCTTTAGAGTCGGTCGCATTATTGCTTGCGTTCTCAGAGATAACTTGATTTCCTCTGGCAAGAACGGTTACTTGAATCTTAGTTGTCAAGTCTGTTCCTAGGATATGACCAAGCACTTCAAAGGTGCCTTCTTGGTCTGTCGCATGTTCAGGGACTGCATCCCATTCTACGGCTAGTTTATCTGTTTTCCAATCTGTTTCTGATGGATAGTAGACTGTCACTTCTGTAGGTAATTGAAGCTTATCGCCAACACTCAATGTCATGGCAGCATTTTCGGCAGCTAATGGTTGCGTAGATTCTTTTTGACCATCACGGAAAATGCGGTACTCTTTCAAGATGGTTCCGTCTTCTGCCTTCAAAATGAGGCGTGTTGCTCCTTCTGGGCTTGTAGCAGGAACGATTGTTACCAAACCATTGTCGCTTGCTGTTGCAGTAATCACTTTGCTAGCTTGAGGAATATGATAGTCTGTCTTAGCTGGATTGAAATGTTCCAGCTTCTGACCGTCTACTCTAATAGAAATCTCTGAACTTGAAGCACTTGGGACTTTATTTCCTAAGATTGTGATTTCGGTCAAACCGACACCATCCGTTCCATTTGCCTTCTTCATGCGAATACGAACTGCATAGGTCTCAACCTTATCAAATGTAAAGTGGTTAGTTTGGCTTGCGGATAATTGTCCTGGTGCTTTGAGATGTTCAACCTCTTTCCAGTTGGCAGCATTGTTAAATGGATGCTTGGCATCTCCTTGAGCATGATTGACATCAGTTGGCAAATCTGGAATTTCTTGACCAACGTAGTATTCAATAACATACTCTTTTGGAAGTCCAATCGCACCATCTGTATAGAAATCAACTGAAAGATTGTCGACAAAGCGCTTGGTCAAATCGCCTGAGTTACCAAACAAGATAGATGCCCAATCGTTATCTGTATTTGTTTGCCATGTTGTCCATCGATTTTTGACATCTGTATTGGCTCTTGAAACGGTCAAGTCGTTCAGAGTATTGGCCGAATCATCTCCACCCGTATTGGATACGATAGCTGCTGGTAATTGAGAACCTGTCCATTGTTTCGAGATATTATTTCCCGCAACAACCTGACTGGAAACACGAACATGAGCCTTGGTAGTCAGAGAGCTACCAACCAATTGACCTTTGATTTCAAAGATTCCTTCAGTTTGACTAAAGTTAGCTGGCACCTTATCCCAAACGACATCATTATAGACAGTTGTTCCATTAGAATGGTAGGCACGAACGTTAGCTGGCAATTGAACCGTTTCACCCTTAGGAAGAGTGAGGCTGATTTCTTCAGCAACCTGCAAACCTTCAACAGTCACATTTGCAATAGCTTCAATATCTGTTCCTTCTACATGACCTTTTAGGGTAAAGCTATGATAACTAGCGAGTTCTTTTTCATCCACCTTGTCCCAAGTTACAGCTAGCTTACGAGACAAGCCTTTGTCAAATTCTGCTACGATTTGATCAGGCAAATTCGGTTGCTGATTGATATCTGTAGAGATTGAAACAGGATGAAGCTTAACAATTTTCTTGGCTACTTTGTTTTCTTTGATGACCACTACGGTAGCTACAGATTGAGTCTTCTCTGTTTGATTGTCAATACGAGGTGTGAGCGTCACACTACCTTTAGTGTAAAGAAGCAAGTTTTGTCCGTTTACTTCAAGATGTCCACCATCAGTAGAACTAGCATCCAAGTGAATATCTGATGCTGAAAATTCAGTCTGTGAACCATCTTCGTAATGCCCAATAACATGATAAGGGAGAACTTGATCTTCTGTTGCAGTCTCTTTACCTTCTACACTTACTTCCAAGCGTGTCAAGGCAGGGGCTTCCTTCACAAACTGAATCAAGTAAGTTTGAACTAAATCGCCCTTCTGGTCACTCAAGAATACAGAAGCCTGATAATCATTAGCAGCTGAAGCTTGTTGAACTGTTACCTGATAGCCCCTTGTCTGTGCTCCAACACTTGGGATTTTAGCACTGTAAGGAAGGGATACTCGGTAGTAGGTCTTTCCAGGCTCAAAGTTTTCAAGAGCCTTATCTCCAACCGTGAGACCTGTAACAGTGTTTTCTGTTTCCTTGTCACTTGCGATAAAGGTTGCTGTCACCTCGTAGTCATTACCTACCAATTTACCAGTTGCTTCAGATCGTCCACCTTCTTTTGACAAAGCAGCAGGATCTTTCAAGGTCCAAGAAACGACCTCCGCATCAACCAAGTTACCATCTGACAAAACAGCCATTACCGTTTTATCCAAATCCTCTGTAGCTGTACCAACTGGTACAGTTGCAACTTTAGGCAACCACTTATCAAGTGCAATGACCTTAACAAGAGCTTCAGCCTTAGCTTCGAGACCTTCCACACTACCAAGAACTTTTTTCTCACCAGCACTTGTAAGGAGATCATCTGGGATTGCCCAAACCACAGCTTTTTCTTCGACACTACCATCACTATAAATAGCTGTTACAGTTTCCGGCAATTTAGGATTTTCGCTGACATCAGTAGTCGCCTTCACAGGGGCAAAAGCGACAAAATGACGGTTTTCTTTCTTACCTGAAACGGTTGTAACCGTCGCCTGATCAGAAGCTAAACCTGCAGAATCAGCATAAAGAGTAAATTTCCCTTCTTTTTCAGTAGATTTTACAATGACAACACCTTTACCATTGAAGGCTTTTCTTTGCCATGTACCATCTTTCTGAGCTTTATAACGCTCACGGCTAGCTTGTTCCCCATTGTCCACACCAACGATTTGCCCTTGCCCGTGAAGATTGAAATGAACAAGATTATTGGCAGTTGGTACAACATTGCCGTCTTCATCAACAATTTCATAATGGATATAAGACAAATCTTTTCCGTCTGCAGTGATAACATGTTCTTCCTTGGTGAGACGAACTCTAGCAGGTTCTCCTGCTGTTGTTACACTGTCACGCGCAATCTCTTTACCATTTTCATCACGAGCAATAGCAGTCAAAGTGCCTGGTTTATATTCCACCAACCACTCAAGATACAATTCACCAGGGTTTGCACCTTCATGATAAGGTCGACCATCCGCAGTAGTTTTCTTGGTAAATTCTTTCTTGCCAAGGGACTCGTTATTCAAGAACAATTCTACGCTAGCAGCGTTTGAGAAGGTCCGAACTGGAACCTTGCCATTGATAAGCATATTACGTTCCTTAAGCGTTTCATCCGTCCAATTCCAGTGAGGCATGATGCGAACAGTTGGTTTTTCTTTGGCACTATACCATTCACTACGGTAAAGGTAGAAATCATTCTTAGGCAAGCCTGCCGTATCAATGATACCAAAGTAAGAGCTTTTTACTGGTGTATGATCTTGATTATGCCAAGGTGTAGGCTCACCAATATAGTCGAAACCAGTCCAGATGAACTGACCTGCATAGCCAGCACGATCACGGTCAAAGGTCCAAGATTCAGTAGCTGTTCTACCCCAGGCTACACGGTCATTACCATAGTCAGATTGTTCATAGTGACGATTTGGACGATTGTCATGTCCAAGGATTTGAGCAGGGTTATAATAAGAATCACGCGTTCTAGTAGCTGAAGAGGTTTCAGAACCATAAATGAGCCAGTCTGGATGCGCTCTACGAACCGCATCATAAAAACGTTCACCATAGTTCATACCGACAGCATCCATGATTTCTGCAACTTTTAAGAAATCACCTGTTGCTGCACGACTAAATTTATTCTCACCCATGGTAACATAACGTTCGGTATCAATCGCCTTGATAATAGCCTTCAGACGTTTAGCTGTCTCGATAGAACGAGGACTACCATTTGCCTCTTCCACCTCATTTCCAAGAGACCACATTACGATAGACGGATTGTTCTTATCACGTTCTACCATTGTTCTAAGATCAAAGTCAGACCACTTCTCACCCTTCTTAGCTTCAGGATGAGTTGCATCTTGATCAAAGAACCGTCCATAGTCATAAGTCTTCTTGCCACCATACCAAGTATCAAAAGCTTCCTCTTGAACCAAGAGACCTAAACTAGCTGCAGCATCAAGCAACTGAGGACTCGCTGGATTGTGGGTTGTTCGAATAGAGTTAACTCCCATATCTTTCAAGAGTTTTAATTTACGATAGGTAGCCTTATAATTCTCTTCTGCACCCAAGGCTCCATTGTCATGGTGAATACTTACTCCGTGGAATTTCATGCGTTCACCATTCAGAGAGAAACCATCCTTAGCAGTCCAATTGAAATAACGGTAACCAAATGTATCTTCTGTTACATCAACTAGTTGACCTTCTTTATAAACCTTTGTTTTCAGCACATACAGTTGTGGATGATAACTTTTTGTCGTCCAAAGAGTTGGTTTATTAACTAGGATTGTTTGTCTGAAATCTGCAACTTCATTTTCTACTAAATTCTTCGTTTCGGAGCGAACTAATTCTGATACAACCTTGCCTTCCTTAGTGAAAATCTGTTGTTCCACAAAGACTTTAGCAGCCTTCTTATCCGTATTTTTAATCTTACTTTGAACCTGTGTTTCAACATTCCCTTCTTTTTGCTCAGCAAGTTTTGGTGTAGTGATATGATTACCATTTTCGGCAACATGAACTTTATCACGATAACTAAGGGTTACATCACGATAAATCCCACTTCCTGAATACCAACGACTACTTGGTTGCTTATTGGTCACTTGAACAGTAATTGAATTTTCACTACCATCCTTGTTTAAAAATTCTGTGATATCATATGAAAAATGATTATAGCCACTTGGATAATGTCCTACAAATTTACCATTTACATAGACCTTTGAATCCATGTAAACCCCATCAAAATTGATACGAACATCCTTATTCTTGTCAGCTTCATTTAATGTGAAAGTCTTACGATACCAAGCTGTTCCACCATTTAACTGTCCACCTTCATTACGCGAGGGAGATTTGTGATCAAAGTCAAAATAAATACTCCAATCATGAGGAAGATTTAATTTAGACCAATCATGAACATCCACATCTTTTTTTGAAAAATCGCCTTGGGCATTTAGTTTAAAATACCAATCTTTATTAAAATCTTGTTTTCGCTCCGATAATAGCTGTTTTTCCTTTTCAACTTCGGCTTTGTTTGACTCTCCAGACAGTGCTTGCGATTTTTCAGAAGAAGGTTTGATCTCTGTGTCTGCTTTCACTTGGTCCTTTTCAGAAGTTTTTTTAGAATCCTCTTTTACTTCTGTTCCAGCTGTTACTGCAGATTCAACAGGCTTTGGATTTGTCTCTTCAGATTTCTGTTTGTCTTCAGATTTCTGTTTGTCCCCATCCTTGGTTCCTTCTTCTACTTTATTTGGAGTTTCCACTTTAGGGCTAGCCAATTCATGACTCCCCTCATTAGCAGATCTAGTAGGTTCTGTATCCTTAGTCACTTTATCTTCTGTCGACTCAGCTTTGGGTTTTACAAACTCACGCCCACCATTCTCATCAGCCTTTGCGATAGCAGCTGCCACATCATCGGGAAGCTTATCTAAAGGTTGAGCTTGATGAACAGTTGTTTCTTCTGTTTGAGTATTGGATGAAGCCACTTCCTCAGCTTGTACAGCTGAAATACCAAATATACTAGCCCCAATCATTACAGATGCCGCACCTATTGCAAATTTACGAATGCTATAATGACAACGTTTATCAAAAAGTCTTTTGTTCATTAAAATCCTCATTTCTTTTTCTTGATACAAAGTAAGCGTTTACTTTATTTTAAAAAATAACCTCCTTCTGAATACACAAACAAGTACCAAGTTCGATAATATATTTTATATATTGAATATATCAAAACACACCTAAAATTGCAATCATTTTCCATCAATTTAACCTAATAAAATGGTATGCAAGATAAGTTCATTCAAAAGAAATAGGTGCAATGAAAGTAGCTTTCTATTCTAGACTCTTTCCAATACAAATTTCATTCCATTAATAGCATTTTCATACTTCAAATTTATAGTTTATGGACTCATATCATTATAGACTGCATTCATTTACATACACTACATAAAAAGAAGGTAAAACATTATTCTACCTTCTTTTTTCCTATTTTATATCCAATGTCCGAAGGGCTGCCTGATAAGTTTGCTCCATCAGCATAGTAATGGTCATAGGACCGACACCTCCAGGTACTGGCGTGATATGGCTAGCAAGTGGGGCAACTGCCTCATAATCCACATCTCCACAGAGCTTGCCATTTTCATCGCGGTTCATCCCAACGTCAATGACCACGGCACCTGGTTTGACAAAGTCAGCAGTCACAAACTTAGAACGACCGATAGCTACAACAAGAATATCTGCTTTCGCAGCCACCTTGGCAAGATTATGAGTTCGTGAGTGGGTCAAGGTCACTGTTGCATTTTTGGCTAAAAGAAGCTGGGCCATGGGTTTTCCGACAATATTGGATCGACCGATGACGACTGCATTTTTACCTTCCAAGTCAATCTCGTATTCATGGAACATTTCCATAATTCCTGCAGGTGTCGAAGGAATCATGACTGGATGACCAGACCAAAGACGTCCCATATTTAGAGGATGGAAACCATCCACATCCTTTTCTGGGTCAATAGCCAATAGAACTGCCTCCTCATCAATATGTTTTGGTAATGGTAACTGTACCAATATCCCATGCCAAGCTGGATCTTGATTGTATTCAACAATCAAATCTAACAACTCCTCTTGAGTAATGGTCTCTGGAACTCGCAATACTTCGCTACGGAAACCAGCCGCAAGGGCTGACCTCTCCTTGTTCCGAACATAGACTTGGCTGGCAGGGTTGTCCCCAACCAAAATCACTACCAAACCAGGTACTAGCCCCGTTTCTTCCTTTAATCTTGCAGTCTTTTCAGCCAGCTGTCCTTGTAACTTAGCTGCTAGAGCCTTCCCATCAATAATCTGTGTCATATCACTTCTCTTTTCTTTCAAATATCTTCCATTATACCAAAAACTACTGCTCCCCTCTAACACTTCTTTCCTAGGCTACCCTATAGTTTCAAACTATAAGAAAAAGCTCTGGTCGAGCTTTTCACTAATCTTTTCGTGAAAGTTTAAAACTGATTACAAACAGCTCAGCAAAGCTAACTTATAAAACCTTACTCAAGAAGTCTTTAGTCCGTTGTTCTTGGGTTTGTTCAAAAATCTGTTCAGGTGTTCCATCTTCAACAACCACGCCATCTGCCATAAAGATGACACGATCTGCCACCTCACGGGCAAATCCCATCTCATGTGTTACGATAACCATGGTCATTCCTGATTTGGCTAAGTCTTGCATAACAGCCAACACCTCACCTACCATTTCAGGGTCCAGGGCTGAAGTTGGCTCGTCAAAGAGCAAAACATCAGGTTCCATAGCTAAACCACGCGCAATGGCAATCCGCTGTTGCTGACCACCTGACAAACTCTGTGGATAAGCAGTTGCCTTATCTGGTAAACCAACTTTTTCCAAAAGTTCCTGAGCTCTCTTCTCTGCAACTTCCTTACTTTCACCTTTGGTCTTGATAGGAGACAAGGTGATATTTTCCATCACAGTCATATTAGGAAAGAGATTAAATTGTTGGAAAACCATCCCCATCTTCTCACGCATAGCAAACAGGTCATTCTTCTTGTCCGTAATATCGACTCCCTCAAAGATAACTTTCCCCTTGGTCGCTTCTTCCAACAAATTCATAGAGCGAAGCAAGGTAGATTTTCCACTCCCTGAAGGACCGATAATAACGACAACTTCTCCTCTTTTAATCTCGAGGTTGATGCCCTTCAATACTTCATTCTTTCCAAAGGATTTATGTAAATTTTCAATTTTTATCAAGGTTTCTGTCATTATTTTTTATCTCCTTGTCCCATACGTTTTTCAAAAGCTTTCAAGGCTACTGTCAAAATAGAGGTCATAATCAAGTAGTAAAAGGCTGCAAATAAAAGTGGTGTTAAAGGTAGATAGGTTGTTGTGGAAACTGTTGTAGCCCCGTTCCACAACTCCATAACACCGATAGCTGATAAGAGGGAGCTGTCCTTGATAATGGTGATAAATTCGTTCCCCAATGCTGGCAAGATATTTTTGATTGCTTGTGGCAAAATCACATACCGCATCGCATTTTTAGGACGAATCCCTAGCGAATAAGCCGCTTCTAGCTGACCTTTTGGAACCGCATTAATCCCAGCACGAACAGTCTCAGAAACATAAGCACCACTGTTCATTGAGATAATCAAAATCCCTGGAATCAGGCGAGACAAATCAACACCCAAAATTCCAACCTGAATAGTCGGAGCATTGATATGCATAAGAGCAAAGGCAATCATAATCTGAACCATCATCGGTGTCCCGCGGAAAATCCAAACGTATAAGTTGGCAAGCCAAACAAGCGGTTTAAACTTTGAACGTTGCCCAAAAGCCAGGACAACACCCAAAATAGTCCCTAAAAAGACCACACAGATAGAAATGAGAACCGTC
>ERZ772912.1141-NODE-1141-length-10989-cov-3.347540_pt1 | contig 10989 bp, 7 predicted proteins | sample MGYA00512119_ERZ772912 | MGnify/ENA primary metagenome ERZ772912 (study PRJEB29015, sample SAMEA2738048) | human oral metagenome | biome: human oral; feature: human-associated habitat; material: saliva | place: China | collected 2230 ...
TTTATCAACATTATTCTCTTCATGGTGCAGCAACTCGTGGCGCAACGTGGAGGGGACGTGCTGGCCGATCTCTTTGGTTTGCACTTCTTCTTGGCGCCCGATTTTCGTCTGTGGCAGGTGGTGACCTATATGTTTCTGCACGGATCGTGGTCGCACGTGCTGCTCAACATGTTCTCGTTGTGGATGTTCGGGCGCATCATTGAGCAGACCATGGGGCAGCGCCGCTTCATCATCTATTATTTCTTGTGTGGCGTCGGTGCTGCACTTTGTCAGGAACTGTGGCAGTTGGGACAGTATTATTTGGAAGGCCTGAACCAATATGCGATCGGATCCGACGGGGTAACGAGTTTGCCGATGGGCGCTTTTCTCAACACCTGGGTGACGATCGGAGCCAGCGGTGCTTGCTACGGCGTGCTGCTGGCGTTTGGCATGACGTTCCCCGACGAGCGCATCATGTTGCTCTTCCCTCCCATCCCGATGAAGGCCAAGTATTTCGTGATCGGCTATGCGCTGATCGAAGTCTTCTCCGCCTTCTATTCGAATGGTAACATCGCGCACTTCGCCCACCTGGGCGGCATGTTCTTCGGTTGGCTCTACTTCCGGAACTGGCGGCGACAAATTGCCGCGGCGCAGCGCCGACCGCATTACGATCCCTACACCCGCACTTACTACACCGGCAGTGCCGACTCCACCGCGGGCGGCGGGATCTTGCAACGCATCCGGCGAGCTTTTCAGCGCTTCGGTGCCGCTGTGGAAGGTGCTTTCCGTCAACTCTTTTCGCGTTCCAATCGAGGCGGCGGCGCGTCGCGCACCTCTTCGTCGGTTGCGGGGGAGACGGACCGCGAATACAATCTGCGCCGACGCAAAGAGCAGGAGCGCATCGATGAGATTCTTGACAAGGTGCGCCGTTCGGGCTATGCCTCGCTGACCGAGGAGGAGAAAAAAGATTTGTTCAACCACACGCGTCGTCCCTGAAGCGTATGTCCTGCTTACGTCGTCTCTTTCATTTCTTCCGGACGCCCGAAAAACGAGCCTTGGCGCGCTTCATTTCGCTCTTTCTGGCCGGCGCTTCGTGGTTCACGGTGATCGCCTTGTGGCTTTGCGCCCTTTCGCCCTACGTCGACCCCCGACAGTTTGGAGCGGCGGCGCCCTACGCCCTGCTCTTTCCCCTCTTTCTCGGCGGAACGGTGGGCATGGCCGTGCTTTGTCTGGTCTTTGCTCCGCGCCGCGTGTGGATTCCACTGTTCGGACTTTTGCTCTGCTCCGGCAGTATCCGCACTTATGCGCCGATCAACTTCAGTCGAGGCCGTTCGGGCGGCGTGGCTTCGGGCGAAATTCGGGTCATGACCTACAACACGCGCGGCTTCGGACTGACCGACAGCGGCCGGGCTGAAATGACGAACTACATGATCGCTTCCGGCGCGCAAATCATTGCCTTTCAAGAGGGTATGGGGTCGCTGGAGCAAAACAAAGAATTGGTGGCCCGACTGAAAGGAACGGGCACCACGCACTACAAGTGCTACAACACCAGGAGCGAATGCCTCGGACTCATTTCCAAATTTCCCGTCACGGATGCGCAGCTCATTTGTCGCTCCGGCGGTAACATTGCGGTGGCCTTTTGGTTGAAGGTGCCCAACGAGCGCCCTTGGATTGTGGTCAACTGTCATTTGCGTTCCAACGCCTTGACGTTTGACGAGCGCGGGCAGTTCAGCCAGTGGACGAAGACGGGACAAAGTTCCGATTCGAGCGCTTGGCAGCGCCGACTTTACAACAAGATCAAGCTGGCTGCCGCTGCGCGGGCCGACATGGTCGACACGCTCTCGCGTTTTGTCGGCGCCCGCCGCGGACAGGTGAAATTCATTTGCGGAGATTTCAACGACACCCCCATTTCTTCGGCTCGACATCGCTTGGTTGAACTTGGTTTTCGCGATGCGTTTCGTGCGGCCGGCAATGGGATTTCGCGCACGTTCAATCGCGATGCGATGTATGTGCGCATCGACCATCTCTTGGCCGACCCCACGTTTGTGCCCGTAGAGGCGCATGTGGACAACGGCGTCGCCCTCTCCGACCATTATCCCCTCATTGCCACCTTCCGTCGTCCGCAGCCATAGCGGGCGCTCTCCACGAATAATATACAACTCTCTGTACATCACATACAAATGAACATCGAACAATTGCTTACCGATGCCGTCGTCAAAGCCGTCAAGGCCTGCTACGGTGCCGACATCACCCCCGAACAGGTGCAGATTCAGAAAACGCGCCCCGACTTCGAGGGGCACCTCACTGTGGTCACCTTCCCCTTCCTGCGCATCTCCAAGCGTAAGCCCGAAGACACCGGAGAAGACCTCGCATTGTGGTTGGTCGAGAACACCGACCTCGTATCGACGTTCAACATCGTCAAGGGTTTCCTCAACCTGACCATCGCGCCCAAGAAATGGGTCGAACTGCTCGAACAGATCGACGCTGACAGCCGGTACGGACTCGCCACACCCGGCCCCGACAGCCCGCTCACCATGGTCGAATACTCGTCGCCCAATACCAACAAACCGCTCCACCTCGGTCATGTGCGCAACAATTTGCTCGGGTGGGCGGTGTCGAAAATCGCAGAAGCCAACGGCAACCGCGTGGTGAAGACCAACATTGTGAACGATCGCGGTATTCACATTTGCAAGTCGATGCTGGCTTGGCTCAAGTATGGCAACGGCGAGACGCCCGAGTCGACCGGTAAGAAGGGCGACCACTTGGTGGGCGACTACTATGTGGCTTTCGATCAGCACTATCGCGCCGAAGTGGCCGAACTCAAAGCGCGACTTGAAGCCGAGGGCGTTGCGCCCGAAGAGGCCGAGAACCGTGCGAAGAATGAGGCTCCGCTCATGGTCGAAGCGCGCGAAATGCTCCGCAAGTGGGAGCAGGGCGATGAAGAGGTGCGTGCGCTCTGGCGCAAGATGAACGAGTGGGTTTACGCCGGTTTCGACGAAACGTACAAAGCACTCGGTGTGTCGTTCGACAAGATCTACTACGAATCGGAAACCTATCTCGAAGGGAAGGAAAAGGTGGAGGAAGGACTCGAAAAAGGCCTCTTCTATCGCCGCGAAGACGGTTCGGTTTGGGCCGATCTGACGAAAGACGGACTGGATGAGAAGCTGCTGCTTCGTTCGGATGGTACTTCGGTCTACATGACGCAAGACATCGGTACGGCCAAGCTGCGTTTTCGCGACTATCCCATCGATAAGATGGTCTATGTGGTGGGCAACGAGCAGAACTACCACTTCCAGGTGCTCTCGCTCCTGCTCGATCGTCTCGGTTTCGAGTGGGGAAAGAGCCTTGTGCACTTCTCCTACGGCATGGTCGAACTCCCCAACGGCAAAATGAAGAGCCGCGAGGGCACGGTGGTCGACGCCGACGATCTCATCGAAGGCATGATCGAACAGGCTCGCCGCACGATGGACGAAGCAGGCAAGAACGGCGACATGTCGGAAGCTGAAAAGCAGGAGGTGGCCCGCATCGTCGGTCTCGGTGCGCTCAAGTACTTCTTGCTCAAAGTCGACGCGCGCAAAAACATGGTCTTCAACCCCGAAGAATCCATCGACTTCAACGGCAACACCGGTCCCTTCATCCAATATACGTATGCCCGCATTCGTTCGATCCTGCGCAAAGCGGAGGAAGCCGGTATCGAGATCACGGCGGTGGATCCTGCCACGGAGATTTCGGTGAAGGAGGAGGAAATCATTCAGCGCATCGCCGAGTTCACCGCCGTGGTACGCGCTGCCGGTGAGGACTATTCGCCTTCGGCCATCGCCAACTATTGCTACGAATTGGTGAAGGACTACAATCAGTTCTACCATGAGTTCCAAATCCTTCGCGAGGAGGATGCGGCCAAGCGCAACTTCCGCCTTGTGCTCTCGCGGAATGTGGCGAAGGTGGTGCGTTTGGGCATGGATCTCCTGGGTATTGAGATGCCTGAGCGCATGTAAACCTAAGGGTGGTGTGCGCTGCGTCGCTACCACTGTATGGGGCGATTTCGTGGGACGAGCGTTCCGACGAAATCGCCTCCTTTTCTTTCGCTCCGCCCTCTTTCGGCGGCGCGTCCTTTATTCTTCAGTCCATTCTCCTGTTCATGAGTAGCAAGAAACCCAAGTTCTACGTCGTTTGGACCGGCCGCATCCCCGGAGTCTACACCTCGTGGGAGGAATGCCGCGAACAAGTCGACGGTTTCCCCGGTGCACGTTACAAAGCCTTCGCTTCGCGCGACGAAGCGGAGTATGCCGCGGCCGACGAACCGGAAGAGCATATTCATTCCGCCTGCCCTGCTGAGCGTTCTACAGTGGCTTCGACCAATGTGGACGACGCTGCTTCTCGTGGCGGAGATATTTCCTCTTGTGGTGGTAGGATTTCTTCTCGTACTTCTGGTTCCTCCTCGGGCGGTGCCCGACCGGTGCACATGCCCTCGCCCGAGGTGTTGGAGAAAGTGGGTTTCCAAACGCTTTGTGTGGATGCGGCTTGTTCAGGCAATCCCGGGGCGATGGAATATCGGGGTGTTTATCTGGCGGAGGGGCGCGAGATCTTTCATTTTGGTCCGGTTCACGGCACGAACAATATCGGCGAGTTCCTCGCGATTGTCCATGCTCTCGCTCTTCTCGACAAGCAGGGGACGAAAATGCCCATTTATTCTGATTCGGCCACGGCGATTTCGTGGGTGCGTCGCAAGCAGTGCCGCACGCAGTTGGCGCGCACGCCGCGCACCGAGAAACTCTATGAAATGATTGCTCGTGCGGAGGCGTGGCTCAAGGCGCACCGCGTGACGAATCCTATCTTGAAATGGGAAACGAGTGAATGGGGCGAAATTCCTGCCGACTTCGGACGCAAATGAGTCGCGGGGGAGTGGAGGACGTGGAAAAATTGACTCCGGCGATGCGTTGCGCTTACTTCTTTGGAGTGGAGAAAGGTGTAGCGTAGTGAATGGATTTCACGGAAAGTGAGTGGGGAGATCAGTTCGTTGGTGTTTTTCAGAAGAAGGGTTCTTCAGAATGTTCTTCAAACTCCGTACAGGTTGCGGACAATGAGCCAGACCAGTATGATGCAACCATAGATGATCAGTGCCGTTGGTGAGGTGAGAGTACGATAAAGTGGGCTCTTGCGGCGGGAGAGGAGTGCGAGTGCGACGACGAGGAGGATAGCGAAGGGCAGAAAATAGTTGTAGTGCCACGCTGTGAGGGGATGGCCGTGCAGGAGGGCGAAAAGGGCACGTTGCGTGCCGCAGGCGGTGAACTTGTGGAATAGGCAGGGAATGCCCCAGGGGAGTCCGGAGAGATTGCCCCAAAGCCAAAGGACAAAGAGGACGAAGAGAACAAAAAGAAGCGTGCGACGGCGCGACATGTAGAGGGAATAAGTGGGGTGTAGATGAAAAGTGGAAGAGAAACGGGGATTTCTCTTCCACTTTTGTTTTGAAAAAGGCGAACCGTCTGAGGGCAGACGCGATGTGTCAAACCATCGTCGTTTTTGACGGATGTAGTGGACCTTTTTGTTACGCGATTAGCGGACGAAATGCGATTGAGCAGGTGTTGATACGCATTTCGCATGGTAACTAGTGAAGTGACGGCTTAGACTTGGCCATGCATCATAATGGCGTTCATCATGATTTGGTAGTTCTTGTTGCGCGTATCGTCCATGATGAGGAACCAGTCGATGAGGCTCCAGATGCCGCAACCACCGCCCGTGAGGAGCTTGCCGATTCCCAGACCGGTATCTCCGATGTAGAAGCGATCAATACCCAAACCACCTGTGAAAATAGAGAGAATGAGGGCTGTCGTCGGATCTTTGAGCTGCGAAGTGTACATCAATAAGGAGTCGTCAAGCTCCGTTATGCGGTTACGCAGATCGGTGAGCTGTGCGGCGGTGAAAAACTTCGCGTTGGTGGCGAGGAACATATTGATTTTATTTTGATCCATCGGTTAAGTGATTTATTTGTTTAATGATGGTGCAAAGATAAGCCCGTGTGCTTTAATGTGCAAAAAGAAAGAGACTTTTTCTTCGAATAAATAGTGGCTTGGGATCAAATTGTCAAGTGACGTCCCTGCAGGAGGCGGCTTTTGTGTCCGAGATGCTGTTTTGGGATGCGAAGGGCTGACGGAAAATAGGGTTTTGGGTTTTGAAAAAATGAAGTAGGTAGACGAAAACACGGAACCGGTCGGTCGCACTCCGAGTGCGACCGACCGGTTTAGTCAGAAAGTGGAAGAAAACCCCTATTGCGGAGTCAATTTTTCTGCGAGGTAGCGCGCGGTGTAGCCGCGGCCGGAGGCGACAAGCGCTTCGGGGGTGCCGGCAAAGACGAGGTCTCCACCACCGGCACCGCCTTCGGGACCGAGATCGATGACGTGGTCGGCCGTTTTTACGACATCAAGATTATGTTCAATCACAATCAACGTGTGGCCGCGCTCAATCAAGGCGTTGAAGGCCGAGAGAAGGCGGTTGATGTCGTGGAGGTGAAGCCCCGTTGTGGGTTCGTCGAAGATGAAAAGCGTGGGGACGGCACGCTCCTGCGCGAGGTAGTAGGCCAGTTTCACGCGCTGGTTCTCGCCGCCCGAGAGGGTAGAGGACGACTGCCCGAGTTTGATGTAGCCGAGTCCCACATCGCGGAGCGGGCGGAGGCGCTTGACGATCTTCTTCTTGCCGTGGGCTTCGAAAAAGTCGAGGGCTTGGTCGACCGTCATTTCGAGAATGTCGTAAATGTTTTGTCCCTCGAAACGCACATCGAGCACCTCGTTCTTGAAGCGGCGACCGTGGCACGATTCGCATTCGAGTACGAGATCGGCCATGAACTGCATCTCCACTTTCACCGTACCTTCGCCCTTGCATTCCTCGCAGCGACCGCCGTCGGTGTTGAACGAGAAATATTTGGCGTCCATTTCCATTTGGCGCGCCAAAGGTTGTTCGGCCATGAGTTTGCGGATTTCGTCGAAGGCTTTGACGTAGGTGACGGGGTTGGAGCGCGTGGAACGGCCGATGGGGTTTTGGTCGATGAAATCGACGGCTTGAATGGCGTCGAGGTCGCCGGTGAGCTCGGCGTATTCGCCGGGGCGGTCGCCCGACTGGTCGAGCTGACGCAAGAGGGCCTTATAAAAGATGTCACGTACAAGGGTGGATTTACCCGAGCCCGACACCCCCGTCACGACGGTGAGCACGTTGAGCGGGAATTGCACGTCGATGCCGCGGAGATTGTTCTCGCGAGCACCGATGATGTCGATGTGGCGGTTCCACCGGCGGCGCGAGGTCGGTACGGGAATAGATTCGGCACCGGTGAGGAAGTTGAGCGTGTGGCTGCGTCCCACGGTGGCGCCGGTGTGGTGGGCGGCTCCTTCGGCCGGAACTTTGCCTTGCCACACCACTTCGCCGCCGAGTCGACCGGCTTCGGGGCCGATGTCGATGAGGTGGTCGGCGGCGCGGATGATGTCTTCGTCGTGTTCGACGACGATGACGGTGTTGCCCACATCACGAAGTTGGCGCAAGACGCGAATGAGTCGGTCGGTGTCGCGAGAATGGAGCCCGATAGAGGGTTCGTCGAGGATGTAGAGACTGCCCACCAAGCTGCTGCCGAGCGAGGTGGCGAGGTTGATGCGTTGGCTTTCGCCGCCCGAAAGCGAATTGCTGAGGCGGTCGAGCGTGAGATAGCCGAGTCCTACTTCGTTGAGGAAGCGAAGCCGGCTGCGGATCTCGACGAGCAGACGTTGGGCAACGGAAGCATCGTGTTCGGAGAGGGTGAGGGCGTCGAACCATCGGGCGAGATCGGCCACCGACATACGCACGAGGTCAGCAATGGTGCGGTCGCCCACACGGACGTAGAGGGCTTCGGGGCGCAGGCGTGTGCCGTGACAAACGGGGCACTCGGCCTTGCCGCGATAGCGGGCGAGCATCACGCGGTTTTGAATCTTGTAGGCGCCTTGTTCGAGCGCGTGGAAGAAGCCATCGATGCACACATCGACGTCGCCCTCCTCCCAAGCCATGCCGGGACCACCGTGCCAGAGCAGATCGTGCTGAGCGGGTGTGAGTTTGTAGTAGGGTTCGAAGATGGGGAAGTCGTGGGCGGCGGCGCGGCGCATGAATTCCTGTTGCCACTGGCTGAGTTTTGCTCCGCGCCAGCACATCACAGCGCCGTCGTAGACCGAGAGCGAGCGATTGGGGACGACAAGGTGCTCGTCGATGCCCACCACGCGCCCGAAACCTTCGCAGCGGGGGCAGGCTCCCACGGGATTGTTGAACGAGAAAAGGTTGTCGCTCGGTTCTTCGAAGGTGATGCCGTCGGCCTCGAAGCGGGTGGAGAAGCGTTGTAGCGTGCGATCGGGATAGAAACGCAGGAGGCATTCGCCGTCGCCCTCGTAGAGTGCCGTTTCGACAGAGTCGGTGAGGCGCGTCACGCCGTCTTTCGAACCGTCGACGGCCAGGCGATCGAGGAGAAGGAAGAGGCGCCCTTCGGCCAAGGCCTCCTCGTGGTGTGCCACGGCAGCGGGGCTTTCGATGGCTTCGTCCATGCGCACCATGTCGCCGTCGAGATCCAAACGCGAAAGCCCCTGCTGGAGCAGCACTTCGATTTGCTCTTTGAATGTGCGCTCGTGGAGCAGGCGCAGCGGAGCGAGGACGGTGAAGCGTGTGCCGGCGGGGTGGCGGAGGGCGGCGGCGACAATGTCGTCGGCGCTGTGGCGACGCACTTCTTCGCCGCTCACCGGAGAGTAGGTATGTCCCACGCGGGCGAAGAGCAGACGGAGATATTCGTAGATTTCGGTGCTCGTGCCGACGGTGGAACGCGGGTTGTTCGTCTTGACTTTCTGTTCTATAGCGATGGCCGGCGGCAGCCCTTTGATGTAGTCGCACTCGGGCTTGTTCATGCGCCCGAGAAACTGGCGGGCGTAGGCCGAAAGGCTTTCGACATAGCGCCGCTGACCTTCGGCATAGAGGGTGTCGAAGGCCAATGAAGACTTTCCCGAACCGGAAAGCCCGGTGATGACGACAAATTGCTCGCGCGGAATCTCGACGTCGATATTCTTGAGATTGTTGACGCGCGCGCCTTTGACGACGATGCTATGGTTCATGAAAATAGTTTATGCGATGTCTAAGAGTTCGATGCGGAAGATGAGGGTGCTGTGTCCCGGAATGTCGCGACCGGCACCTCGCTCACCGTAGCCGGCAGCGGCGGGAACGTAGAGCTCCCATACGTCGCCGATGTGCATGTTGACGAGCGCCACTTGCCAACCGGTGATGAGTTCGTTCACGCGGAAGGCCGGTGGTGTGCCGGCCCCACGGCGAGAGGAGTCGAAGACCTGCCCATCGATGAGGCGTCCTTCGTAATGAACCGTGACCACCGAGCGCGGAGCGGGTGTGGCATTGTGGCGGCGCAGCGTGCGCTCGTCGGCATCGGTCGGCGGAGCGGGGGCGGTTTGCACCACCTTGTAGAGCACGCCGCAACGCAACTCTTGTATGCCGGCGCGGCCGCGCAGGTTGGCGAGAAAGTTCTCGTTCTCAGCTTTATAGGCGGCGAGGGCGGCCGCATTCATCTTTTTCTTGTGAGCCATGATGGGGAGGATCGATCAATCAGTGGCGGTGCAGAGCGCGAGCACTGCGGCGCACCACAAAACCACCGTAGGCGGCGATGATGAAGAAGCAAACGAGGGGCACGATGAAGCCGTAGGCCATGGAAGAGTGGTCGGCAATCAGTCCCATGAGCAGAGGAGCCACGGCACCGCCGACGATGCCCATGATGAGGAGCGACGAGGCGGTTTTGGTGCGGCGACCCAAACCGCGGAGGGCGAGGGCAAAGATGGTGGGGAACATGATGCTCTCGCAGAAATAGACGACGAGCAGGGCCGTGAAGCCCACGCGACCGGGCGCGGCCACGACGAGCATGGTGCAGTGGGCGGCGATGAGGGCGAGAATGGCAAGGAGGCGTTCGGCGCGGATGTATTGCATGATCCAACTGCCCAACATGCGCCCTATACAGAAGAGCCCCATGCCGCCGAAACTGAGGATAAGACCGGCGTCGGCGCTGCTGATGCCGGCACTCTCCACGGCATAGTTGATAAAAAAGCTGTTGACGCCGGTTTGTGCCGCCACATAGACGAAAATGCCGACCCATCCGAAGAGGAAAGCCCCATTGCGCAGCAGCACGTGGAGGTCGCTGTGATTGTGATCGCCCCCGGCTTCGAGTGCCGCTTCCTCGGCTTGGGTGAGGGCATCCTCCTCGGGGGTGATTTCGGGCAGACGAACGCGCGAGAACAAGAGGGCGACAACCATGACCACGATGCCGATGAGGAGATAGGGCATGGAGATGTTGGGCGATTGGCCTTTTCCGGTGAAGAGGAAGTAGCTGCCGGTCGCCGGGCCGAGGATCCAGCCCAAACCGTTGAAGGCTTGCGAGAAATTGATGCGCTGTTCGCTGTGTTCGGGGGCGCCGAGCACGGTAACATAGGGGTTGGCAGAGGTTTCGAGGAAGGTGAGTCCGCAACCAATGATGAAGAGACTGCCGAGGAAGAAGGGGAAGTTCATGATCTGCGCGCCGGGAATGAAGAGCAGCGCGCCGATGCCGAAGAGGATGAGGCCGAGCAGCACACCGGCACGGTAGCCGTAGCGACGAATGAAGGCGCCGGCGGGCAGCGCCATGAGGAAGTAACCGCCGTAGACCACAACTTGGATGAAAGCCGATTCGGTTTTGCTCAGGTGCAGTGTGTCCTGGAAATATTTGTTCAGCACATCGAGTATGCTGTGGGCGAAGCCCCATAAAAGGAACAGGATGGTGACCAAAAGGAACGGGGTGAGATAGTTGTGCCCGTCGCGAGTGCGTACTAAATTCATACGTGTCGTTGATATAAGTGTTAGAAGCAAAGGTAAGCATTCTTTGTCGATAATGTGAACGAGGGCCGTTTTTTTCGCGTTGTGGTAGCACTTTGCCGGGGTGGATAGGGAAGTGAACTTGAAAAAAGCGTATTTTTGCAGTGTTGATTT
>ERZ772912.1142-NODE-1142-length-10982-cov-9.056649_pt1 | contig 10982 bp, 12 predicted proteins | sample MGYA00512119_ERZ772912 | MGnify/ENA primary metagenome ERZ772912 (study PRJEB29015, sample SAMEA2738048) | human oral metagenome | biome: human oral; feature: human-associated habitat; material: saliva | place: China | collected 2230 ...
GCCCGCAGCTCGCGGAGATCACCACCCGCGCGATCGCCGTCAAGGCCCGCGTCGTGTCGGCCGACCTCACTGAAGGCGGCCTGCGCGAAATCCTCAACTACGGACACACGCTCGCGCATGCCATCGAGCGTGCGAACGACTACACCTGGCGGCACGGCGATGCGGTGGCCGTCGGCTGCTGCTTCGCGGCGCGCCTGGCCCAAGCCCGGGGGCTGCTCAGCGCTGACGATGTTGCTCGTCACGACCAGCTTTTCTCACACGTCGGGCTGCCGACCCGCTACGAGGGAAGCACTCTCGACGAGCTCACCCACATCATGCTCTCCGATAAAAAGGTACGGCGCGGAATCCTGCGTTTCGTCCTCCTTGACGGCATCGCAAATCCCGGGACGGTCTCCGTCGATCCGCAGGAGCTGCCGGCACCCGCGTCGCAGATTGGCATTCGCGCATGAGCCTCATTGTGTTGATCGGAGTGACTGGGGCCGGCAAAACCACCGTTGGGCGCGAGCTCTCTCACCGTCACAATCTGCCGCTCTACGAGGTCGACGCGGCCGTCGAGGAACGCCTGGGCGCACCTATGCGCACCCTCGTGGTCGGACGCGATCCGCGCCTGGCTACCACAGCACGCGAGGAAGCCGAGCGTCTCCTCAGCGTCGACGAGGGCATTGTCACGCTTGGGGCCTCTCAACCGCTCGACCCAGCCACTGCCTCGTCGATCGAGCGGGCGCGCGCAAACGGCGCGTTCATCATCGAGCTCAGCGCCGATCTTTCCGCGGTATCACGCCGAGAAGGCCTCGGCGCTCCGCGCTCGGTCGGCCTGGGTGCACCCCGCGCCGTGCTCACCCAGCTGATGAAACAAGCGCGCGAGGCATATGCCTCCGTGGCCGACACAACAGTGGATACGAGTGCCCGCACCCCGCAAGAAGTCGCGGATTTGGTCGCGCGCGCGTGTAAACTGGCCCCTGATTACTGATTCCTTCTCAAGTGAGGTACCCCTGTGGCAACGACCAATGATCTGAAGAACGGCCTGGTTATGGTGATCGACGGCCAGCTCTGGCAGGTTGTCGAATTCCAGCACGTCAAGCCCGGCAAGGGCCCGGCCTTCGTGCGCACCAAGATCAAGAACGTCCTGTCCGGCAAGACCGTCGACAAGACCTTCAACGCGGGCCTGAAGATCGAGACCGCGACCGTCGACCGTCGCGACATGACGTACCTGTACCAGGACGGTACCGACTACGTCTTCATGGATCAGTCCACCTACGAGCAGATCAACGTTCCCGCCGAGACCGTGGGCGACGCCCGCAACTTCATGGTGGAGAACCAGAACGTTATCGTCTCCCAGCACGATGGCACCGTCCTGTTCGTCGAGCTGCCCGCCACCGTCGTTCTGACGATCACGCACACGGAGCCCGGCCTGCAGGGCGACCGTTCTTCCGCCGGCACCAAGCCCGCGACCCTCGAGACCGGCTACGAGATCCAGGTTCCCCTCTTCATGGAGGAAGGCACCCGCGTCAAGGTTGACACCCGCGACGGCTCGTACTCGGGTCGCGTGACCGAGTAATGTCGAAGCAGCACCGCTTCACCTCGCGCACCAAGGCCCGCAAGCGCGCGGCCGACGTTGTCTACGAGGCCGACCAGCGCGGCATGGGGTCTAACCCCGACGTGCTGCGCGACCTCCTGCGCGAGCGCCGCGTCATCACCGCGGCTCAGACTCCGCTCCCGGAGTTTTCGATCCAGATCATCGCCGGTGTGGCGGACAACCTGCGCCGCATCGACTCCCTGATTTCGGCGCACGCCCGCGTGCCCGGCCTGGATCGCATCGCCGCCGTGGACCTGGCCGTCATGCGCGTGGCCGTGTGGGAGATGCTGGAAAACGACGAGGTGTCGCCGATCATCGTCATCGACGAGGCGATCTCGATCGTCCGCTCGATCTCGACCGACACGTCTCCGTCCTTCGTGAACGCGGTTCTCGATGCCATCCGTAAGGACCTGGCGTCCCCCGCGTGGTCGCGCAGGCAGGGCAGTGACGAGGATTCCTTCGTCGCCGACTCGAATTCTTCCGAGCCACCGGCCATGTCTGTCGATTCTCTGCCCGTCCAGGAGGCGCCGGCTCGGTCGCTTCCCGCAGGCGCGACGCCGCTTGATGGCGCCAGCGTCGAGGACGATCTCGACGAGCTGCTTGAGGAATACTGAGCACTCGCATCATGACAGTGGCCGCCCCGGTTGTCCCGGGGCGGCCACTGCTATGCGGGCTACGCGCTGGTGATCGCCTGGTTCAGCGCCGCCATCTCGGCGGGCGGCAGAGTGATCGGCGTTGAGGTGAAGCGAATGTCATCAAGGCGTCCCGACGGTGCGAACACCATGTCCCAAAAAAGAGAGACCTGCCCGGAAGCAATCGCATTCCAGAGGGCGGGCATCTGCCTCATTTTGTCCACAAACTCTCGGTCCGCGAGGAGGCGGCATCCGATGGAGGGGCCGAAGCCCGCTGGGATCGTCCGCCCCTCTTCGGTAAAGGTGAGGGTGCGGGAGGTTCCGCCGTGGCAGTGGCCGACGTGAAGCTCGCCGGGCTTGTAGCCGAGAGCGTCGAGGCTGTTGCGTCCCTGTCCGACTCCGCCGACTCCGCCGGCGAACGCGATGTCATGCTGATCCCAGATCACTTCGAGAGCTGTGTGGCCCATCTGCTCGGAGTCTGTCCGGGCGAGTAGGTTCTCTGCAGTGAGCTCGGCGGCGTAGGCTGTGGCCCTGGCAACTGTGCTCACGTCAGCGTTGAAGGATGTGAGCTTCCAATCATTCATGGGACCAGGCTACCGCAGAAGACGACGGTGACGAGTGCGTATCTCTCGGTATGACAAACGGGTGTGGGTGGCGGGATCGCTGTGATCCTGCCACCCACGTTGCACCTTCATGGATCAGAGCGACACACGTGTGGTGCGCACATCCCAATACTCGGGGCCGTCGGTGATGACCTCGAAGGTCCACTCGCCCGGCAGCTGCATGATCTGTGCCAGAAGCGGGCGGGGCAGGTGGGGAGCGCGGATGATGAATGACTCACCGGCGCTCATGGATTGCGCGGCACCAAGCACGGCGGCGTGACGCAGCCGGTGGGGGATCGCGGTGGCATCGATCGTGGGGTCTTGCTCCGCATGTGCGCCGCAGCCGCAGCCTCCGGTCGACGTCTGGGGCATGGGTAGTTCCTGAATGGTCATGGGTGGCCTTCCTCTTCGTACACGTCATTTTCTTCGCGTGGATACAGTTCACTATTTTAATGGCTGTTCCCCTCTGATAACCAGCGCAGGAATAAAAATGGGTTCGGTTGACCATTGGTTATATACCCCGTAGGGGTAGTAAGCGTACCCCTACGGGGTATGCTGTATCGCTATGGCGGCCTAGCGATGCCATTCGCATCGAACGCGCAGCCATACAGGGCTGTCTTGCGTGATCTCATCTGGATTGGATTCGTTGATATCGGTGCTCACAGACAGGAAACAGTGCGATTTATGCTCGTTTGGCACGCGGTGTCATGATGGTGTCCGGCTGTATGTAAGCGCTTGTACAGAGCATATGTAAGCGTTTGTATTCTGGTGGTGTACTCGTTTGGCGCCGTCGCCCGAGTACGTCACACCAATAACTCTGGAGAGAAGGCAATGATGCATTTATCCGGGCTCTTTGATTCACGCATGGCGCCACCGACGTCGCTGTCGCTGGCACAGCAGCGGCGCAGGTGGCTTGTCGAATTCTTCAAGACATACGCCGTCCTGGTCATCGTCGACGGTGGCTTCTATCTTCTGGGGCTCGACCGTCACCGTCCTTGTTGTCTCGGCGATCGTCGGCCTGATCTGTCTGGAATTTGTCGCGTTCTTCGAGGAGCGTAACTTGCGTGCAGACCGTGAGTTTAGTGCGGCACAGGAGGAAGCATGAGTTGTGAACTGAGTATCGATCAGCTGGCGGAGATTGCCATCGACGTCGTTCGCGTCGGGATGGCGATCGCGCTTGATCCGCCGTGTGACCTTGCGGTTGACACGAAGTCGAATCGTAACGACCTGGTGACGGCGGTCGACAGGGCAATCGAGGAGGAGATTGCTGCTCGCCTGGAAGAGGCAACCGGCCTGCCCCTGTTGGGGGAGGAAGGACACGCCGTTGATTCCTTCGCGGGCCGCGTGTGGGTCCTCGACCCCATTGACGGCACGATGAACTACGTGGAGACGCACCGCGACTACGCGGTTTCACTTGCGTTGTGCGAGGACGGAGAACCCGTGCTCGGAGTCGTCGCGGACGTCGTCGGCGGCCACGTCTGTCATGCGATCCGAGGCAGGGGCGCGTGGTTGGATGGCGTTCCACTGCCTCGCGCGCAGGATGCTTCCTCGTATCGCGAGGCGATTGTTATCACGGACATCAAAGAGAACCTTGCGTTGCCGAGGCTCGCGCGGGCACTGCAAGAGAGCAGAGGACACCGACGCTACGGCTCCGCTGCGCTGGAGTGCGTCGAGGTTGCGCGCGGGCGCGCGGGTGCCTTCGTGCACATGTGGGTATCCCCGTGGGATATCGCGGCGGCGACCCTTATTGCGACCGAGTGCGGGGCGTTGGCAACGCGGTTGGACGGTACGCCCCTTGATGTGCGCTACAAGGGTTCGATCCTCTTGGCTACTCCCGGCGTCCATGCCTCGTTGGTGGAGAGGCTCATGACCTCTGTCGAATAGGGCTGATGATCGCGCGGGACGGGGGCCGTGATGTCGTTGCGCGCGATCATCCCGTGCTGGCGCGCACGACCAACTCGGTCTCGACGCGCTCGCGCACGGGCGCTTTGTCGTCTCCCAGTGCTCGTGCGATCGCGCAGTCGACGGCGAGGGCGCCGACGCGTGCGGGAGCGCGGTCAATCGAGGTGAGCGCGAGTGCGCGGGTAGCGGCGAGTGCGGAGTTATCGCAGCCGACAACAAGGATGTCTCGACCGGGGACGAGGCCGTGGCGCAGAAGCGCGAGGATCGCGCCCTGGGCGCACTGGTCGTTGTAGCACACGAGCGCATCCACCCCGGTGGGCAGCCCGGCGCGGACGGCCAGGAAGCCGGCATCGACGTTGTCGCCTCCTGGAATACAGACATGGTCGATGCGCACACTGCGGCAGGCCCTGAGAAAAGCTGACTTGTGAGCGCGAGCGGAGGGCCTGGGAGGGCCCTCGATGAAGGCGACGCGTTGCCGACCCCGGTCGCGCAGCAGCGTGACGGCCTCACGCATGCCGCGCTCGTTGTCGCTCGTGATCAGATCGAGGTCCTCGCGCACCGCTTGCTGGCCGATGAGGACGGTGGGTACGTGTGCGTAGCTCTGCGAGATGCACGAGGAGTCCACCGCGATGACCGACTGGGCGCGCAACTGCAGGACGGACTCCCAGGCCCTCTCCACGTCGCGTGAATCGTCGATAGATTCGACGATGATTCTAAATCCGTGCCGTTCGGCGGCCCTGAGTGCCTCTGCCCGGTAACGCACGTGTAGCTCCTGCCCGAGAGCACAGACGAGGCCGAGGATCTGGGGCCTCGAGGATGCCAGCAGTGAGGCAGCGATATTTGCTCGGTATCCGAGCTGTTCGGCGACCTTCTCAATCCGTTCACGCGTTGAGGGCGCGACGCGCGGCGAACCCTGGAGTGCTCTGGACACCGTCGCAATGGACGTTCCGGCGACGATTGCAATGTCGTCAAGGGTGACGCGGCGGGCGGTGCGTCCCTCGTGTGGTTCGGGGGATGCGTCAACGTCGGCAGCGGTTGCTGACGGCTTCGCCTTATTCGTCATACTCTCAGTGTATAGCCGCTCACGTGGCCTTTCACACGCGTGAGTCGACCGCGAGCGCCAAACCGGGCGCGTAGTATTGATCTGGAACACATCCTTTAATGACCGTCCCGTGAGGCGGGGAAGGAGAGAGCAGTGGGATCACTGCACGCTGATCGCGCATCGCGCGGCAAAGAAGTACTTGGAGCGGGTGACGTTGCCCGATCCCTGACACGTATTGCCTACGAAATCATTGAACGCAACGGCGGTAGCGAGAATCTCGTCATCGCCGGCGTCCCCACGCGCGGAGCAACGCTTGCGCGTCGGCTCGTCAACAGGATCCGCGAGGTCTCCGGCACCTACGCCGACCTCGCCGTCATCGACACGACGATGTTCCGCGACGACCTGGCCAGCCAGCCGCTGCGCGCTCCCAAGGAAACGCTGATTCCAGTCACCGGCATCGATGGTAGGACCGTCGTGCTGGTCGACGATGTTTTGTACACGGGACGCACGATCAAAGCGGCGCTCGACGCGCTGACTCGCATCGGGCGCCCCGCTGCTGTCCAGCTCGCCGTCCTGATCGACCGCGGCCACCGTGAGCTGCCGATCCGACCGGACTTCGTCGGCAAGAACCTGCCGACCTCGCGGGATGAGACCGTGACCATCCTGCTCGACGAAACCGATGGGCGCGACGGCGTCCTGCTAGGGAAGGGCCTGTAAGCGATGAGCTTGAGCCATCTTATTTCGATCCGCGACGTGACCCGCGAGGAGGCGATCCTGATCCTCGACACGGCGGAGCAGATGGCCGCCACACAGCGCCACGGCGTCAAGAAGCTTCCGACGCTTCAGGGAAAGACCGTCGTCAATCTCTTCTTCGAAGATTCGACGCGCACCCGCATCTCCTTCGAGACGGCTGCCAAGCGCCTGAGCGCCGACGTCATCAACTTCCAAGCGCGAGGCTCGTCCGTATCCAAGGGCGAGTCCCTCAAGGACACGGCACTGACGCTGCAGGCGATGGGCGCGGACGCCGTCATCGTGCGCCACTCCTCCTCTGGCGCCGCCCACCGCCTGGCCCACGCCGGATGGATGGACCTGCCCGTCCTCAACGCCGGTGACGGCACCCATCAGCATCCGACGCAGGCGCTGCTCGACGCGATGACGCTGCGCCGCCACTACGCGCCGTCGCTGGGAGAAGACGGCACCCCCGCTCCCGGCTCCGGCCTCGACGGGGCGCACGTCGTCATCGTCGGCGACGTTCTCCACTCGCGCGTGGCGCGCTCCAACGTCGACCTACTGACGCTCCTGGGTGCCCGCGTCACCCTGGTCGCGCCCCCGACGCTTCTGCCGATCGGCGTGGACACCTGGAACTGCGACACCTCCTACGACTTTGATGAGGCCCTGGCGAGCCGCCCCGACGCGGTCATGATGCTGCGCGTCCAGCGCGAGCGCATGTCGAGCGCCGGCGGCGGCTTCTTCCCCTCGCCGGGCGCCTACCACGCCGAATACGGCCTGACCCCCGAGCGTTTCGCGAAGCTGCGCTCCGACACGGTCGTCATGCACCCCGGCCCCATGAACCGGGGCCTCGAAATCTGCGCTAAGGCAGCCGACTCAGACCAATCTGTCATCGTCGAGCAGGTGTCCAACGGCGTGTGTATCCGCATGGCTGCCCTCTACCTGCTCCTCGCATCGGAAGGACATAGCAATGACTGAACAGACCCGTGACATCCTGATCACCGGCGCTTCGCTGCTCGGCGGGGAGCCCACCGACATTGCGCTGTCCGGCGGCACGATCGTCGCGATCGGCGCCGACGCTCGCGACGGCGTGCGAGACCCGCGCGTCATCGACGCGGAGGGCCTCATCGCCCTGCCCGGCCTCGTCGATATTCACACCCACCTGCGCCAGCCCGGCGGCGAGGACGCCGAGACCGTCTTCACGGGCACCCGCGCGGCCGCCGTCGGCGGCTACACGGCCGTGCACGCGATGGCGAACACGACGCCCACGCAGGACAGCGCGGCCATCGTCGACCAGGTGCTGCGCCTGGGCGAGGAGGCCGACTGGGTCGAGGTGCGTCCCGTCGGCGCCGTCACCAAGGGCCTGGAAGGCAAGCAGCTCGCCTCCCTCGGTTCGATGGCCCGTTCGCGCTCGAAGGTTCGTGTCTTCTCCGACGACGGCAAGTGCGTGTCCGATCCCGTCCTCATGCGCCGCGCCCTCGAATACGTCAAGGGCTTCGGCGGTGTGATCGCCCAGCACAGCCAGGATCCAGCCCTCACCGAGGGCGCTCAGATGAACGAGTCGACGCTGTCCGGCGAGCTTGGACTCGCCGGTTGGCCGGCTGTCGCCGAAGAGGCGATCATCGCCCGCGACATTCTGCTCGCCAAGCACGTCGGCTCGCGCCTGCACGTGTGTCACCTCTCGACCGCGGGTTCGGTTGACCTCGTGCGCTGGGGTAAGGCACAGGGCGTGGATATCACGGCCGAGGCTACGCCTCACCACCTGCTCCTCACCGAGCAGCTGGCCGCCACCTACGACCCGCTCTACAAGGTGAACCCGCCGCTGCGCCGTGCCGAGGACGTCGAGGCGGTGCGCGAAGGCCTCGCCGACGGCACGATCGACTGCATCGGCACTGACCACGCTCCGCATCCCCTCGAGATGAAGGACTGCGAGTGGCAGGCCGGCGCGTTCGGCATGACCGGCCTGGAGACGGCGCTGCCGATCATCATTGAGACGATGGTGAACACGGGCCGCATGGACTGGGCGGACGTTGCTCGCGTGATGTCGACTGTTCCCGCCCAGATCGGCCGCGTGGAATCGCAGGGTCAGGGCCTGGTGGTCGGTGCCCCCGCACACGTCACCCTCGTGGACGCCACCGTCCGCGTGACGGTCGACCCCGCCAAGCAGTGGACCCGCTCCACGAACTGCCCCTTCCGCGGCATGGAACTGCCCGGACAGGTGCGCTACACGATCTACAACGGCGTCCCGACGGTCGTCGACGCCACCCCGATTGCCAAGGAGGACCGATGACCACGTCCGATATCGCTCTGCTCGTCCTGGAGGACGGCACCGTTTTCAAGGGCCGCGCATGGGGCGCGAAGGGCCGCACGCTCGGCGAGATCGTGTTCTCGACCGGCATGACCGGCTACCAGGAGACGCTTACCGACCCGTCGTACCACCGCCAGATCGTCGTCATGACGGCCCCTCACATCGGCAACACCGGCGTCAACGACGAGGACCCCGAGTCCTCGCGCATCTGGGTCGCGGGCTTCGTCGTGCGCGACGCAGCGCGCCGCGCCTCCAACTGGCGCTCGCGCCGGGAGCTGGAAGATGAGCTGATCGCCCAGGGCATCGTCGGCATCGCGGACGTCGATACGCGTGCGATCACGCGCCACATTCGCGAGCGCGGCGCCATGCGCGCCGGCATCTTCTCGGGGGATGCGCTGCCCGTGGGCGCGCAGTACCTGGGGGATGAGGCCGTGGCCTCGCTCGTGCGTATCGTCGCCGATTCTCCCGCGATGAGCGGAGCTGCGCTGGCCGCCGAGGTGTCGACGGACGAAACCTACGTGGTGGAGCCCCTCGGCGACTTCGAGGGCAAGGAACCCATCGCGCGCGTCGTCGCCGTGGATCTGGGCATCAAGTCGCGCACACCCTACCACCTGGCCGCGCGTGGAGCGCGCGTCTACGTGGTGCCCTCGAGCGCGTCTTTCGCGGACATCGAGGCGCTCAAGCCGGACGGCGTGTTCTTCTCCAACGGCCCCGGCGACCCGTCGACCGCCGACCACGAGATCGGCGTGCTGCGCGCCGTGCTGGACGCGGGCATCCCGTACTTCGGTATCTGCTTCGGTCACCAGCTGTTCGGACGCGCCCTCGGGTATGGCACCTACAAGCTAAATTACGGGCACCGCGGCATCAACCAGCCGGTGAAGGACGTGGCGACGGGCCGCGTCGAGATCACCGCCCACAACCACGGGTTCGCGGTTGATGCGCCCGTGGGGGAGCCCTCGGTTGCCCCCTTCGAGTCGGGCAGGTACGGCCGCGTCGAGGTCTCGCACGTCGGGCTCAACGACGGCGTCGTCGAGGGCCTGCGGGCCCTGGACATCCCTGCCTTCTCCGTCCAGTATCACCCCGAGGCAGCCGCCGGCCCGCACGACGGCGAGCTGCTGTTTGATCGCTTCATGTCCCTGATGAGCGCCGCTAAGGAGACCCACTGATGCCCCGCAGGAATGATCTGTCCTCCGTCCTCGTCATCGGGTCGGGCCCCATCGTCATCGGCCAGGCGTGCGAGTTCGACTACTCGGGCACGCAGGCATGCCGCGTCTTGAAGGAGGAGGGCCTGCGCGTCATCCTCGTCAACTCCAATCCGGCAACCATCATGACCGACCCGGGCATCGCGGACGCCACCTACGTCGAGCCGATCACCCCGGAGGTCGTGGCGTCGATCATCGAGAAGGAGCGCCCCGACGCGCTGCTGCCGACCCTGGGCGGCCAGACGGCCCTGAACACGGCCGTCGCCCTGTCCGAGATGGGCGTGCTCGAGCGCTTTCACGTCGAGCTCATCGGCGCCTCGATTGACGCGATCCGCGCGGGCGAGGACCGCGAGGAGTTCAAGGAGATCGTCGAGCGTTCGGGCGCCGAGGTCGCGCGTTCCTTCATCGCCCACACGATGGAGGAGTGCCACGCGGCCGCCGCCGAGCTCGGCTACCCCCTCGTCGTTCGTCCCTCCTTCACGATGGGCGGCCTCGGCTCCGGTTTCGCGTACACCCCCGAGGACCTCGAGCGCATCGCCGGCCAGGGCCTGGCCGCCTCCATCACGACCGAGGTGCTCCTGGAGGAGTCGATCCTCGGCTGGAAGGAATACGAACTTGAGCTCATGCGCGACAAGGCGGACAACGTCGTCGTCGTATGTTCGATCGAGAATGTCGACCCGGTCGGCGTGCACACGGGTGATTCGATCACGGTTGCTCCGGCTCTGACCCTCACCGACCGCGAAATGCAGCGCCTGCGTGACATCGGCATCGCCGTCATCCGTGCCGTCGGCGTGGATACGGGCGGCTGTAACATCCAGTTTGCGATCCATCCGGAGACGGGCCGCATCATCGTCATCGAGATGAACCCGCGTGTGTCGCGTTCATCGGCGCTGGCATCGAAGGCGACGGGCTTCCCGATCGCGAAGATCGCCGCCAGGTTGGCCACCGGATACACGCTCGATGAGATTCCCAACGACATCACGGGTTCG
>ERZ772912.1161-NODE-1161-length-10871-cov-13.154401_pt1 | contig 10871 bp, 9 predicted proteins | sample MGYA00512119_ERZ772912 | MGnify/ENA primary metagenome ERZ772912 (study PRJEB29015, sample SAMEA2738048) | human oral metagenome | biome: human oral; feature: human-associated habitat; material: saliva | place: China | collected 2230 ...
TGGAAATCCCTAACTTCCCACCATTGGTATTCGAATTTGACGAAAAATTGAACGTAGTTTCTGAATACTATCTTGGTAAGTAAGATAGCAGGATTCGTTATCAATAATAGAAAGCTGACTTAGGTCAGCTTTTTTGTTTATCTTGTCTAGTCCCCTAGCGCTTTTTTGGTTTTCAGGGCCTCCTAAAAATGATATAATGAAGTGTTAGTACATAAGGTTTCATTAGCCTTGAAAGGAAAAGAAAATGACAAAATCATTCTACATCACAACCCCTATCTATTACCCATCTGGTAAATTGCATATTGGTTCAGCTTATACAACCATTGCCTGTGACGTCTTGGCGCGTTACAAACGCATGATGAACTACGATGTTTTCTACCTGACGGGTCTCGATGAGCACGGGCAAAAGATCCAGCAAAAAGCAGAAGAAGCTGGGATTACGCCACAAGCTTATGTAGATGGGATGGCGGTTGGAGTGAAAGAACTCTGGCAATTACTCGATATCTCATACGATAAATTCATCCGTACGACAGATGATTACCATGAAAAAGTGGTGGCCCAAGTCTTCGAACGCTTACTGGCTCAAGATGACATCTACCTGGGTGAATACTCTGGTTGGTATTCAGTCTCTGATGAAGAGTTCTTTACAGAAAGCCAATTGGCTGAGGTTTACCGTGATGAGAATGGTAAAGTCATCGGTGGGGTAGCGCCATCAGGTCACGAAGTAGAATGGGTTTCTGAAGAATCTTATTTCCTTCGCCTCAGCAAATACCAAGACCGCTTGGTGGAATTTTTCAAATCTCAACCTGATTTCATCACACCAGATGGCCGTCTCAATGAAATGTTGAAAAACTTCATCGAGCCAGGTTTGGAAGACTTGGCGGTATCTCGGACCACCTTTACCTGGGGTGTGCCAGTCCCATCTAATCCAAAACACGTGGTCTATGTATGGATCGATGCCCTTCTTAACTATGTGACCGCTCTTGGTTACGGTCAAGAAGATCATGAAAACTTTGACAAATTCTGGAACGGAACCGTCTTCCACATGGTTGGAAAAGACATCCTTCGTTTCCACTCCATCTACTGGCCGATCCTTCTCATGATGTTGGATATCAAATTGCCAGAACGTTTGATTGCCCATGGTTGGTTTGTCATGAAAGACGGTAAGATGTCTAAGTCTAAAGGAAATGTCATCTACCCAGAAATGTTGGTGGAACGCTTTGGCTTGGATCCGCTCCGTTACTACCTCATGCGCAGTTTGCCAGTTGGTTCAGATGGGACCTTCACACCAGAAGACTACGTAGCCCGCATCAACTATGAATTGGCCAATGACCTTGGAAACCTCCTCAACCGGACGGTAGCCATGATCAACAAGTACTTCGGTGGTCAAGTTCCAGCTTATGTCGAAAATGTCACAGCATTTGATGCCGATTTGGCCAAGGTAGTTGAAGAAAACATCGCTGAATACCACAAGCAAATGAACGCGGTTGATTACCCACGTGCTTTGGAAGCCGTATGGAACATCATCTCTCGGACCAACAAGTACATCGATGAGACTGCTCCTTGGGTCCTCGCTAAAGAAGATGGTGACAAGGAACAATTGGCAGCGGTCATGGCGCACTTGGCAGCCAGCCTTCGTGTCGTGGCTCACTTGATCCAACCATTCATGATGAACACCTCAAATGCCATCATGGAACAACTAGGCTTGGGCTTGGACTTCGATCTTGAAAACTTGATCCTAGCAGGCTTCCCTGAAAATGTCACAGTGGTTGCCAAAGGAACTCCAATCTTCCCACGTCTGGATATGGATGAAGAAATTGCCTACATCCAATCTCAAATGACTGCTGGTAAACCACAAGAAAAAGAATGGATTCCAGAAGAAGTGGAACTCAAGTCTGAAAAAGATGAGATCAAATTTGAAGACTTTGACAAGGTTGAAATCCGTGTAGCAGAGGTCAAAGAAGTTGAACGCGTCGAAGGATCTGACAAATTGCTTCGCTTCCGCCTAGATGCAGGAGATGGCGAAGACCGTCAAATCCTCTCTGGTATCGCAAAATTCTATCCAAATGAACAAGAATTGGTCGGCAAGAAACTCCAAATCGTGGCCAACCTCAAACCACGTAAGATGATGAAGAAATATGTCAGCCAAGGCATGATTCTTTCTGCAGAACACGGGGATCAATTAACAGTCTTAACCGTTGATTCATCTGTGCCAAATGGAAGCATCATTGGCTAAACGATCGATAAAGAATAAGCTCTCCCGAATGGGAGAGCTTTTGTTGTATCGCTATAGTTTTCACCATTGAGTATTACAAGGATGTTAGATGCGTCCTATTAGTCATGAATGTTAATGGAGACTTCCGCAGTGAGAAAAGAGCCTGAAAGATTTCATTTCAGACTCTCGGAAGTTTTGAGACAGTAGGCTCAAATCTTAGGTATGGAATCCCAGAGGGATTCGCTACCGTCCGTCCTCACCTAAGGAAAGTCTCCAATTACTTTTCTTAAGATATTTCCTATTCATCTGGCTGGTATTCCAGGATATCTCCGGGCTGGCAGTCCAGTTCTTTGCAGATGGCCTCAAGGGTAGTGAAGCGGATGGCTTTGGCCTTGCCTGTCTTGAGGATGGAGAGGTTGGCGGTAGTGATGCCTATTTTGTCAGCTAGCTCATTGGATTTCATCTTTCGCTTGGCCAGCATGACATCTAGATTGACGATAATCATGGTCCCCTCCTTAAATGGTCAGCTCATTTTCTTCGGCGATCGCAATCCCTCTCTCTAAAATCTTGCCAAGCACCCAGACAATTGGGACAGCGAGGAGGAGTCCCGTATTAAAGGTCAATTGGAAGGTAAAGGGAAGGTGATAAACGTCGCCACTGGTTTCAAGTGTACCAGACATAAAGGACAAGACCAATAAGATCTTCCAAGCTCGGTTGCAAAGATCAATGTTGGAGTGAGAAAAGATCTTTTCTTGGTAGAGATTTTGGAGGAAGCTACGAATGGTGATGAGAAGAAGAATATAAATAGCACTTGAGGCTAGTGGGAAGAGCAACTGCCATAGGGGTTGCAGATGTTTTGGGAAAAGCTGGATGCCATTCACCTCAAAGGACAAGCGCCCAGATTGAACGAGATCCTTAAACACACCCATCCGTGAAAGAAGGTGGATGAGCAGTGCTGCCACGGTCATAAAGCCACAGAAGTAAATGAAAGCCGTTAAGACTTCAATGATATTTTTTAGGGTTTTCGAGTTTTTCATCGCAAGCCTCCTGAAAGTTTATTTATTATTTACTTATAGTATACTCCTTATAAAAAAATAGTCAATAAAAAAGTATCGAAAAACGATAAAAAATTTATGAAATTCGGTCAAAGTTTGCTTTAAATAGAATTTGAGGTATACTAATAGGTAACTACCATTTCAAGGAGGTATTGAAATGATCAAAAAGTTAGATAAGAAATATCTTTGGATGATCATCGCTTTTGTGAGTGCAGTGGTTCTAATTGGAGGAGTCTATCTCTACTCTAGCTCCAATATCCAACCGGATCATCAAAAAGAGTTCAACCAGACCTCGAAGACCTCGGCTTCCTCTAAGGAAAAAGCCATCGATTTGTCTGGTGAATATGTCTCTAGCGCGCGTGATAAGGCCAAGATTCAAAAAGATGGGAAATCTTGGAAGATTGATTATGAGACAGAAGATGGTCCTGTATCAGCAACTTTCTCAACTGATTTCAAAGTAGAAGGGGCCAATAAAGTTTCTACTAGTCAGATGAAAAAGTCAGATGGAAATACTGATTTTACCATCACTGTTCGTATCTTTAAATACCAATCAGATAAAGATCCTCTCATTACGGTCACCATGTCAGACAAAGATCCTGATCACGAAATGGTCTTTGCCAATCGGAAGGATTTCTTCAAGTCGACGAATCCAGATGACGCAGTACTGGATGGAGATTTGACAACCTTCTCAGGAAGTTATTCTAATGAATCTATTGAACAACAGATTGCAGATTCAGGCTTTAAGTTGTATGGCTATAGTCCAGAAGATTATTACAATCACCGGACTACTGTCTTTCCTTCTATCTACTCTGATAAGGACAATGGATGGAGCTTCTGGAGTGGAGCCACAAATGTCCAATTTGTCCTCAATAAAGATAAGAAACCTAAGAAAGCAGGCGCGACCTATCAGGTTTACTTTGTCCAAGCTGGAACAACCGGAGCAAGTCCTGGTCAAGAATTGGTTGTCACCTTGATTCCTGAAAATGTTCAAGGTCCTGATGGCGTCGTTTCACCTTTGAGACGTATCTTCTACCATCAAGCCTCCTTCCATGCCTACCAGGACAAATGGTGGGAAGCTTACCCAGAGCCTAAGAAGGAAGCAGACCTCGATATTGCGGCTATCAATAGTGGAGACTTCTCAAGTCTGGCAGGGACATGGCGCAATGCCAAAGGCCAAGAGATGGTCATCCAAGAAGATGGAACTGTGAAAGGCCAAGGAAGATTAAAAGCAGTCCCGAACTCTGATAAGACAAGTAAAGTCCCTTATGTAGATCTACGTGTGGGAGAAACAGGAGTAGCTGTTGGCCTCTTTAAGATTGGTTTTGAAAACCCTGATGGAGACCAGTCAGATAAGAGCAAACCTCGCTTAGTAGTAACGCAATCAGCTGGGAACTATCCAGCAGATCAATACTTCTATCGTCAATAAGAAGCGAAAGAGAGTGGGACAGAAATCGGTAATTCGTTAGAATTCGATTTCGTCGTCCCACCTCCGCACAGTTGAGTAGGGCTGTAAAAGCTGATGAAATCAGCGTAGTAGAGCCCACTCAACCACTGCGTCTTGATCGATAATCCAAAAACAATTGAGAGGCTAGGACTTTTGTCCCAGCCTCTTATTTTGTTTCAATTCATTCTCTTTCTATAAAAAATTCGTTTACACCATTCGATGTAAACGATATTGTTACATTTTATAAAATAGAGTTGAAATTGTCAATCTTTGTACTCAAGAAGCAGAGGTGAGGAAGACTCGACTGCATGTTTTCGTTTGAAAAATGTAGCCATTTGAACCAGGATACGGGGAACGGTCTGCCATTTTTTCCAAGCTTGGACACGGGTGTCGAGGAGTTGCTTTGCTAGACGTTCTAGCATCTCCCTTTCTGTAGGATCTAGGTCTTGAGCATTTTGAAAGATCTCTTTGATCTTGGAGAAATTTTTCAAGTTCCTCAAATCATTGATTGAAGTGATGCCTGCGTCCAGAAAAATGCCAAAAAAGGTATCAAAGAACTTCTTGCGCTCATCCGCCGATGTTTCGCGAACCCATTGCTTGAGAGTCTGGTCGGTTTGTTGGCTATCGGGACTAGTTTGATCCAGGGTCACAAATCCATCCTTTTCAACCATCCACGTAAAGGCGTCATGCTGGGCAAAGCCACCAAAGGCTCGACTTTTAACAATTGTAGCAGGCTCAGGAACTTCCAGCATCATGCCGACGATGGATCCTTGTGGGACAAAGCGGTGAATTTTAGGTGATGTACGCTGGTAGCCTTCTGTTTCAATAATGGCCTTGTTGAGACCAGGAGCATCGTAGCTGTAAATAGCGTCGACTCGTTCAAATAGGTAATCTGGAAGATAAGAGCAGGCGTAGGCTGCGAGATTGCCCCCTTTGGAGTGACCTGCCACCAGGAAGCGCCCTTTGGGAAATTCCTTCATGACATGTTGTAGGTAGCTGGCTGCACGCCTCTGAGATGGGACATGGTCCATATAGGTCATGTGGAAGTCTTCCTTCCAGCCGATCAAGGTATCATCCGTCCCCCTGAAGACAACTAAATAAACATCCATGGTAAGACGATAGGTCATGGCCGCAAATTGCTTCTGAACATCAGGATCGTACTCATCGACATAGTTGAGGAGTTTGATGTTCTTAAAGCGCTTAGAAGTAGCTAGCTCATCGACTAATTGCAGGTGTTGGTCTGTCACGATGAAATTGGTAGTCTGATCGACTAGCGCTACCGCATCAGATAAGCGCACTTCAATATTGGTCGTATCTCCTTGGGGAACGATTCGATTAAAAGGAAGATAGGTCAACTCCGTTAGTGCCAAGACATCCAATTCCTTAAAGGGACGATCGTAGATGGAATCATAGGTGACATGGTCTAGATAATCAAAAATCGTGGACATGAGATTCTCCTTTGTATCTGTATATTCAGTATAGCATAAAATGCCTGAAAAGCCCCTCTGTAAAAATAGGTAATTGACGAAAGGGAGTAGCCTGTCAGTCGATATACCGAAAAAAATGTATGCTTCTTGGATAATTTGATATAATGAAAGGGTAATACTCTAGTAAGAAAGAGCAGGAAAGAGCATGCATAAAATTCTTCTTGTCGAAGATGATGAAACCATTCGCCAACAGGTAAAGAAAATCATGGAACAGTGGGGCTTTGAGGTCATTGCAGTTGATGATTTTATGGATGTATTGGGCACCTTCGTCCAAACTAATCCTCATCTGATACTGATGGATATCGGCCTTCCTCTTTATAATGGTTATCATTGGTGCCAGGAAATTCGTAAGGTGTCTAAAGTCCCGATCATGTTTTTATCCTCACGCGATCAAGCTATGGACATCGTCATGGCCATCAATATGGGAGGAGATGACTATGTGACCAAGCCATTTGATCCCAATGTCCTCTTGGCAAAAATCCAGGGTCTCCTTCGCCGCTCTTATGAATTTGGGACTGATCAAGATTTGTTAGAACACCGGGGCGCCATCCTCAATCTCAAATCCATGGATCTGGTCTACGAGGGAGAAGTAGTCAATCTGACCAAAAATGAATTTCAAATCCTTCGCATCTTGTTTGAAAAAGCTGGAAGTGTAGTGGCTCGGGATGATCTGATGAAGGAGCTATGGAACAGTGATTTCTTTATTGATGACAACACCCTCTCGGTCAATGTAGCTAGACTTCGGAAGAAACTCGAAGAAGTAGGACTGGAGAATTTTATCGAAACGAAAAAAGGGATAGGATATGGATTGAGCAATGGGTAATCGATTCTTATTTGTCAAACACTATCTGATTTCTCATCGCCGCTATCTCTATTTGATCGGTTTACTCCTTTCTTCTCTTGTTTTGTTTGCCTATATATTCGAAGGCTACCGCAATTTTCTTCTCTACCTGACTGGCATTTTGGCTTTTTTGAGCCTTCTTCTCATTATGTGGGATGTAACCGCTGGCTATCAGGCCTATCGGAAGGAAGTGCTCTATGGGGAGGGAGTAGCTGAGACCCCTCTAGAAAAGGTTTTGAGTCAGAAGCTAGCAAGCAGTCAGCAAGCCCAGCGTGAGCAAACCACGGTGAGTCTAGAGGCCTATAATGACCTGATGGATTACTATACTCTCTGGGTCCACCAGATTAAGACACCTATTGCGGCCAGCCAACTCCTGGTTCAAAATATAGAAGACAGCGACCTGAGAAAACAAATGGAGCAGGAGCTCTTTAAGATTGACTCCTATGCTAATCTGGTCCTCCAATATCTGAGACTCGAAAGCTTTCACGATGATTTGGTGCTTAAGCGCGTTCCACTCGAAGAGCTAGTAAAAGAAGTGGTGAGAAAGTACGCTATCTTCTTTATCCAAAAGGGATTGACGGTGGATCTGCATGACTTAGATGTCGCTGTCATTACCGATCGCAAGTGGCTCTTGGTCATCATCGAGCAATTGCTGTCTAATAGCCTCAAGTATACCAGTGCTGGCGGGATTGAGATCTATTTCGATGACCAGACCCTATATATCAAAGATAGTGGGATTGGAATTAAGGATAGCGATATACTCCGTGTCTTTGAGCGGGGATTTTCTGGCTACAATGGGCATTTGACTCAGCAATCTTCAGGACTAGGCCTCTACCTAACTAAAAAGATTGCCGATCAGCTAGGACACCAGATTCATATGACGTCTCAGGTTGGTCAAGGGACGACTGTTGCCATTCACTTTGAAGAGAAGAAGTTGGTTATGGATTAGGAGGAAAGGGATTATTATGGAAAATAAGAGTGAAACATTAGATATTACTAATAATGAACTAGAATATAGCAATTTAATAGAGCTACAAAGTAGTCTTCAAGTTGAGTTAAATGATATTTTAGATGAACTTTCATCAATTGAGGATGATAGAGAAAAACTACAAAATAACCAGTATCTTGAAGAAGCTATTCAAGATATCATTTGGGACCAAGTTCAAAATCAATTAGCAGTCCAAATCGGTGAAGAGTTTATTAAAGAAAATCATGGACAGACCTTAGATATACGAAAAGAAGCACATATACAAACTGCTGAAAATTTTGAAAAAGGGAAATTTATTACTCATAATGCGGATAGAAGTATCTATGAGGACAGATATAAAGATTGGCAAGGGAAATTTGAAAAAGATGAATTTGGAAATATTCGAACACATGCAACTAGATCAGGTAAAACGGTAAATACTTTAAAAAAATTAGCTAGGAAAAAATTTGATGAAAATAGACCAACAGGGTCAAAAGTAAAAGGAACTCAAATGGATCACACAGTCTCTGCTGGAGAGATTATTCGTGATGCAAAGGCCAATGCCTTTATGACAGAAGAAGAACAGATTGCTTTTGCAAATAGTAAAGCTAATCTGTACGAAATAAGGAGTGAAATTAACCAGGCTAAGGGGGATCAATCTACAACTGAATTATTAGATAATCCAAATTCTAAAGGGCAATATGCCAGAGAAGTCCATAATATTAGCTCAAAAGAAGAGAAACAGTTAAGAGAGAAAGATAAAGAGGCACGCACGGAATATGACCGAGTAAGAGATGAAGCTGAGAAGCGCGCTATACAGTCTGGCAAACAATCACGACGTAAAGAGGCTTTGAAAGTGACAGGAAAAGCCTTAAAAGCTGCTGTACTTCAATTGTTGACAGAATTTTTGAGAGAGATTGTTAAGAAGTTTATTTCTTGGTTGGGTGAAAAAGAGAAGAATTTCGGAACCTTCATTGCAAAAGTAAAGGAAGCTATTTCAAACTTTATGTCTAATCTTTCTCATCATGTCCTTGGTGTTGGGCAATCAATGGTTACCATGTTAGCTACTTCTATCATTGGTCCTGTAGTTGGAACATTTATGCAGGTCTGGACTTTTATTCAGCAAGGTTGGAGATCTCTTACCGAGGCGATTGACTATTTAAAAAATCCAGAAAATAAAAATAAGAGTACAAGTGTTAAAATGCTTGAGATAGGAAAAATTATTGTCGCAGGAGTAACGGCTGCTGGAGCGATCGTTTTAAGTGGTGCGATTGGAGCAACTTTGTTATCCATTTTTCCTCCACTTGCTGTAGAAATCCCATTGCTAGGAAGTTTGTCTGGCCTGATCGGTACATTTATGGGGGCAACAGTAGCTGGTATAGCCGGTGCATTTGTCTTGAAATTAATTGATCAAATGATTGTCGAAAAACAGATTGACGAATTAACAAATAAAAAAATCGATAAATATAATGATAAATTGATTGTACAAGATCAAATGAATGCTGTTGAAATGGCACTTGTGCAAGTAGACAAAATGGAGTCTTTAAGTCAAATGGAAGATCGACATCGTCAAGCGGGAAAAATAATGAAGGATGAACTTTCTTTCTTACTTGAGGAAAAAGAAAAAGATGATAATGAATTTACAGAAATCGATGCCTTATTGGCGGAGCTAATGGATTAGGAGATATTATGGAAAAAGAATTTGATTTACAGATTAGTAATCATGATTTTAACGCAGCAAAAGAGCAATTGAAAAAATTTGCTGAACAAGATGTTAAAGAGTTAAAGTTTGATAAAGTTCGTACACATGAAGATATCTTTGGACTAGAGTGGGCTGAGCACGGAGTGACTGGGAAAGAACTAAATTCATTGATTGAAAAACTTCAGAATTATTTTTCAAATGTTTATGATCGTGATCAAAACTTAATTAAAGAATTTGGTGAAGTATATAAAGCTCTAGAAGCATTGGATAAGGATTATATTCAAGCTATACTTACTTCTGTTTCGGCAATCAAAAAAACAAATGAGAAGCTTTCAATAGATCAAGAGCGAATTGATCAGACGATTGAGAAACAAAAGGCGACTTTAATTGCTTTAAAACAGTTTAAAGAAAAAGTATCGGCTCAACTATCTGAGATTGATTCTAGTAAACTAGTCACTCTTATTGAGCAACTTGAAAGTAGGGTTGAGGAGATAGAAAAGTCCTCAAGTATCATGAAAGATGAATCTTCAGAAATTTCGCAGTTAAAGAATGAATTAGATTCTGTAAAAAGTCAAGTAAATATCCTATCGAATAAACTATTAACCTCTTTTGTTTTGACAGGCATAGCTACTGGGTTTGCTATTGTGACGTTAATCATTTTATTGATGAGGTAACAAAATGAGTCGTTATCAGGATGAATTAATTGAGATATCAAAAAAATTTGATATTCAAACAGGATCAAAAGGTCAATTTATTGAAAAAATAGCCCTTCTATTAAATGATTATTCTGAAGAATCAGTAATCGATATTTTACAGTATCTAGTTGTTAAAAAAAAGGATGCTTCAACGAAAGTAGCAACAACTGCAAATTTGGTATCAGAGTCACTTTTAAAATACTCTGGTTATATTAGCCTATCGAAGTACAAGAACACAAAGACAAATCAAAAGTCTGAAGAAATTTCCTTTGATAAATTAAAAGATGAGTTGAATCATTTAGTTGGCTTAGATAAAGTCAAGGAAGAAGTCAATAATCTAATTTCCTATCAGAATATCCAGAGAATTAGAAAAGAAAATGGCTTAAAGATTCCAAATCGAACCTTACACATGGCATTTACAGGCAATCCAGGCACAGGAAAAACTACAGTTGCTAGGATTGTAGG
>ERZ772912.1162-NODE-1162-length-10859-cov-18.474176_pt1 | contig 10859 bp, 6 predicted proteins | sample MGYA00512119_ERZ772912 | MGnify/ENA primary metagenome ERZ772912 (study PRJEB29015, sample SAMEA2738048) | human oral metagenome | biome: human oral; feature: human-associated habitat; material: saliva | place: China | collected 2230 ...
CCAACGACAAAATGATTTCCGGCAAAATCGAAATCCTTGCCAAAGAAATCGAAGTCTTGAACGCTGCCGCTACGCCTCCGTTCCAAATTGACGATGAAAACATCAGCGAAAACGTTCGCCTGACCAACCGCGTTATCGACTTGCGCCGTCCTACCATGCAACGCAACCTGCGCCTGCGTTACCAAGTCGCTATGGGCGTTCGCCGCTACTTGGACGCACAAGGTTTCATCGACATCGAAACGCCGATGCTAACCCGCTCCACTCCGGAAGGCGCGCGCGACTACCTCGTACCAAGCCGCGTTCATCCGGGCGAATTCTTCGCTCTGCCGCAATCTCCACAATTGTTCAAACAATTACTGATGGTGGCCGGTTTCGACCGTTACTACCAAATTACCAAATGTTTCCGTGACGAAGACTTGCGTGCCGACCGCCAACCTGAATTCACTCAAATCGACTTGGAAACCTCGTTCCTGAACGAGGATGAAATCATGGACATCACCGAAGGCATGGCAAAACAAGTCTTCAAAGATGCCTTGAACGTAGATTTAGGCGACTTCCCACGCATGCCTTACTCTGAAGCCATGTTCTACTACGGCTCTGACAAACCGGACATGCGCATCAACTTGAAATTTACCGAGTTGACCGACCTGATGAAAACGGAAGAATTCAAAGTCTTCCGTGGCGCAGCCGACATGAAAGGCGGCCGCGTAGTCGCTCTGCGCGTACCGAACGGTGCAAAATTCAGCCGCAAAGAAATCGATGAATACACCAAATTTGTCGGCATCTACGGCGCGAAAGGTCTGGCATACATCAAAGTAAACGATGTGAGCAACCTCTCCAACGGCGAAGACAGCGGCCTGCAATCTCCAATCGTGAAATTCCTGTCCGAAAACGCCCTGAAAGAAATCATCGAGCGTACCGGCGCGCAAAACGGCGACATCATCTTCTTCGGCGCAGACAAAGCCAAAGTCGTGAACGAAGCCATCGGTGCATTGCGCATTAAAGTCGGTTTGGAACACGGCGCAGAAAACGGCTACTTCGTGGACGAATGGAAACCTTTGTGGGTCGTTGATTTCCCGATGTTCGAATACGACGAAGACGGCGACCGCTGGGCAGCCATGCACCATCCGTTCACCTCGCCCAAGCCCGGTCATGAAGACCTGATGGCGTCCGATCCTGAAAACTGCCTGGCCCGCGCCTACGATATGGTGTTGAACGGCTGGGAAATCGGCGGCGGCTCTATCCGTATCCACCGTGCCGACGTACAGGAAAAAGTCTTTGCCGCACTGAAAATCAGTCCCGAAGAGCAACAGGAAAAATTCGGCTTCCTCTTGGACAACCTGAAATTCGGCGCGCCTCCGCACGGCGGTTTGGCATTCGGTCTCGACCGTCTGGTTACGCTAATGACCGGCGCCGAGTCCATCCGCGACGTGATTGCCTTCCCGAAAACTCAACGCGCCCAATGTCTGCTGACCAACGCGCCGAATGCTGTGGACGACAAACAGCTGCGCGAATTGAGCCTGCGCCTGCGTCAGAAAGCAGTTGAAACAAAAGAAGCATAATTTACCGGCTTAACCTTTAAAATATCAAGGCCGTCTGAAAAATTTGAAATTTCTTTCAAATTTTTCAGACGGCCTTTCTACATTTTGGTCGTTTATATATATAATCAACCGCAAACTGTTTTATTTTAAACGTTTACTTTAATGACGTTAGAGTGTGAAAATTAACCGTTTGTAATAAAAACAAACAAATAAGCTTCGCAAGTAATATCATAGCTGTTATACGATAAAGGAACCTGACAATGTTTCTAATACTAACGGGGCTGATACTGACTTTTTTTGTTTCTTTGTTTATTATTACTTCAATTATTCATAAAAAACAGTTTGCCTACAACACACACCAAGACTATAACTATCCCTCCCTTCCCTCTACCGCGCATACTACCCTCAAGGGTGGCAGCCTGACTTTACCCGCCACTATCAGCGGGCAAGATACCGTTATTGCCAAAATCCGCATCAAATCGACTTGGGCAGGATTGCTGATACTGCCTTTTGTTGAAACCATTTCATCTAAAGGCAAATGGAAGCAATATTTCGAATACGGCGCAAAAGGCGTACGCTATATCAATCTGAGCGACACCTTCTCCGACAGCGACAAAACCGTCCGTTTGGAAGGCAAATACCTGTCCTTGCCAGATCAAGAAATCGAACTCTCTGTTTATCCGCGTGAAAACCTCGACGGCAAAAAAATCCTTGTCCTCGCGCCTCATGCTGACGATGCTGAACTCAGCGCATACGGTTTGTACGAAAAACACGCCGCTAATTCAATGATCTGCACTTTAACCGCCAGCGAAGGCGGCAGCTTCCACTATGGCAACCTTTACGGCACATGCGACTTCGACACCCAGGCACAATATCTGCAAAAAGGCCGGATGCGCGTTTGGAACAGCCTAGCCGTTCCCCTTTTGGCCGGCGTGCCGTCTGAAAACATCCTGCAGCTGGGCTACTTCGACAGCACATTGACCGCCATGCGCCAAAATCCGGAAAAAGAGATTAAATCGACCAAAATCGATACGACCGATGTCGATATTTTCCGCTGTGCCAATACCTCCCCATTGGCGAAACACCTCAAGCCAGGCTCAACTTGGAACAGCTTGGTAGACAACCTTAGCTATCTGATAGAAACGTTCCAGCCGGATATTATCGTGACGCCTTCCCCCAATATTGACACGCATCCCGACCACCAACATACTGCGCTGGCCGCCATCGAAGCCCTGCGCAAAATCGATTACCGCCGCGGCAATCTATTTTTGCACACCATACATTATCTGAGCGACGACTTCCCTATCGGCAAAGTAGGTTCTTCCCTCAGCCTGCCGCCGCCCTCCGAGCAACCGTTTTACTTCCAAAGCATCTATTCCCATCCTTTGGATAAAGAAGAACAAAACCGCAAACTCCTCGCCCTTGATGCCATGAACGACATCCGCCCCAATTCAGACGGCTATATGCGTTGGAGCACCATGATATTCAAAGGCCTAAACAAACTGCGACACCACATCCTCCATCTCGACAAAGACTTGGTCAACCGCTTTGTCCGCAGCAACGAATTCTTCTATACTGTCCCCATCAGCGACTTGTACCAAGAAGAGACGCTGAAACAAATCACCTATCAGGGCAAAGCCCAATAAACCACAAAGGCCGTCTGAAAAGATGTTTCAGACGGCCTTTATCACACCAAATCAAAACAATAAAATTACCGCATTACAAACGAAAAACACCAAGCCCAAATCCAAACGCGACAACCCAAGTTATAATAAAACCCTTCCCACACGTCCCACATCATCATGCCGATTTACTTCATCGCCGATTTGCACCTGAGCGAATCCCATCCTCAACTGACCGCACTCTTCCAAAAATTTATCCAAGAAAAAGCCGTTCATGCCCAAGCCGTATACATTCTTGGCGACCTTTTCGATTTTTGGATCGGCGATGACGAAAACAGCCCTTTGGTGCAAACCATCAAACAAACCATCCGCAGCCTGACCGAGCGCGGCATTGCCTGCTATTTTATTCATGGCAACCGCGACTTCCTCATCGGCAAAACCTTCGCTCGCGATACCGGCATGACCTTACTGCCCGAGTACGCCGTTATCGACCTGTTCGGCACACCCACCCTGCTTTGTCACGGCGACACCCTCTGCACCGACGACCATTCTTATCAAAAATTCCGCCGTACCGTCCATCAAAAATGGCTGCAACGCCTGTTCCTGCTCCTGCCGCTCACACTCCGGCTGAACATCGCCACCAAAATCCGCAAGCAGAGCAAACAGGACAAGCAACACAAAACCGCCGACATCATGGACGTCAATCCAACCTTTACCCACGAAACCGTCCAACGCTTCCACACGCCCCTGCTCATCCACGGCCATACCCACCGCGAAAACATCCACCGCAATGCCGATTACACCCGCATCGTACTCGGCGACTGGCGCGATAATTACGCCTCCATTCTCGAAGCCGATGCCGAAGGCTACCGTTTTATCGCCTTATAAAACATCAGGCCGTCTGAAAACCGGTTTCCCGATTGTTTAGACGGCCTGACTGACAAACATCCTCAAACGGTTTACGCAAACCAACCGCGTATCCGCTCCAAACCACCAAAGCGCACACACGCATCCGCATTCGCTTCGGTTTTCGGTTTCGCCCGATAAGCAATGCCGAACCCGGCTTCCAATATCATAGGAATATCATTCGCACCATCACCCATCGCCGCCACCTGCCACGGAGCCAAACCGAGACGCTCACGGTATTCACGCAATAAATCCGTCTTAGCCTGCGCATCGATAATCCGTCCTTTCAGACGGCCTGTCAGCTTGCCGTTTTCCACTTCCAACACATTCGCAAAATGGAAATCCAAGCCCAAATGCCGTTGCAGGCGTTCCGTAAAGAACGTAAATCCGCCCGACACCAGCATAAACTTCACATCATTCCGTTTGCACTCTTCCAACAAAAATTCCGCGCCCGGCGACAGCTGCAACACATTCTCGTACACCTCTTCCAACACGCGCTCGTCCAAACCGGCCAGCAAAGCCACACGCTTACGCAAAGACTGCTCAAAGTCCAGCTCGCCGCGCATCGACTGCTCCGTAATCGCTGCCACCTGATCTTTCAGCCCGACACCGGCCGCAATCTCATCTACACACTCAATCGTAATCAGCGTCGAATCCATATCGCTGACAATCAGTCCCAAATCAGCAAAAGCCACATCCGGCAACACCGCGCCATCTATCTGCTGCGCAATCAACGCCGCACGCATCTCGTCTGTCAATTCAAAATCATCATCAACCGACACACGCAACACCGACTTCCCTGATGGCGCAGACACCAAACCGCCAAATGCCGACCAGTCGCAAGCGCCCAAATCCCCATGTTGCAACACCAAAACTTTCTTCATCTCATTCTCCTCATACCCCAAGACCTTTACAAACATATCGGGTACACATTCAGCCTAAAACAACGAAACCGTATTTTTGCAAAGGCCTTAAAAAACCAAAACAGCATTATAGCCGAACAACCCCGGCAATTTTCAGACGGCCTGTAAACAATTCAACTAGAGCTACCAATACCAATCCCTGCATCAACTAAACAAGTCATGACTCAAAAATTTGATTTAGGACAAGCTGTTTAAAAAACTTTGCAAGCAACAGATAACTTGTTGTTGCTTTTTCTTACAGTTGCGATATAGTTCTTTATGGCTAGTTTGGCACTACCCCTTATATCTAGCTTTCATTGCATTACCACCTCCATTCGTTGCCAACGGCTCCCTTTCCGATGGCAACCTTTTTTTGACCCGATGGTTTGACAATATCAAAATTGAATCAAATAAAATGATTCGGGGATTTATATTTAATTTTTAAAACAAAACGGCTTATAAAAAATAACGGCTCAATTTAAACAGATATTGCCGCCAATATTTAAAAACAAACAGACCTTTCTTTATCAAGGACCTCATAAAATGCATCATTCTAAGAAATTATTCAAACTGAGCACACTTGCCCTCTGCCTTGCCGCATTGCCCCAAGCTGCACAAGCTGCCGAAGAGGTACAACAGGCTGAAGTGGAACAAGTTACCGTAGTGGGTAAAAACAAAAGCCTGCGCACTGAAAGCCAAAACAGCTACACAGTATCCGCCCTGCGCTCAACCACAGGGCTGGTGCTCTCTCCGCGGGAAATTCCCCAATCTGTCAGCGTTATTACTAAAAAACAAATTGAAGACCAAGGCATTACCGACTTAGAAGGTGCATTGCAAAACGCTACGGGCATCAATGTTTTCAAAAGCGGCGGACGCACGCATTTCATGTCGCGCGGCTATTTTATCGAGCAGTTTGAAGAAGACGGCATTGCCACGCAACTCGGTTCTCCCGGCGGATTCGGCTTAGGCGGCCCGGCCGGCGACCCGACCAGTGCAACCGATATGGCCATGTACGACCACATTGAAGTGGTGCGCGGTGCGGCAGGTTTGACACAGGCAAACAACGAACCCGGCGGCACGGTAAACGCCGTCCGCAAAAAGCCGACTGCAAAACGCCAGCTTTCCGCCGATTTGATGGCAAACTCATGGGGCAAAGTAAACAGCGTCTTTGATGCATCCGGCACTTTAAGCCAAGAACACGGCCTGCGCGGACGCTTTGTCGGTTCGGTTGGCAGCAACAAAACCTTCAAAGACCAATCCGGCGGCCGCGACATCCTTCTGTATGGCGTGATGGACAAAGACATCGGCGACAACAGCAAACTTACCTGGGGCGCAAGCTATCTCAACCAAAACGAAACACCCGATCCGGACGGCCTGCCTATGCGTGCAGACGGCAAAGAGTGGAAACGCAGCCGCTATCTGGGTGCGGATTGGAACGAAGCCCGCCTGAAAAAATACAATCTTTTTACCGAATTTGAACATTATTTCAACGACAACTGGAAACTGAGCAGCAAGTTGGACTGGCGTAAGAACACCAGTTCAAAAGAATATTACACGCTGGGTGGCACAGGTAACGGCATCGGCACAGACGGCCTGGGGACCACATACAGCTTCGACCGTTACGATGCTGGCAACCGCCAGTTCACTTTCCAAAACAACCTGACCGGCCGCATCTTCGCTTTCGGCCAAAATCACGACCTCTTCTTCATGCACAGCTACTCCAAAGAGAACGTGAACTCAAGCAACCGCTGGTTTGATGACAGCAGTACCTATGACGCAGATGCCTTTAACGGCAGCGAGAAAGCCAAACCTGATTGGGATTCTGCCACAGCCAAAGCCCGTGGCGGTGACGGCCGTTATACTACCCATGCCTTTGGTTTGGGCGCGCGCATCAATCCTACCGACAAACTGCACATTATCGCAGGCGGACGCTATACCAGCTGGAAACGCGACTTCTATTGGGATCGCAACCTCAAAGACGGGGTAGCAGGTTCATCAGACTCGCTCAAACGCAACCGCTTCGTTCCTTATGCCGGCATCACTTACGACATCACGCCTAAACAAAGCGTTTACGTCGCCTACACGTCCATCTTCAAACAAACGATGAACCGCGACTACAACGACAACCTGCTGCCTCCGATTATGGGACGCAACTACGAACTCGGCTGGAAAGGCGAATGGAACGAAGGCCGTCTGAATACTTCCGTCGCCCTCTACCGCACCGACAAAGACAACAACAACCAACGAGTCAATGCCAAACCGCACGCCTACTGGGAACCGCTCAACCAAAGTAGCCGCGGCTTGGACGCCGAAATCTCCGGCAGCCTGACCGACCGTTGGCAAGTTTACGCAGGCTACACCTTCAACCGCAGCACCAACCGCAGCAGCGTTACCGGCAATGTTGAATCTCGCCGAAAAGGCTACAACTTCAGCAGCCATACGCCGAAGCATATGTTCCGCCTCTACACCAGCTATATCCTACCGGTTGATGACGGCAAATGGACGGTCGGTCTTGGCTTAAAGAGCAGCAGCAAAACCGCCAATTCCTCTGGCTCCATCAAGCAAGGCGGCTACACCATTTGGAACACCAACGTCCAATACCGCCCGAGCAAAAACCTGCAACTGGGGCTGGCAGTCAACAACCTGACCGACAAACGCTACTACGAAAACCAATACAGCCGTGCCGCCAACAGCGGCAACTTCTACGGCGAACCGCGCAATGCCGTGTTCAGCCTGAAGTGGAAGATGTAGTCCGTCTGCGGTAGCAAAATTAAAAAAACAATAACTAAATCATATTCGGCAATCTACCCGACCTGATCCTGACAGACAGGGAACAATTGCCGTTGTTGTAAACGTAAGGGGTCGTCTGAAAACTGCTGTTTGAGTTTTCAGACGACCCCTTTTTTCCATAAAAACCTCTTAACTCCCACCTGAAGGAGCTGTAATGAACCATCCGATTCGTTATGCCTACCTGCTTGCCGCCGTCCCGCTGCAACTTTCCGCCCAAACCACCGAACAGACGGAACATGTTAACCTGCCCACCGTTAACGTAACCGGACAAAGCCGTACTGCTTCGCGCGACAGTTATACCGTGCCGGTCATGTCCACCGCCACCGGCCTGCCGATCTCCCCAAAAGACACGCCGCAATCCGTCAGCGTCATTACGCGCAAACAAATGGACGATTCGGACGCGACCACGCTGGAAGAAGCGTTGAAAACCACCACAGGGCTGAATATTTACAAACAGGGTTTCCAAACTCGCTTTCAATCCAGAGGCTTCGACATCGCGCAGATCAGCGAAGACGGTGTCAATTCGACTGTCTGTACCATGTGCGGCAATAATCCGCACGATGCCAAACAACTGACCGACACCGCGCTTTACGACCGCATCGAAGTCGTGCGCGGAGCAACAGGTCTGCGTAAAGCGCAAAGCGAGCCGGGCGGCAGCATCAACGCCATCCGCAAACGCCCGACCGCTGCGCCGCTGCTTGAATTTGATGCAACCGCCGACCGCTTCGGCACGCTGCGCACTTCCGCCGATGTATCGGGATTCCTCAGTCGCGACAATGGCTTGCGCGGGCGCGCGGTTGCCGTACTTGAAAAAAACAAAAGCTGGCGTAAAAACAGCGACGGCAATAAAGGGATCATTTACGGCGTTATCGACAAGCAAGTCGGGGAAAACGATATGCTGACGTTGAGTGCGATGTACCACCGTGAAAAAGATGTACCTTCCCTGTTCGGGCTACCCGCCAATCCCGACGGCAGCGACCTACGATTGCCACGCGACAGCTATTTGGGTGCGAACTGGAATCGTGCGGATTACAAAAAAGCCAATATATTCGCCGAATGGAAGCACTATTTCGGCGATCGTTGGAATCTGACCACTTCCGTTGATTACCGCCGCAACAAATCCGTTACCGAATATGGTTACGTCCCGCAGCGGCAAAATATTTCGGCCGCAGGCACATTGAGTAACGGTTATACCGGCAGAAGCGACCGCAACAATAATCAATGGACTGTGCAAAGCGATTTAGAAGGAAAATTTGATTGGTTCGGCCGCGAACATGAGTTTTACGCGGGCTATGAATACACCAAAGAAAAATTCGATAATATGTGGAGAGGCACACCCTTGAAAGATGGCAACTACCCTGTTTTTTCTTGGACGGGTGATGAAATTGCCAAACCTGATTGGAACACGGCCCGCAATCTCGAAATTCGTAAAACCGTTCCCGACACCCACACGGCGACCATAGCCACCCGCCTGAACATTGCCGACAAATGGCACATCCTGCTCGGCACAAGTTACAGCCGCTGGCGGCAATCACAATATCTGTCATGGATGAAAACCCCCGACAGCCACTATAAAAAAGGCCGTTTCATCCCCTACGCAGGCATTACCTACGATATCACCCCGCAACAAAACCTATATGCAAGTTACACCAGCATTTTCAAATACTCGGGCGATTATTACGACATCAATGACAAGCTCTTGCCGCCTGTAATGGGCAACAGCTACGAAATCGGCTGGAAAGGCGCGTGGAACAACAACAGGCTGAACACCACCCTCTCCTTGTTTCAAACCGAAAAACACAACCAACCCACAGATACATGGTTGGGTAAAGACCTTGCAACGGGCAATATCCGTCCTTGGGTACGCGGCGACCGCGCCATCTACACGCCTGTACGCATGGAAAGCCGCGGTATTGATGCCGAAATTGCCGGCAACATCACCGACGACTGGCAGATTTTTGCGGGCTATACCTTCAACAAAAGGCGTTATACCTCCACTGCTGCCGCCCAAACCGCAGAGCGCAACGGTCGCGGGGTCGATTTCAGCCAGCACACGCCCCGACATATCTTCCGCCTCAATACCATGTACCGCCTGCCCGGTGCGGCGCACAAATGGACGGTGGGCGGAGGTGTGAACGTCCAAAGCAAATCCAGCCCGATTATAGTGAACGGAGAGAAACAATATTTGGGCGGTTACTCCGTTTGGCATGCAACCGTACAATACGAGCCCTCCAAACACACCAAGCTCAGCCTGAAAGTCGACAACCTGACCGACAAACGCTATTACGAAAGCTATGCCCACCGCGCTACCTACCAAGGACATTTCTACGGACAGCCGCGCAATGTAACCTTGAACTTCAAGTGGAAGATGTAGCCGTTGTATGAAGCGAGGTCGTCTGAAAACACAATCCGGCTTTCAGACGACCTCTTGCCCCTGCCGTCATACCCGTTCATACCGACATGACAGCATCGGTATTTTCATTTGAACATCTGCAAACAGTCGTCTAAAACCCAGCAGGAAACAAAAGTTTCAGATAGCGTGTCTGATACCGTTACCCCGACAATGTAGATTTTCAGACGACCTCCCGTTATTTGTACCAACACACCATCCATGAACATCCTCAAAAAATTCTTTTACCTTGCCCGCCCTTTTTGGTCGGGGGCACACGGCCGCCTCCAATGGCTGATGCTCGCCGTTTTGATAGGGTTTACCCTATTCTCCATCACCATCAGCGTTTGGATTGCCGCATGGGACAAACGCTTCTACGACGCGCTGGCTGCGTTTGACGGCGCGTCCATGCCTTCGCTCATTGTCGAATACCTCGGCTACATGGCGATGATTATCGGCTGCATCGTTTGCGGCGACTGGCTGCAAAAACGCCTCATCTTCCGTTGGCGTACCCATCTGACCGAGCAATTTCAAAAAAACTGGCTCGAAGGCCACAAACACTACCGCCTGCGCCTGACAGGCGAACCAGACAACCCCGACCAACGTATCGCCGAAGACATCTACCTCCTTGCCGACAAAAGCATCAGCCTCTTTCGCTCCTTCATCAATAATATTGCCAAATTCAGCGCGTTCGTCGCCGTATTGTGGA
>ERZ772912.1164-NODE-1164-length-10844-cov-10.205302_pt1 | contig 10844 bp, 9 predicted proteins | sample MGYA00512119_ERZ772912 | MGnify/ENA primary metagenome ERZ772912 (study PRJEB29015, sample SAMEA2738048) | human oral metagenome | biome: human oral; feature: human-associated habitat; material: saliva | place: China | collected 2230 ...
TCCGCGTCGACAAGCACGCCAACCTGGCGTTCATCGTCGGCAAGGCCTCCTTCACTGCCGAGCAGCTGACCGAGAACTACGCCGCCGTCCTGGATGAGGTGCTGCGTCTCAAGCCGACCTCCGCCAAGGGCCGCTACCTGATCAAGGGTTCCGTCGCGACGACGATGGGTCCCGGCATCCCGCTGGATGTCACCAAGGTCAAGGACCTGCTCGAGAAGTGAGCCTTGCTCGCTGATTAAGCGTCCGGGTCCCCGCACAGCACACGCTGCGCGGGGACCCGCTTTTTGTCTGGCGGGGGCTGGCGTTCGGTGTGCATGGCACATGCATGCGCAGATTAAGGGACGTATGTCACACAATATAGGTCGCGGATAGGGTACCCTTAATTCACTTCTATAAACCTACATTCGTAAAGGGTTACAAAATGCCTCAGGCTGCAGGGTTGGGCGTCACAAAAGCACGCTCGGCCGTCACGATCGGTGCGTTTACCGCCGTCTACTTCGTCCTCATGTGGTGCTCGGGGATGCTGGGCTTCTTCGGGCCAGCGTTCATGTTCGTCGGCTGGATCGTCGGACTGCTGCTCAACGGATCGGTCGTCATGCTGATGCTGGTGCGTTCGCGTATGTTCGGCACGCTCACGGTCATGGGAGCCATTGTCGCTTTCCTGATGGTGGTGACCGGGCACGCGTGGGTGACTATTCCGGTTACCCTGATCCTCGGTTTCCTGGGGGATCTCATCGCGCGCGGTGGCGGTTACGTCAGTGCCCCTCGAAACATCGCCGCATACATGCTGTTCTCCCTGTGGATGATCGGTCCGCTCGCCCCCATTTTCTTCGCTCCGGATCCCTATTACGAGGACGTTGCGTCCCAGATGGGCCAGGACTACGCGGATGCTATGCGTGCGCTCTTTAGCCCCGCCGTTATCGGCGCTTGGGTTGTCGTCGCGATGATCGTCGCGTGCATCGGTGGACTCATCGGGCGCTTCCTGCTGCGCAAGCACTTCGCGAAGGCCGGCGTTGCCTGAGATCTCGCTCGCCGAGGCCGCCCCAGGCGAGGCGACGAGCAAGCTTGATCCGCGCACAAAACTGCTGGCCCTCCTCGTCCTCAACGCGCTCGTCATGCGCGCGAGCCCCACATCCACGCTGCTGGCTGTGCAGCTGCTCGCGGTGGTCGCCCTCGCGTGGGAGGTTGGCGGTCGGGCGGCGGTACGTACCGGGCTCGGGTGCCTCGTCTGCGACGCGTTGAGCCTCGGCTCGCCCCTCCTCGTCGCGTGGCTCGAGGGCATGGGGTTGCCGCGAGGCGTGGTCCTTGTGATTGGCACGTGCAGTGCGATCGCATTCTGGTTCGCGCGGTTCTTCGCGGGATTCGGCATCGCCCTCTACGTGTATCGCACGACGAGAATTGGCCAGATGAAGGCAGCCCTGCGTGCCGTTCACTTGCCGCGTGTTTTCGTCGATGCCCTCGTTGTCGCGTTTCGTGTCCTCCCGACGGTGGGGGCCGAGGCGGTCGCCATCCGCGAGGCGATGGAGATGCGCGGCGTCGACCTCGGGGTGCGCGGCATCATACGGCACCCCCTCGTGATCGCCGAGCGTTTCCTGGTCCCGATGCTGTCGTCTATCGCGCGCGTGGCTGACGACCTGGCTGCCTCGAGCGTTGTCCGAGGCCTGGGTGGCCCCACACGCCCCACCTCGCTGACGCGGCTGCGCGCCACCGCCTGGGATGTGCTTGCACTCGCGTGCGTCGCTGGCGTTATCGCCATTGAGGTCAGCGCTTACCTCGGAGTACTCCCATGATTAACGTTGAATCCCTGTCGTTCTCCTACGTCAGTGAGCTGACGGGAGATCGTGTTGAGGCCCTACGCGGGGTCGATGTGTCTGCCCGTCCGGGCACTCTCACCCTCGTGTGCGGGTCCTCTGGTTGCGGGAAGTCTACGCTCATGCGGGCGCTGACCGGCCTCGTCCCACAGATGACGTCGGGGCAGCTGGAAGGCGCGGTGCGGATTGATGGTCGTGACCTCGCCGAGGTTTCCCTGACCGAGGTCGGTCACCTGTGCTCATCCGTCTTCCAGAATCCGCGCACCCAGTTTTTCTGCGACACCGTCGCCGAGGAGCTGGTCTTTTGCGGGGAAAACTACGGTCGCGACCGAGAAACCTTGATCGAGAGCAGTGAGCGCGCCGCGAAGCTCATGGGCATTACCCATCTCATGGACCGTAAGCTGTCGACTTTATCGGGCGGGCAGCTCCAGAAGGTGGCGCTCGCCTGCGCGCTGTCGTCGGGTGCCCCGGTCCTTCTCGCCGACGAACCGACGTCGAACCTGGATACCGACGCCATCGCAGAGGTGCGACGCGCCCTCGCGCTCCTCAAAGATCAGGGAATGACGATCATCGTCGTCGAGCACCGCCTTCACTTCCTGCGAGGACTCGCCGACCAGGTCCTCCTCATGGAAGACGGATCGGTCACACGTCGGTGGAGCGGCGAGGAGTTCTATGCGATGGACGACGGCGAGCGGCATTCGCTCGGTCTGCGTACTCTCGTGGACCCCGGACCGCCCGAGGCCTGGGTGGCCTCGCGGGACTCCGGGGACGAGGCTTCGGCTGATGCGAGCGCGGGCCTGTCCTGTCGGGATCTGAGCTTCTCCTACGGGAACACTCCCGTATTTGAGGGGTTTAACGCTGACTTCCCGGGCGGGCAGATCACGTGTATCGCGGGAGTGAACGGTGTTGGAAAAACGACCCTCGTGCGCGTGCTGTGCGGTCTGGCTGCTCCCAGTTCCGGAACGATCACCCTGGACGGACAGACGACGAGCCGACGGCAGCGACGGGCCGCGTGCGCGCTCGTCATGCAGGACACCGGGCGGCAGCTGTTCTCCGACACGTTAGCGGGCGAGCTGACGATCGGGGCGTCGCAGGCCAGCGGCGAGGCCGGGGAGAAGCTTTTGGCTGACTTCGACCTCGCTCACCTGGGGGACCGCCATCCCCTCAGCCTGTCGGGAGGACAGAAGCAACGCCTCGTCATCGCAGCTGCGCGAGCCACTGGGCGCCGAATCGTCATCCTCGACGAACCCACGTCGGGAATCGATGCCCGGCACCTTGACTCAATTACCGCGACCCTGCGCCGCATTGCGAACGAAGGAGCGGCCGTCATCGTCGTCACCCACGACGGCGAGTTCGCTTCTGCCTGCGCGGACCAACTCATCACACTGACGCAGACGGGCACCAAGCGTGCACGCGAAGGAGAACCCCAATGACCGACACCGATGAGCGCGAGGACGCCACTGCCTCGTCCCCGAGTGGACCCGACGCCAACGACGCGCGCACGGAGGACCCGCGCGCGGCTCACCTGGAGGGCCAACGCGCCTTCAAAGAACTGACCGCCCCCATCCGTGGGTCCATGATGGTCGCCCGAGTGCTCGGGTTCCTCTACGGTGCGCTCGCGGTCGCCCCCTACGTCGTCCTCGTCCAGCTCGGGCAGGTGCTGCTGGAGGCGGCCCGCTCGGGTGCCTCGCCCGATCGCGCCGAGGTGATGACACTGCTCATGTGGCTGACCGGTGCCTTTGGCCTTCGATACGGTATCTACTTCGTCGCGCTGGCCGTCACCCACTTCGCGGACGTGCGCTTTGGACACATCGTGCGCTCCCGCATGGTCAGTGTCCTCGCCGCCGCGCCCCTCGCTTGGTTTACCTCCACGAACTCGGGGGCCGTGCGCAAGGCCATCCAGGACGACACACACGACGTACACACGGTCATCGCACACGCGCCCGTCGAATCCGCGGCCGCAATCAGCGCGCCAGTCTCCCTGCTCATCTACGCCTTCGTCGTCGACTGGCGGCTCGGGCTCCTCTCGATCGCGACGCTGCCCCTCTATGGACTCCTCAATGCGTGGATGATGCGAGGCATGGGGGAGAAAACCGCGCAGATGGACCGACACCTCTCGCGCGTCTCGTCGACGATGGTCGAATTCGTGTCCGGCATCAGCGTCGTCAAGGCCTTCGGAACCGTCGGACGCTCACACGAGCGATTCACCCGGGCTGCCGAGGACTTCTCGCGCTTCTACGTCGACTGGTGCGGCCCGCTGCTGAAAGGCTCCGCGCTCGGGCAGGCCAGCGTGTCTCCCTCCCTGATCCTGCTCGTCTCGACGGCGGGGGGTTCCGCGCTCGCGGCGGCGGGGATCGTCAGTCCGGTCCAGGTCATTACCTGCGCTCTCATTGCCCTCGTCATCCCGGCGGCCATTGAGGTTCTGGGGACAACGACATGGGCCTACCAGATCGCCGGGGCCGCCGCGCTGCGGATCGTGGACCTACTCTCGGTCGCCCCGTTGCCCGCCGAGGGGAGTTCAGTGCCGAAGGGCGCTGACATCGAGATTGATGGTGTTTCCTTCTCCTACGGGTCAACTCTCGCGCTGGACGACGTGAGCCTGACGATCCCCGAGGGATCGGTGACCGCCCTCGTTGGTTCCTCCGGCTCGGGAAAATCGACGCTTGCGACGCTGGTCGCGCGCTTCGCCGACCCGGACCGGGGGGCTGTCCGCATCGGCGGGGTCGATGCGCGTGACATCGCTGCGGACGTCCTCTACCGGCACGTCTCTTTCGTCCTCCAGGACCCGCAGCTCCTCGACATCTCCGTGCGTGACAACATCGCGCTCGGAGTCCCGGACGCCAGCGACGAAGCGGTGTGGGCTGCCGCTGGGGCCGCTCGCATCGACGATTACCTGCGTTCCCTGCCCCGAGGCCTCGACAGCATCATCGGGGAGGACGCTCACCCCTCGGGTGGTCAGGCGCAACGCATCGCAATCGCTCGAGCCCTCCTCGTCGATGCGCCCATCCTCGTCCTCGACGAGGCCACCGCCTTCACCGACCCGGAAGCCGAAGCCGATATTCAGGCGGCGCTCACCCGCCTCGTCCAGGGAAAGACGGTCCTGGTTATTGCGCACCGCACAGCATCCATCGTCGGCGTCGACCAGATCGCCATCCTCGACGCTGGTTGTCTCATCGCGCTGGGCACGCCCGACCAGCTCGCCGATCATCCCTACATGCGTCGCATGAGCGCACCCGCGAAAGGACACTGACATGCTCGACCTCATCCCCCGGCTGCGCGAACCAATCTCCGAGCAGGGACGAGCCGACTTCGTTCAAGCAACCGTGCTGTCCTGTGTCGTCGGAGCGATGCGCGGCGTCTCCTTGGTCGCCTTCATCCCGGCTGCGATTGCCCTGACCTCGGGCGCGCCCGCGTGGGGTATGAGCCTGGGATCGTGGCTCGTTGTGCTCGCTCTGTGCGCCCTTACCTCCTTTGTCGTCGAGTACCTGCTCGCCATGCGCTCCTATTCGGTGGCCTTCGACTTCCTGTCGAACATGCACCGTGCGATCGGCGACAAGGTGGCGTCCCTGCCGCTCGGGTCGTTCCGCGCGGACACGGCTGGAAAGACGTCGCGCCTCGTCTCGCGCGAGCTCATGGTTCTGGGCGAGATCTTCGCGCACATGTATTCGCCCCTGATAGCCGCGATTGTCACCTCGGCGACGATGCTCGCTGGTATCGCCGCCTTTTCGCCGATTCTCGGGGTCGTGTGCCTGGTCGCAATTCCGATCGTCGGCGGGGGAGTGTGGGTGGCGCGCCGATGCCTGCAGTCGGGGGCCGCCCTGAAGGAGCCTCCCGCCCGCGAGCTGTCGCACCGCATCGTCGAATACGCGACGAAGCAGGGGGCGCTGCGCGCGTGCGGGCGCTCCGCCTCCTACGAGCCCCTCCAGCGGGCCGAAGACGCCTACGGGGTGGCCGCGCGTCGCTCACTCATGAGGGAGACGGTTGGCCAGATCGTCAACGGCATGGCCGCCCAGCTCGTCGTCGTGACGCTCATCTGCGCGATGGGGTGGCTCGCGGTCGCCGGTAGCGTCAGCCCCGTGGAGGCCATCGTCTCCATCGGCCTGCTCCTGCGCTTCACGCAGATCCTTGTCGACATCGGGACGCTCACCTCCGCGTTCGAAACCCGGCGCCCGGTCCTCGACCTCAGCCACGAGATCCTCTCCGCACCCGAACTGCCCGCCCCCAAGGGCGTGCGACGCGCGGACGAGGCCCCGGCCTCGTCGGGCGCATCCGTTGCCCTCGAGGACGTGTCCTTCTCCTACGAGGCCGACCACCCCGTCCTGCAAGGCGTGTCCTTCCGCGTCGAACCGGAGACGATGACCGCGATCGTGGGCCCCTCGGGCTGTGGCAAGACCACCATTGCGCGCCTCATCGCACGCTTCTACGACGTGGACGCTGGACGCGTGCTCGTTGGCGGTGGGGACGTGCGCGACTGGGAGACCGCCGACCTCATGGCGCAGCTGTCCCTCGTTTTCCAGGACGTCTACCTCTTCGACGACACTCTCGAGGCCAACGTACGTGTCGGCAACCCCGACGCGAGCGTTGCGGACATTGAGGAAGCGGCCCGCCTGAGCGGAGTCGACGAGATCGTCGAACGCCTGCCGCACGGCTGGGACACCCCCGTCGGGGAGGGAGGCCGCGCGCTGTCCGGCGGCGAACGCCAGCGCGTCTCCATCGCACGTGCGCTCCTGAAAGCTGCGCCCGTCGTTCTCTTCGACGAGGCCACGAGCGCACTCGACCCCGAGAATGAATCGCGCGTCACCGACGCCATGGCAGCCCTGCGGCGCGACGCGACCCTCATCGTCATCGCCCACAAGCTCGACACAATCACGGCAGCCGACCAGATCGTCGTCCTCGACGAGGAAGGCCGCGTCGCCCAGATCGGTACGCACGCTGAACTCTACTTGCAGGTGGACGGCCAATACCGGTCCTTCTGGGACGCACGTACGCGGGCGGCGGGGTGGACGCTCGTCTGACGGCTATCACGCCGCGAGGCCGGGGCCCCCAATGCGCATCTCCGGACGGCGAGCTCGTGTGTCGTGTTCACACGTCCAGCACGCGAACACCGGCCCAGCCAGGTGCATCCTTCCCGGGGCGCCCCGCAAGCCCGCCCCGGCCTCGCGCATCTGCCCAGCGGCGGACTGAGCGCGCGGCCGGCCCCAGCCTCGTCTGTGAAACGCGCCGCCATGCTTGCGTGCGCCTGCCCGCCCTGTTAAGCTGATCCGTGCCGAAGACCGTTGGTGTCCACGCTAGTGGAGGAAAATCCAACGCAGGTGAGTGAGCAGCCTTGCTGCAACCGAGCGTATGCCCGACACGATCCTGCGTGTCGGGTTTTTTCTTACCTACGGTCACGTATCTGGAAGGAGGACCATGGCGAAGTCCGACAAGGTGGCAGCAGTTGCCGAGCTCGTGGAGCGTTTCCGCGCAGCCGACGCTGTCCTGCTGACCGAGTACCGCGGCCTGACCGTCGGCCAGCTCAAGCAGCTGCGTCGCGGCCTGGGCGAGAACGCGACCTACGCCGTGGCAAAGAACACGCTGGCGCGCCTGGCGGCCAAGGAGGTCGGCCTCGACTTCCTGGCTGAGGACCTCAAGGGTCCCACGGCCATCGCTTTCGTCTCCGGCGAGCCCGTTGAGGCCGCCAAGACCCTGCGTGATTTTGCTAAGGACAACCCCGCCCTCGTGCTGAAGTCCGGCGCGATGGACGGCGCTCAGCTGAGCGCCGAGGCTGTCAAGAAGCTTGCCGATCTCGAGTCCCGCGAGGTCCTGCTGGCCAAGGCCGCAGGCGTCCTCAAGGCCAAGATTGGTCAGGCGGCGTTCGCATTCAACGCTCTGCCCGTCAAGGCAGTGCGCACCATCGATGCTCTGCGCGAGAAGCAGCAGGGCGAGGCGGCCTGACGAGACAGGCCATGTTCCACGCCGCCACCCCGGCTGCGTGAAACTACCCAACAATCTGCACTCGTGCAGGCCAATTAGGAAGGATGCCACTCATGGCTAAGCTCTCCAATGACGAGCTCATCGCAGCTTTCAAGGAAATGACCCTCATCGAGCTCTCCGACTTCGTGAAGCTCTTCGAGGAGACCTTCGACGTTGAGGCCGCTGCCCCCGCAGCCGTCGCCGTTGCCGCCCCGGCCGCCGACGCCCCCGCCGCCGAAGAGAAGGACGAGTTCGAGGTCGTCCTCGAGTCCGCCGGTGACAAGAAGATCGCCGTCGTCAAGGTCGTCAAGAACCTGGCCGGCCTGGGCCTCAAGGAAGCCAAGGACCTGGTTGACTCCGCGCCCTCCACCATCTTCCCCGCCGCGAAGAAGGAAGACGCCGAGAAGGCCAAGGCTGAGATCGAAGAGGCCGGCGGCAAGGTCACCCTTAAGTGACTTTCCCCGTCTGAATCGTTCAGACTCTTCCACCCGACTGGGTGGGCAAAACCCCGTCCCGCATCCGCGGGGCGGGGTTTGTGCATGCGTGGGCCGGGGATGCCGCATGTGGGGGTGCCGCATGTTGGGGCGGCGCCGCACGTGTGGGCGCGCGTTGCTCCGAGCGAAAGCCTGGGTTGATGCGCCACTGTGGCGTGTGGGCGCCTCGCCTGTCGCCGCTCCGGGGGATGCGTGTCGCCCTACTGGGGCGGCGGAGGGAGCTGTTCTTCGTTCGTTGCCGGGACCCGACCGGAGGGCTGTGGTGGCATCTGATCTGAGCGTGGCGGAGGAGCCTGCGTGGGGGAGGTCGCCCCCGCTGTTGGCGCTTCTTGGAACAGTGGGCCGGGCGCGTTCTGGATGGGGGCTTGCTGCGCCGTCCAGTCGACCGGTGCTGCCTGCGGGAAGGCGAGGATCGGGGGCACTCCTGCGGTTGCCGCCGCGGCCGATGCAGTCGCGGGCCGGTCGGGAATCTGCAGGAAAATTGCGGCCACGATCCACACACAGTTGAGAGCCCAATAGATGGCAAAGTGCCCGCCTTGACCTGAAAAGTTATCCAGCGGAATGACTAAGTTCGGGAAGTTGGAGCTTCTGATAGTGAATGACTCTGTAACGGGGATGACGAGAATCTGTATGAAAAGTGTTGTGACCGAGACAGCTCGACGTGCACCGTTGGAGCGCAAGAAAAGGAAAATGCCAACCACTATCATCGTCACGAAATAGCAGAGAAGGAAAACAAGTAAGGGTAAGAGGGTAAAGAGATCCAGATTGTAGCGGAAGACATACGACAGGGTACTGTCTGGAAGAAAAGCATCCACAGTCAGGGCGACAACAGCGACAATAATGGCGGCGGAACACATTTTTGAGCGCAGAGAGAGACGCCTCGATTTGCGTCGATCAATCGGCTCTGCAGGGGAAGCTGCATAACCGTAGCCGTACTGCGTATTCACCGGCGTGTGGCTGACCTGCCCGTGCGCGTATTGACTGACGCCAGGACCCGTGATGGGACCGGTATTCGCAACGATACCCGACACGCTCGAAGGAGCAATCAGTGCGCCGTAGGGAATTGGAGCATTGAGGGGAGTCGGCATCGCCATGCTGCTGCGGGGGGCCTTGTCGGGGCGTAGTAGGCCGATCGCGCATAGTACCCACGTGAGAGCGAGAAGAACGACGAGGGCAGCAGTGATAATTATTGGGAGCCCGTCAATCCCTCGATCGATGGCGAAACTGACTATCCGGACCGATCCGCCGATGAACGTCAGATATACGTAATTGTGCCCTAGGAATGCTGCGAGAATAGGGAAGGCGACGAAGAGGATAATGACGGATACTCCCGCGAGCGCATAGCGCGTCGCTGTGGTCTTCCTTATTAAATAGATCACAGCGAGGGTAATCACCGTCATGTATGCAGCTATGTCCGCAAAGCTCGGACGGTGAAACCCTAACCCTGCGATGGGTAGAAGCGCATTGCAGACAATAATCGTGATTGTGAGTGCCCGTGCTCTCCCGGAGAGGGGCGCTTTGCGTGGGTGCTCTCCCTGCTGGGTATATGGGGCGTATGCTGGGTGTGGCTGCGCGGCGGGCAGTGGTGCACCGGTGGGGATGGACATGGCAGTCCTTTCTCGATGATCGGCGGATGGGTCGCCAGTGATTTTTATGGTTATAGGATATCTGGCTCTTCCGAGTTGAGTGTGGGTGAGTGGGTGTTGGTCGGGGGTTGCGGGTAGAGGTCGAGGTCCTTGATGATGAGCGGACTTCTACCCCCGCTGTCTTCAAGGACCTCGGGCGGTGTCTGGCCCTACCTGCTGCTGTGTGTCGCTTGATCGTTGTGATCGGTGTGATCTGCTCGTCGGTTTGGAGGGCGATGAGCGTGGCTCGCACCCCAGATGCTCTGGTACTCGATGTTGACTCGTGCAACCAGCTGGCGGGGCGCCCTGGTTGCGGGCTGAAACGCACAAGGCCATGGGCGCGTGGTGGTGGAGGTGATTGACGCGACCTGGGCCCGGGGTCCGAAGACGTCGGGAAGATCGGGAGACGCCGACTTTGCGGCTCACCAGAACGAGGCCGAAGAACGCTACGGAGATACCGATGACTGGCGTGAATCGCGCAGGCGTACAGCCGCGTGGTGCGCTGTGGAATGGCGTCAGAACTCTGAGCGATTCCATGACATCGAACGCAGGATGATCGACGCAATTCGCGATGGTGTCGCCCCTGACAGTGAGAGGGCTGTCGGCCTTGTCGAGGAGCATAGGGAACTACTCAGCGAGTTCTTTCCGGTCACGCCCGCCAAGCACTACATCATGTCTCGCGGCTACATCGACGACGAGCGTTTCCGCGAGCACTACGATTCGCAGCAGGTTGGCTTCGCGCAGTGGCTTGCCGACGCGATCGAGTGCGTCGCGAGGCGGCAGGTGCTGGATATCCAGAATCCCATGTGGGAGTGACCGCCCCAGACGGGGAAGTCGGATGGTAGTGACGCGCAGCATAGCTGGAGGCCCGTATCTGGCTTGCCAGTTCCGAATAGTCTCTGCTACCATTTTCTCTTGTCGCAATCCTGCGTAGCTCAACGGCAGAGCATCCGACTGTTAAT
>ERZ772912.1166-NODE-1166-length-10822-cov-7.793443_pt1 | contig 10822 bp, 6 predicted proteins | sample MGYA00512119_ERZ772912 | MGnify/ENA primary metagenome ERZ772912 (study PRJEB29015, sample SAMEA2738048) | human oral metagenome | biome: human oral; feature: human-associated habitat; material: saliva | place: China | collected 2230 ...
GCGTGCTGCCGCTGAGGCGACCATCGCGGGAGTGGGTGCGGGGCGGGGTGCGGGTGCGCCGGGCGCGGTGGGTGCAGCGGCGGCGCGTGGGCCCGGCGTGGGGCGTTCGGCGGAGGTCGAGCCGGGCGCGGTTCCGGGCTTGTCGGCTGTGGACGGGGAGGCCTCGTCGGCGGGGGCAGCATCGGCGGCGCCGGGACGCAGGACGATGATCGCGGAGGTGGCGAGGCGGCCTTCGCGGGCGCGGGCGACGATGTCGGCGAGGAGGCGGCGGTCGCCTCGGCGGGTGAGCATGTCGGCGGCTGCCTCGGGGGTGGCCCACGTGGTTCGGTCGATTTCGGTGCGCGGCGCGCGGGCGACGGGGGCACGCAGGCGCGCGGAGGGGTCGCCGGCGGGCAGGGGCGTGCCCACCCAGTAGTGGACTTCCTTGGTTTGTCCGCCGCCCAGGCGGTAGCGCTGGGTGGTCAGGGGCGCGCCGAGCGTGATGATCTGGCCGGTTTCCTCTTCGACTTCGCGCACGGCGGCGGCCACCAGGGGCTCACCGTTTTCGGCTTTTCCTTTGGGCCAGGACCAGTCGTGGTAGCGGGGGCGGTGGACCATGAGGACTTCGATGTCCGCGGGGTCGATGGGCTCGCCGGGGCGCGCGACGCGCGCGTGGTCTGTGAAGCGCCAGACGAGCGCGCCCGCAGAGCGAACGAGTCGCTGGGGGCGTGGGGCTGGCATCGGGCGCATAGGGTCCAGGGTAGTCGCCCCGCGCCGACCGCGCCCTGATGGGCGCGCCACCTTCACGAGGTCGGGGTTGCGCCGGGCGCGAATCCGGCGGCCTCGTGGGCCGTAACGAGCGGGCGGAAGGGGCGGCGGGGGACGGGCTCCACGCCGGTGGACGTGTCTCAGTCGAGCGTGCCGACGGCGGCCTCGCGGGCCGCGACGTCGAGCTCGTCGGCGGTTGCCAGCAGGGCGGAGTGGCGCATGGTGACGCGGTGGGCGAGTGGGTCGGTGGGGTCTTCGATCCACAGGGCCCCGGCCTCGCCGGCAGCGAGGACGCGCATGGCGCGGGAGGCCTCGCCGAGCACGTACTCGAGGTCGTCGTCGGTGAGGTCGCCCCGCAGCAGGGAGTCGACCTCTTCCATGATGAGGCTCAGGGAACGCAGCTCGACGGGAGCCTCGAGGCCCTGGATGATAGGCGCGCGCGAGCCGTCGGCGTAGCGTTCGGCCACCAGGAGCGGATCGCGGTGGTACCACTCGTGGAGCAGGTAGACGCGCCACAGGGCGCCGGGGAGAGTGAATTCGGGGCTGCGCGACCACACGTGGGCGATGGTGTCGATGCCGCGGGTGCGCACTGTGTCGCGCAGGCGCGCCACGTCCTCGTCCGTGAAGTTGTCGTCACCGATGCCCATGAGCGCCCACGCGGCGGTGTGCGCGACGGCGGCGAGGGAGGCGGGATCTTCGTCGCCGATGATCGTTTCCGCCCGCGCGGCGTCGAGCATGGCCGGGCGGCGAGGGGTGTTTGATTGGGCCATGGGGACCGCTTCCTTCTACAATGTGGGCATGGGCCTATAGCTCAATGGTAGAGCAGCGGACTTTTAATCCGTAGGTTGGGGGTTCGAGTCCCCCTGGGCCTACTGGTCGCCTCGGAATGTTCCGGGGCGTTCACGCTATCTGCGGGCGCGCGCCCGCGCTGGAGGTGCACGGATGGATCCTCGTTTGTCTCGCGCGCATGGTGCTCTGGCCGGGCTGGCGCTCGGTGACGCGCTGGGAATGCCGACGCAGGCGATGTCGCCTGCGCAGATCCGCGCGGTGTACGGACGTATCACGGGGCTCGTGGACGGTGACGCCTCCCAGCCCTATGCGCCGGGGATGCCGGCCGGTTCGGTCACGGATGACACGGAGCAGGCCCTGTTGGTTGCTTCCCTCCTGGTACGAGGCCGGGGCTCCTCCTCGGGTCACGCGGCCCTGGACGCGGGCGAGTTCGCTCACGCGCTGCTGGCCTGGGAGGATTCGATGATTGCGCGCGGGTCGCTCGACCTGCTGGGCCCCTCCACGAAGGCGGCGCTCGAGCGCGTGCGCGCGGGCGAGGATCCGCTGAGCGTGGGCGGGGCGGGAACGACGAATGGCGCGGCGATGCGCGTGACCCCGGTCGGCATCGCGGTTTCGACGGCGGATCCGCAGGCCTTCGCCGAGTCCGTGTGGTCGTCCTGTCAGGTCACGCACGCGACACGACAGGGCTTCCAGTCGGCTGCGCTCGTGGCGGCGGCCGTGTCCCTGGGGATCGATGCGGCTTCGTCGTCCGCCTCGGATGTGCGGGCGCTGCTGTGGGAGGCCGTCACCTACGTCGATTCGCTGCCCGAGCACGGCGCGTGGGCGCCGGACCCGGACGTCGTGGCGGCCACGCGCCGGGCGCTGGAGCTGGCGTCCACTCCCCCGTCACCATCCCTGGAGTCGTTGGCCGAGCAGATCGGCTCCTCCGTGGCCTCGGCGCAGGCGATTCCCATGGCCTTCGCATTGCTCGCGCGCGACCCCTCCCCGCGCGCCCTCCTGGATGCCGCGAATCTGGGCGGCGACACCGACACGATCGGCGCGATCGCGGGCGCGATCCTGGGCGCGGCGGCGGGGGTCGGGGTCTTCGACGGCAGCGCCCTCGCTCAGGTCGAGGAGGTCTCCCGCCTCGGCCTGCCCTCCGTCGCCGGGGAGCTCTTAGAGCTGCGCGATCAAATGCTTGTCGGCCGCCAGGAGGAGGCTCCCACGGATGCCTCTTCGGATGCCACACCCGAGGTTTCGCGCGGCGTCACTTCTCCGGAGGAGCCGGCCCCCACCTCGTCGCCTGCCTCCCCCGCGGGCCGCGTTGTCCTCATGGGCCAGATCCTCGTGGACCTCGCCGTTCGTGGCGAGGCCCTCCCCTCCCCCGGCGGCGACGTGTGGGCCATCGACGAGGGGATGCACGTGGGCGGGGGCTTCAACGCCCTCGTGGCGGCGCGGCGCATGGGGGCCGAGGCCCTCTCCCTCAGCCCGATCGGCGAGGGCCCCTACTCCTCGCTCATCCAAGCGGCGCTGGCGCGCGAGGGGATCACGGATGCCGGGCCTCGCGTCGCGAGCATCGACAACGGGTTCTGCATCGCGTTCACGGACCGCACGGGCGAGCGCACGTTCATCTCGACCAAGGGCGCCGAGACGATGGTACCCGCGAGCGCGTGGGCTGATGTCGTGCGCACGATGTACCCGGGGGACGTCCTCTACGTCGACGGATACCTCATGGACCACCCCGCGAACAGGGAAGCTGCTCAGGCTGCGCTGCACGCCCTGCCCGAGGGCGTGCGCGTCGTGCTGGACGTCTCCCCCGTCATCGGAATCCCGGACGGCTTGCCGACGCGCGACGTCATCATCTCGATGAACCACAGGGAAGCTCAGGAGATCGGGAAGCGGACGGCCGATCGGAGCCTCCTCGACCGGTGCGCGCAGCCGCTCGGGGCCGCCGAGGCCGTGTGCGCGGCGGTGCGCCGCCCCGTCGTGGTGCGCGCGGGAGCTGCGGGCGCATATGTCGCCCGTCCCTCGGTGGCTGCCACGGATGCCGTCGATGAGGACGCGTCCCACATCCCGACTCCTCGCGTCGAGGCAATCGACACGAATGGCGCTGGCGATGCGCACTCCGGGGTGCTGGCGGCCTCCCTCGCACAGGGGATCCCCCTGGAGAGGGCGCTTCTCCTCGCCAACTGTGCGGGTGCGCTGTCAGCGACGGTCGTCGGTCCGGCCTCGTGCCCGTCGCGCAGCCAGATCGAGGCCGCGGCGGACGCATTGGAGGCACGAGCGGGCGAGGAGTGAGCGCCACTCAAACCCGGTTGACCGCCTGCTGGACGACCCCAACGGCACCGCATCCGCGCAGGTCGGGAGGCTCATACGTGCGAGATTCGTCAAAAAATCAACCGATTTGACTATTGCAAACTCGCGCGGGAGGACAATCATCTGGTGACGACTGATCAGACCAACAAGCGCGATGGCATCGTCGGCGGGGCCCTCACCGTGGTTCTGCTGATCACGCTGGCCGTACAAAACGCCGTGCCCCCGATGGCGACCGACATGTACTCGGCCGCGTTCCCGCAGATCACGGCGGACCTGGCGACGAACTCGACGATGCTCGGGTTCACGCTCACCACCTTCTTCGTGGGCTACGCGTCCGGGCAGGTCCTGGGCGGTGCTATCTCGGACCAGATCGGGCGACGCCGCCCCATCATCGCCGGCGGCATCATCGCCCTGATCGGCTCCATGATCTGCGTGCTTGCACCGAACATCTGGGTGCTCCTCGTGGGCCGAGTCTTTCAGGGCCTCGGCGGCGGCGTCGCCTCCTCGGTGGCGCGCGCGATCCTCGTCGACGTCGCACATGGCAAGATGCTGGCGCGCGCGATGAGCCTCATCCAGGCGATCGTCGGCTTCGCACCGATGCTCGCCCCGGTCCTCGGCGCGTTCATCATCACGCACGCGACGTGGAGGGTCATCTTCTGGGCGCTCGCCGCGTTCACGCTGCTCATGGCGGCCCTCGCCTGGCTCGTCGTGCCCGAGTCGCTGCCCGAGGAGCGCCGCCACCCCGGCGGTATCCCCCGGTTCTTCCACGGCCTCGTCCAGGTCGTGCGCATCCGCCCCTTCGTGGGTTTCATGCTGGTCAACGCCTTCTCGAGCTTCTGCATGTTCGGCTACATCTCGAACGCCACCTACGTCCTGCAGGGACCGCTGGGCCTGTCCCCCATGGCTTTCGCGCGGATCTTCGCGTTCAACGCGCTGCTGTCAACCGGATTCGCGCTGGTCAACGTGCGCCTGATCTCGCACTTCACGCCGCGCACGCTCATCATCACGGGCCTCACGATCGCCGCGACCGGCGTCGTGACGCTGGCGGTGTCGACGTTCCTCCTCGACCTGCCGCTCATTCCGACGTGCGTGGGCTTCGCGCTCATTATGACGGCGAACGCGTTCATTTTCGGTAATTCGGGCGCGCAGGCCATGAGTGAGGCGCGCGAGCAGGCGGGTACGGCCTCGTCCGTCATGGGCGTGTTCCAGTCTCTGGCTAACGGAGTCGCGGCCCCCCTGGCAACCTCGGGCGGCGACAGCGCTGTGCCGATGGTGCTCGTCATGATCGTCGGGTCCGCCGGCGCATGGTTCGCGTTCTGGGTGATCGCCCGCGGCGGCAAGCACACGCCTCGCCAGCTCAGCCTCGACTGACGAGGCGTCAGCGCGCGGGACACAGGATCACCGCGCCCTGGATACAGATACATCGCGCGCATCCGGATAGGTAACGCGCATCCGGATAGGTAACGCGCATCCGGATAGGTTAATAACCTATCCAGATCGTCACAACCTATCCAGATCGTCACAACCTATCCAGATCATCACAACCTATCCAGATCGGGCGCCTCATCGCGATGAATTCAGCGGAAGGGACCATCTTTTATGGCCCGGCCACGACTATCCGTTGGGATGGGGCTGCCCGCCGTTGGGATGGGGCTGCCCGACCCGCAAAACGCCCACCACTGGCCCTCACTCGCGCGAGGCCAGCCAGACCGCGGCCGACACCAGGACCAGGCCGATCAGCTCGAAGACGCCGGGGATCTGGCGGAGCATGACGGCCCCGACCAGCGCGGACGTCGCGGGGAGAATCGCGGCGAACAGCGCAAACGTGGGCGCTGCCAGGCGGCGCATCGCGAGCGCCTCGAAGCTGTAGGGAATCGCCGTGGACAGCAGGCCGACGCCGATGACGATGGCGATCAGCTCCCACGAGGCCGTGGCCGCCATCGCTCCCGGCCCGAGGATGGGCGCGAAGAAGAGAGACCCCCACGCGCACCCAAGCGCCAGGTTCGTCACCCCGTCGCGAGTCGTCGAGGCCCGCTGCCCCACCACGATATAGGCCGCCCACGCCAGGGCAGCCAGGAGAATCCACGCCAGACCCGCGCGCACACTCGGCTGCGACAGATCCAGGGCGAGCCCGCCGATGCTGGCCACCCCGGCAAAGGCAAGGACCGCGGCGACGCGCGGACGCCAGCCATGGCCTCGAACAACGGCGACGGCGACCGGGCCGACAAACTCGATGGACACGGCGGTGCCCAGCGGCAGGCGGGCGATGGCCTCGTAAAACGAAGAGTTCATGGCCAGCACGATGACGCCGAACAGCGCGGAAATCGCCAGATCCGAGCGGGTCAGGCCGCCGCGCCACGGGCGCTTCCACGCGAGAAGGACGAGCGCGCCCGTCAGGACGCGCCACCACGCGACCGACGCCGGCTCGACGGAGGCGAAGGCGACGACCGCGAGCGCCGCACCCACGTACTGGACGAGGCCCGAGCCGACGATGTACAGCTGGGGCGGGATGCGGTCGGCGACCAAGGTGCGCTCGGGCGCGGAGGGGCGCTCGCTCACGAAGCGGGCGCGAAGGTGAGCGCCGCCGAGTTCATGCAGTAACGCATACCTGTGGGCTGTCCGGGGGCGTCGGGGAAGACGTGGCCGAGGTGGGAATCGCAGGTCGCGCAGCGCACCTCGGTGCGGATCATGCCGTGGCTCATGTCCACGCGCTCGGTCGTGGCGCCCTCGTGCGCCTGGAAGAAGGAGGGCCACCCGCACGACGAGTCGAACTTGGTGTCCGAGTCAAAAAGCTTCGAGCCGCACGCCGCGCACGAGTAGGTGCCGACGCGCGACTCGTCCAGGAGCTCGCCCGTGAAGGGGCGCTCGGTGCCCGCCTCGCGCAGCACGTGGTAGCGCATGGGGCTCAGGAGTTTCTTCCATTCCGCATCGGTGCGGGCGGCGGGATCAGTGGCATTCATGCCTCCATTGTCGCGCGCCGCCCGCGGGCGCGCACTCTCGGGTGCGGCCGCGGGCGGCGCGGTGTTGGTTCGCCGGTTTGATCGACGAGGCCGTGGCCCCTGGCGGGGTCCGCTCACCTCTCGATGTCGGCGGGGCGAGAAGCGTTACTTTTTCTTAGACTTACGCTTCTTGCCCGAGCCCTTTTTCTTGGTTCCCTTCTTCGAGCCGCCCTTCTTGGACGAGCCCTTCGACGCGGGAGCATTCTCGGACTTTTCCTCGCCAGATTCGGCGCTCTTGGCGGGTTCGACGGCCTTGCTGGATCCGGGCCCCTCCGCAGAGGTTTCCTTCTGGGCGGCCTTTTCCTTGGAAGCATCCTCCCGCACAGAGGACTTTTCCGCGGCTTGCGTCGCGGCGGGCACCTGCTCGGCCGTCGCCATCACGAGGGTCTCGTCGGGCACGGGAGGCTCCTCAAGCGTCGGGAGAACCTGCGTGCTCTCACTGTCCGCGGCAACCGCCTGTGCAGGCTCGACGCGCGGCATGACGGAAGTCATCTCGTCCGACGCGGCGGGTCGCTTGTTCGCCGTCGTGGGCTCAGCATGGGCGGGCTCAGCATTGGCGGGCTCAGCCTTGGCGGAGTCGCCCGACCCGGCGGATGCAAGGGAGGAAACCACGGCCTCGTCAGTGGAGGCGGATTCCTCGTCCTCCTTGTGGTCCCCGATAACCGGCATCTGGCCCGTGACCGCACGCAGCATAGCCGCTTCGGCGCCGGTGGGGGCCACCGCCGGGAAGAAGTCCATGATGGACACGCGCGGCGGCGCCATCTTGGGCGTCGGGCGGATTTCCTCCTCGAGGCGCGCCTCTTCGGCGACCGCGTACCAGCCGGGGTGGATGGACGGCTCGTCGGGGGTTTGCTCCTCCTGCGCGGGCTCAGGCGAGCTGTCCACAGGGGCTTCCTCCTGCTGCGCAGGCGCTGGCGGCGGCTCCGGGGCTGCCTCCGGGGCGACGGCTTCCTCCTGCTGGGCAGGGGCTTCCTCCTGCTGGACGGGCACTGCCGGAGGCTCCGGGGCTGCCAGGGCTTCCGAACGATCCAGCTGTTCCTGCTCCTCGGGCGTCGACGCCGTTTCCGGCTGCGCCGCGGGTGTTTCCGGCTGCACCGGCGCTGCGGGAGCCTCGGGCTTCTCCGGCTGCGCCACGGGCATTGCCGGTGCCGCCTGGACCTCCCGCTTATTCGCGGGAGCCCCATCGTTCGAGGCGGCCATCTCCGCGGGGGTCGGCGCGGGCGGAGGCACGAGCGCAGGCCTGCCTGCGAACACCATGTTCGCCGTGCCCGTGTTGCCCGTTTCCGCTGTCGGGAGCTCCTGGTCATCCTGTTTCACGAATGTTTCACGCTCCGGAGCACCGTCGGTCGCCTGTTCATCGGGCGTCGCGTCCTCCGGCTTGTCAGCCTCATCGGAGTCAGCAACGGCAGGCTCGATCAGCTCGGTTTCCGCGGCAGGCTCGACCTGCTCCACAGATTCCGCCGCGGCAGCATCCGAGGCCTCGACAACCTCAACCTCGGGCTCCACGCAGGCAGCATCCTCAGCCTTGACAGGCTCCACGGAATCAGCAACGGCAGGCTCGATCGGCTCGGTTTCCGGGGCAGGCTCGACCTGCTCCACAGATTCCGCCGCGGCAGGATCCGAGGCCTCGACGTCCTCGACGGAAACGGGGGCCGCAGCCTCCTCGACCTCGCCGGTCTCGGCGGGCGTGCTCTCGGCGGGCGTGCTCTCGACGGGCTTGTCCTGCTCCTCGGAGGCGGACTCAGCCTTGACAGGCTCGGACTCGGCGCCCTCAGCGGGAGCCGAGGCTGCTTGCGCGGCAGCGTTCGCGGCGGTCACGGCAGCGGCAGCAACGGAACCAGCAGCGCCAGTGCCTGCGACCGCAGGGGCGGGAGGCACGGCGACGGGAGCCTCCGGAGCAGACCCCTCGGCCGGAGCCTCGGCCTGAGCATCGGTGCGCTCGTTCTGAGCCTGCGCGACAGCCTCGGTGTCGCGGTCGAACTCGACGGGCTCGACGCCGACGGCGGCCAGAGCCGCGGTCGCCTCGTCATCCAAGGCCTCGTCAGCGCGGCGCTTGCGAGCCTCGTGGCGCTCCTTGACGCGGCGGGAGTGGGCCTCGCGCTCGGCGTAGACCTCCTCGCCGGGGCCAGACAGGGCGGCCGCGCGTTCGTCGGCATCGGCGGAGCCGGAGAAGAAGCGCTCACCGCGGCCGATGGACGTGGCCGTCAGGGTCTGCGTGAGCTGCGGATTCTTGTTGCCGGCGGCCTCGATGATCTTGCGTAGCGCGGACTTGGAAATCACCTGCGTCTCGTCGGGCGCGGGCGCCTTGCCGTCGGCCAGTTCGCGCTGACGGTCGGCCATCGCGCGGCGACGGGCACGCTTGGCCTTACGGCGGGCAGCGACCATGCGCGCGGCGTGCGCCGCATCCTTGGGCTGCTCGCGCGCGGTTCCCGCGGCGCCTTCCGCGGCGGCCGCGCCACCCAGGGTGCCACCCGCAGACTCGCGCGCCTCGGCCCCACGAAGAACAGACGAACTGCCCGTCGCAGCCACGGCCTCGTTCGTGCCCGAGATCCCGGCGAGCTCAGCGGCCAGGCGCGCGATGCGCTCGCGACTCATGTCCTGCTCGACGGCGACGGTCTGGAGAGGCTCGATGCGCTGGGCGGGGCGCGCCCACGGCTCCTCAGTGACGATCCACGTGATGAGGTGCTCGCGCAGGTAGGCGCGCAGGTCGGAGAGGTCGCCCGAGTTCTTCGCAGACGCGAGCACGCGCACGGTCACCGTGTACTCGTCGGAGGCGGTGATCTGCACGCCCCACGTGCGCCCGTCCCACAGGTCGGTGGCGGCCAGGAGCTTTTCAACCTTGGCGCGAATCAGCGTCATGGGCGCGGACCAGTCAAGCTTGAGTTCGACCGTGCCCAGCTGGGCGGCGGCGCGGCGCGTCCAGTTCTCGAAGGGGGTCTGCGTGAAGTAGCGGCAGGGGATGATGAGGCGGCGCTCGTCCCAGATGCGCACGACCACGTAGGACAGCGTGATCTCCTCGACCGAGCCGGTTTCCTTCTTATCGCCGGCGACCACGACGTCACCCACGCGGATCGCGTCGGTGAAGGCCAGCTGCAAGCCGGCGACGACGTTACCGAGGGTCTGCTGCGCGGCGAGACCGAAGATCACCGAGATGACACCGGCGGACGCAAGGACGGTCGTCATGGCATGACGCGCGGCGTCGAAGGTCCCGATGATGGCGATCGTACCCACGACGGCGATGACCACCTGGGCGAAGCGCCGCAGGACCTGGGCGCGAGTCTCGAAGCGGCGCGAGAGGCCGTTGTCGGATGTTTGGCGTGCCTTTGCTGCGTCCTCGAAGACCCACGCGGCGGAGTAGCCCATCCACGTCATGCACGCCAGGCCCACGATGAGGAGCAGGTGCATGAGGAACGTCGTGACGGAGGCGCCACCCCAATCCGTCAGCCGCGGATTCACGAGCGCAATGCCGAGGCCAACCCACGCTCCCCACGTCGCGAACGCAAAGTGGGCGGGGCGGCGCACGCGGTTCAGGATCGACGAGGCCATGGCGGACTTAGCAAGTGCCCTGCGTGCGAGGACGGACAGGACGATCGACGCGACAACACCCAGGCAGGCTCCGATGATGGGCCCGAGGAACAGGAGGGTGACGTCGATGGTGGTGTCGACGGCTGCCTCTGCGCCGGATTGCGGATCCGCGGCGGCGAGCGTGAGCGCATCGGACGCTTGGGCGAGGGCACCGAGTACTGGTGACAGAATCATGGATCAAGGGTAGGACGACTAGCTGATGAAATCCTGTGAATTCCGCACAATTGCAACATTTTCATGTAACGTGTTGCTCGTCACTCGATTTCGTTTTGACGTACCGACGAACCTCTGCCTAAGATATATCCCGTCTTCGGACGCCAGTTCGACGGCCAACAGGCCCCCATCGTCTAGCGGCCTAGGACACCGCCCTTTCACGGCGGCGACACGGGTTCGAATCCCGTTGGGGG
>ERZ772912.1169-NODE-1169-length-10795-cov-7.523929_pt1 | contig 10795 bp, 8 predicted proteins | sample MGYA00512119_ERZ772912 | MGnify/ENA primary metagenome ERZ772912 (study PRJEB29015, sample SAMEA2738048) | human oral metagenome | biome: human oral; feature: human-associated habitat; material: saliva | place: China | collected 2230 ...
CATTGGTCTACAAAATCCAGGACTAGATGCCGTTCTCTCTGAAAAATTACCTTGGCTAGAAAAAGAGTATCCAAATCTTCCAATCATTGCAAACGTAGCTGGCTTTTCCAAATACGAGTATGCAACAGTTTCTCATGGTATTTCTAAAGCGAGCAATGTAAAGGCAATAGAACTCAATATTTCTTGTCCAAACGTCGATCATGGGAATCACGGACTTTTGATTGGTCAAGATCCAGATTTGGCTTATGATGTGGTAAAAGCAGCCGTAGAGGCATCAGATGTACCAGTTTACGTAAAATTAACACCAAGTGTAACTGATATAACTTCCGTTGCAAAAGCTGCAGAAGACGCAGGAGCTAGTGGGCTAACCATGATTAATACTCTTGTTGGTATGCGCTTTGATCTCAAAACTAGAAAACCAATCATTGCAAATGGGACAGGAGGAATGTCTGGACCTGCAGTATTTCCTGTAGCTCTAAAACTCATTCGGCAAGTTGCTCAAACAACTAATCTTCCGATTATTGGAATGGGAGGTGTTGATTCAGCTGAAGCTGCTATAGAAATGTATTTGGCAGGTGCCTCAGCTATTGGTGTTGGGACAGCAAACTTTACTAATCCATATGCCTGCCCTGATATTATTGAAAATTTGCCTAGTGTTATGGATAAGTACGGTATAGTAACTCTAGAACAATTAAGAAGTGAAGTTAAAAGCCAATTTTAAATCTTCCTAACTGAAGTTTTACATCCTTATTATTTTGAAAGCGTGTGTCTTTTTGGTATAATATGACTATGATTGTAACAATACCGATTAAAACAGAAAAAGATATCGCAACACCAGGCCCAACAGTCCTAGTATTAGGATACTTTGATGGTGTTCACGTGGGTCACCAAAAACTCTTTGATATTGCGGGCGAAATAGCCTCAAGAAAGCATTTGAGTGTTGCCGTAATCACCTTTAATGAGTCACCTAAACTAACATTACACCAATATAATCCAGAACAATTATTGCATATCCTTAATGCTGAAGAACGTGAACGTAAATTAAAAAGTTCAGGTGTTGAAGCTTTGTATTTAATGGATTTTACAAGTCGGGTAGCAAATATGACTGCTCAAGAGTTTGTCAATACTTTTGTGAAAGAAGTGAAAGCAGATACGATTGTAGTAGGATTTGACTATAGTTTAGGATCTGATCGCAAATCAGCTGAAGATCTTAAAGAAATTTTTGATGGCGAAGTAGTTATTGTTCCACCAGTAGAAGATGAAAAGGGAAAAATCAGTTCTACACGTGTTAGACAATGTATTGTTGATGGGAATGTAAAAGAGGCTGCTCAGCTTCTTGGAGCTCCATTGCCCTCTAGAGGAGTTGTAGTTCACGGAAATGCGCGTGGTAGAACTATTGGCTATCCCACAGCAAATCTAGTGCTTTTAGATAGAACATATATGCCAGCGGATGGAGTTTATACCGTAGATATTGAAATTCAAAGAAAAATCTACAGAGGTATGGCTAGTGTTGGTAGGAATGTAACTTTTGATGGTGTTGAAGAGCGTTTTGAAGTTCATATTTTTGATTTTTCTGATGACATCTATGGTGAAAGAGTTACTGTTTATTGGCTTGATCGTATTCGAGATATGGTGAAGTTTAACAGTGTTGACCAACTAGTTGACCAGCTTGAAAGTGATGAGAAAATAGCAAGAAAATAAATTTTATAGAAGTTTGGGATTTATCTCAAACTTTTTTATTTAGAAAGCTAGAATTAAAATGTAGACAGAGGGTTGTAGTTATAATAATTTTAATGCAAAAGTTGAAAAAATACTTTTACTTTGATATAATTTCAATATCAAACTAAAGGAGACAATTATGTTTAAGGAAAAACGAAATAAAGGTTTTGTTTCTGGACTAGTCCTTTCGGTCATTCTTCTTGCAGTTGGAGGTCTGATGGGATTCCTTTGGAATTTACACCAAAACCCAACAACTGCCTTTGCTAGTAACAGTGAATCCGGTAAACAAGTTAAAATGACTGTTTATGATATTTATCCAGAGATTATTGGTGATGTAGATGGTGGAAGTGTTGTCTATCTTGTACAATATAGTCAAGAGGGTGATGGTAAATACGCGGTTATTGAAGCAAAAGAAAATGATGCTGAAGTTAAGAAGTTAATCGAGCAGGCTACTGCTAAAACTTTAGCTGATAATCCAGGGACTTTGTTGGGAACGCAATTACAACCACTAAGTACAAATGTGAATACCTCACGAAATAACAGAATAGTAGACTTATCAGGTTTTTTGAAATCAGTTTTAGAACCTACGTCTACAGTTTATCAAAACATGAATACGAATGTTTACCTGAGCTTGACTGAACATTCACGTGATGGTTGGTATTATATCATTGGAGCAGCAATTTTTAGTGGCATGGGAGTATTTACTGCTATTACAGCCTTTATTCTTCGTAAAAAATCAATTGCATCTTATAATGAATTATATCAAACTTATCCAGAGTTGCAAGGTAATCTAGAAGATATTGCCAACCAAGCTGACTATTATGATCAAGATCTAAAAGTAATCTTATATAAAAACCACTTGATTACATACTTTAAAGGGACTCAAACTGTTGACTTAAGAGAAGTTGATCAGATTTACCTTATTGAAAATAGTTACCATCGCTATGGTTTTACAAATAAAGTCTATCAACTGTGCTACATTCGTAAGGACAGTCCTAAGAAGCATAAGATGACTATTCGGACTACTAGAACAGTTCAAGAACAATTGGAAGAATTTTGGGAGTTACTAATGGAAAAATTCCCAGATATTCATCTAGGAGTTTAGTATTAAAGCACCGAAAATCGGTGCTTTTTTATTTATAAAAAATCTTATAAAATCGAGTCTATCACTTGACATCGTAAATTTTTTGGAGTAGAATGTTTACTAGTTAATTAAATGGTTAAATACTAGTTAAGGAGTTCTAGTGAAGAAGAAAATACTAATATGTATGCTATCTTCGGTACTTGCTTTATTTTTAGGAGCTTGTAGTCAAGATAAGCAAAATGATGTTAAAGAATCTCATGGAATGAAAATTGTTACCAGTTTTTATCCTGTATATTCTATGGTAAAAGCAGTTTCTGGTGATCTTAATGATGTAAGAATGATTCAGTCTAGTTCAGGCATTCATTCTTATGAACCGTCAGCAAATGATATTGCAGCTATCTACGATGCGGATGTGTTTGTTTATCATTCTCATACCCTAGAGTCTTGGGCGGGTAGTCTAGACCCAAGTCTACAAAAGTCCAAGGTTAAGGTCCTAGAAGCATCTGAGGGTATGACCTTGGATAGAGTATCTGGCTTGGAAGATATAGAAGTAGGAAAAGGTGTGGATGAGAAAAGTCTTTATGATCCCCATACTTGGTTAGACCCTGAAAAGGTAGCTGAGGAAGCACAAATTATTGCTGATAAATTATCAGAATTAGATAGTGAGAATAAAGAAATATATCAGTCGAATGCGAAGAAGTTTATCGATCAAGCTCATGAGTTAACAAATAAATATAAACCTATCTTTGATAAAGTGGAGCAAAGAACGTTTGTGACACAACACACTGCTTTTTCTTATTTGGCAAAGAGATTTGACTTGAATCAACTTGGTATTGCTGGTATTTCTCCTGATCAAGAACCAAGCCCAAGACAATTGACTGAAATCCAAGAATTTGTTAAGACCTATAAAGTTAAAACTATTTTTACAGAGAGTAATGCTTCGTCTAAAGTAGCTGAAACGCTTATCAAGTCAACAGGTGTGAGTCTTAAAACTCTCAATCCTTTAGAGTCAGACCCACAAAATGATAAGTCTTATTTAGATAATTTAGAAGAGGATATTGCAATACTAGCAGAAGAATTGAAATGAGGAAATTATGAAAAAAACAACGAAATACTTAGCTGGATCAGCAGTAGTTATTGCGCTTAGTGTTTGTGCTTATGTTTTAAATCAACACCAAGAAGCAGAGAAGAAGGAAGATAATCGTGTATCTTATGTTGATGGGAAAAACAATGAGTCTAAAAAGAACGAGAATTTGACTCCTGATCAAGTTAACAAAAAGGAAGGTATTGAGGCCGAACAAATTGTTGTGAAAATTACTGATCAGGGATATGTGACTTCTCACGGAGACCATTTCCATTACTATAATGGTAAAGTTCCTTTCGATGCAATCTTTAGTGAAGAACTAGTCATGAAAGATCCAAATTATCAATTGCGTGATGAACATATCGTGAATGAAATTAAAGGTGGTTACATCATCAAAGTTGATGGAAATTATTATGTCTACCTAAAAAATGCTAGTCAAGCTGAAAATATTCGTACCAAAGAACAAATTGAAAAACAAAAACAAGAGCATACATCTGACAAAAAAAATGATTCTAAGGAAGTTGTAGCAGCTAGAGCTCAAGGACGTTATACAACTGATGACGGTTATGTTTTTAACGCTTCTGATATCATTGAGGATACAGGAGATGCTTATATCGTTCCCCACGGAGGTCACTTCCATTATATTCCTAAGAGTGATCTGTCAGCGGGTGAATTAGCTGCCGCAAAGGCTTATTTATCTGGCAATAGTTCAGCTCTCAGTCAACCCTTGTCACTGACACCGAATAATGGTGTTTCTGCAGCAGATGATGGTTATGTCTTTAACTCTAATGATATTGTCAGAGATACTGGCGATGCTTATATCGTACGACATGGGGACCACTATCACTATATCCCTAAATCATCTCTTAACAATCATCAAGCACAATCTAACACTCCAAGCTTAGAAAGTCCTTCTAATTCTACACCAAATAATCCGTTACCACATGTTCACCATGAAGAAGAGGAACACGATCATGGTTTTGATGCAAATAGAATTATAAGTGAAGATTCAGAAGGTTTTGTTATGAGCCATGGCGATCACAATCATTACTTCTTTAAAAAAGATTTATCCCCTGATCAAATTAAGGCTGCCCAAGATCACTTGTACGGCAATAAACATTCAGAAACTAGCCCAGATAACCACAGTAGTAAACCAGAAGAACACCATCATGATAACCATGGAAACCATCATGAGGAAGAGCACGATCATGGCTTTGCAGTTGATCGTGTAATAAGTGAAGATGATAAAGGATTTGTCGTTTCTCATGGAGATCACAACCACTATTTCTTTAAAAAAGATTTAACAAAAGATCAGATTAAAGCTGCTCAAGAACATTTAAACAGTCATAAAACTGAGTCTGTTAAACCTCTTGCAAAAGATGTAGAAGCATTTTCTAGAGAGGCCAGTGACAAAGAAAAAATGGAGTATATTGCTAAGACCTACGGTGTACCGCTAGAAGCCATTCGTATCTCAAATGGATTCTTTGTATTTGGAAATCCTGATCAAGACTATGACCCAACACACATTCATCCTTATGCAATCCGTAAGGAACACGTCCGTATTCCTTTAGTTACCGGGGACCCTGAACTTGATTTCCTAAACGAGCTTTATACAACTGCTATACGTGATGGTGTTTCACCATATAGTTTGCAAGTTGAAAATGGAAGTTTCGTCATTCCTCACGGAGATCATAACCATTATATTAAAGTTCAAACAAAAGGTTACGAGGTCGCTCTTAAGAATAAGATTCCAGCGCTACAATCGTCTTATCAACCAGGCACATTTGATGAAAATACTGTAGATCATAAGGTTGAACAGCTTTTGGCAGAGAGTCGAGAACTCTATAAAGACAAGCCAAGCGTACAGAGACAGATTGAACTTGCTTTGGGGCAATTTTCTGAGAATATGAAGAAGCTATCAACCAACTCTACTGCAGGTTATTTGGCAGCTCTTGATCAATTTGACAAACAGTATATTCATATTGATTCAACTGTGAGGCCTACTGAAGCTAGTCCATTAGATAAAAAATACCAAGCTCTGGTGGATAAGATTAATACCTTAAATACGGATGCTTATGGACTTCCTAAGAAGGATCTCTTGGTACAATTACAGGAAAGCAAACTAGCTCAAGATGAAGCTGGATTAGATGCTATAGATGCTAAATTACAAGCTTTACAAGACTTTAATGATCGTACAGGTGTCACAACAGTCGAGTACATTAAATATTTCTATCAACATCTATCTGATGGTAGATTAAACGATAAGCTTCGTAATAAAGTTGCTAACTTAACGTGGACTCTTTATCAGTCACAATCATTCCTAAAGGCAACAGATTTAAATAAACTCTTCCCAGAAATCTATCAAACAAAATTTGAAGTAGAAGAAGCTCTTAAAAATGAGCCCGCTGTAAGCAAGTCTTCAGAAACTATCCTAGATATCGAAAAAGTTGACGGTCAGAGTGCAAAAACTGCAGTTTATGAGTTCTTGAGAGGTTTGTTTGATGATATTAAACCTGAAGAAAAAACTAATCATGTCTTAAAAGAGCAGGTAGAAGAGTTACTAACCAAAGCTGAAGAATTGATTAGTAAAGTTAAGGAAGACGGTGTAAAAGTTTCTCTTGCTGATGAACTTAAGAATCTTAAGGTTGCTAGTGATAAAGATAATGCTGACCTTGATGAATTAAACACGCAAGTTCAAGATCTTCTAAAACGTATTACACAGACTATTCAGAAAGAAAGTCAGGAAGAGGCTCAAGATCCACAACTTTTGGCTCTCTATCAACAGCTTTATAACAGCGTCATTGCCCTCCATAGCTATTTGGAGATGAATAATGGTTCAGATGCTGACTTTGAAAAAGTAGATGCTCTGTTTGATAAACTAGCAGCAGCAAGTAAGGATAAGCAGGCTCTTCTAGCAGTTGCTCAAGAAATTCTCTTATTGAACCAAGAGCTTAGATCTAAAGCAACGCCAAGTCAAGAAACACCTGTTGAAACAAAACAAGAAACACCAGGTCAAGCAAGCACTGATGAGCAAGTAGAATCTAGCTCAGTGCAGACAACAACAGAGAATACTTCTGAAACAACAACTGAACTGAATCTTGAATCAACAGAAAAAGTCTCAGACTAAAAAAAAGACGAAGTAGCTTAGCTACCTCGTCTTTTTTTAGTTTTTATAAGCTACAATTCCAATAATAGTGTCAACTGCACGTTCCATTGTTTGAAGGCTAACGTATTCAAAACGGCCATGCATGTTTTCACCACCAGCAAAGATATTTGGCGTTGGAATTCCCATAAAGGAAATCTTAGAACCATCTGTACCACCACGAATTGGTTCGATAATAGGTGTGATACCAAGGTCTTCCATAACCGATTTGGCAATAGTTACTGGTGTCATATCCTTTTCAATGACTTCTTTCATGTTGTAGTACTGGTCAGTCAATGTTAAACTGACACGATTGCTACCAAGTTCTTGGTTCATCTTATCAGCTATAGCTTGCATAGCAGTTTTACGTGCTTCGAAGTTTTCTTTTTCAAAGTCACGAATGATATAGCTAGCACGCGATTCCTCTACACTACCAGATATATCCATGAGATGGTAGAAACCTTGGTAACCATCAGTCAATTCAGGTCGATCGGTTGCAGGAAGTTGGTTGTGGAAATCGATTGCCAACTGAAGGGCGTTAACCATTTGTCCTTTGGCTGTTCCTGGGTGAACATTACGACCTTGGAAGTGAAGTTCTGCACCCGCAGCAGAGAAGGTTTCGTACTGAAGTTCACCTAGAGGTCCGCCGTCAACTGTATAAGCAAAGTCGACATCGAAATCTTCTGCATCAAATTTATTGGCACCAACACCGATTTCTTCATCAGGTCCAAAGCCGACACGAATTTCGCAGTGCTTAATTTCAGGATGAGCAGTCAAGTATTCGATGGCTGTCATGATTTCGGCGATACCTGATTTATCATCAGCACCGAGAAGGGTAGTCCCATCTGTAGTAATTAAAGTTTGTCCATGATATTTCTCTAAGCTCTTAAAATCTACAGGATCAAGCTTGAAACCAGATTTACCTAGTTCGATAAGGCTACCGTCGTAGTTTTCAACTACTTGTGGATTGACACCTTCAGCATTAAAATCAGCCGTATCCATGTGGGAGATAAAACCAATCTTGCGAGTTAAACTTGGATCGTTAGCTGGAAGTGTACCGATAGCAAAACCGTTTGGCAAATAATAGACATTTTGCAAACCGACACGCTTCATCTCTGGGATGAGAACATTAGTCGCAAAGTCTACCTGACCCTGAGTGCTTGGTGTAGTAGTAGAATTTTCGTCTGAACGTGTGTTAACCTTAACATAAGTTAAAAAACGCTCTAGTAATGTTGGATATTTCATCATAACTCCTTTTTATAATTTTTTATTTACCTAAACAGAATTGGCTAAATAATTTTGTGATAAGCTCATCTGGCGCTGCATCACCAGTAATTTCTCCGAGAATTTCCCAGGTACGGGTCAAATCAACCTGAAGCAGGTCGACTGGCATGCCCAATTCAAGACCTTCGTTAACAGCTTGCAGGCTTTCAACTGCCTTTTCAATTAATGAAATATGACGGGCATTAGACAAGTAAGTAGCATCTTGCTCAACAAGTCCAGCATTTTCAAAGAATAGGTTGTTGATGCGTTCTTCAATCTTATCAATGTTTTGATTTTTAAGGACTGAAATGCGGATGATATCTTCAGGAAGTTTCTTTGTTTCAATAGCTTCTGGGAGGTCAGTTTTGTTGAGAAGAATGATTCGATTAGTATCTTGACTAATTTCAAGAAGTTGTCGGTCTTGAGCGGTTAGTGGTTCGCTAGCATTTAGAACCAATAGAACCAAGTCAGCTTCCTTGAGGGCTTTCTTGGAGCGTTCAACACCAATTTGTTCCACGACATCATCCGTTTCACGAATACCTGCAGTATCAATCAACTTCAGTGGGACACCGTTGATATTGACGTATTCTTCGATTACATCTCTAGTAGTACCAGCGATGTCAGTTACAATGGCCTTGTCTTCACGCAGGAGGTTGTTAAGAAGGCTGGATTTCCCAACGTTGGGACGACCAATGATGGCCGTTGAAATTCCTTCACGAAGAATTTTACCTCGACGGGCTGTCTTTAGAAGATTGGTCAAGAGTTGTTCAAACTCCATAGTTTTTTCACGGACAACAGCAGTAGTGGCTTCTTCTACATCGTCATACTCAGGGTAGTCGATATTAACTTCAACCTGAGCCAAGGTATTGAGAATTTCCTGACGAGTATTGTTAATGAGATCAGATAGGGATCCATCAAGTTGTTTGACTGCTATATTCATAGCCTTGTCAGTCTTAGCACGGATGATATCCATCACTGCCTCAGCCTGAGTCAAGTCTACTCGACCATTGAGGAAGGCACGCTTGGTAAATTCACCAGGTTCTGCCATGCGAGCCCCTTCACGGATAGCCAATTGCAGGATTTCATTGGTCACGGCAATCCCTCCGTGGGTGTTAATCTCGATAATATCCTCACGAGTAAAGGTCTTCGGAGACTTCATAGCCCCAACCATGACCTCGTCCATAACCTTACCAGTTATAGGGTCAACAATGTGGCCGTAGTTCAGTGTGTGGCTGGCGACCTGACTTAAGTCTTTGCCTTTAAAAATCTTTTGCGCAATGGCAAAACTGTCTGTTCCGCTCAAGCGGACAATACCAATGGCTCCTTCTCCAAGAGGTGTGGAGATTGCAGCAATGGTATCAAATTCACGTGTAATCATGTTAATTCCTTTTTTAAAATTGAAGCCTTTTATTTACTAATATCTCTTAAAATTGTAACAAAATAAAGTTTTTTATTCAACGAATGCCACTTATAAAGAAAAGCCTAAGCAGATTGCTTAAGCTTTACTTAGTGCGCATTTCCCCTTGCGGGAAGTAAGTTCCTTCTGGCATATCGTTAATAATAACGTGAACAGCAGATTGTGGTGCACCAGTGTTACGTACCACAGCTTCAGTTACTTCCTTAGCTAAGGTTTTCTTTTGCTCTAGCGTGCGTCCTTCAAATAAATCGATGCGTACAAATGGCATAATAGTTCCCTCCACTAGTTATTTGATTTCTTTTATTTTACCACAATTTGCCGTTTAAAGCTTTGAGAAAATATGGTATACTAGAATGTAGCAAAAATTTAGAAATGGACGTGAAATAGAAGCATGGCACAGTTGTATTATCGTTATGGGACCATGAACTCTGGTAAGACGATTGAGATTTTAAAAGTGGCCTATAACTACGAGGAGCAAGGAAAAGGAGTTGTGATTATGACTTCTGCTCTGGATACGCGTGACGGTGTTGGCTATGTATCTAGTCGGATTGGCATGAAACGCCCAGCTATTGCGATTGAGGAGACGACGGATATCTATGGCTTAATCCGAGATTTGGAAGTCAAACCCTACTGTGTTTTGGTTGATGAGGCTCAGTTTCTCAAACGTCACCATGTTTACGACCTAGCTCGTGTTGTTGATGAGTTAGACATACCTGTCATGGCTTTTGGCTTGAAAAATGACTTTCGCAATGAACTGTTCGAAGGTTCCAAGTATCTCTTGCTCTTAGCAGACAAGATTGACGAAATCAAGACCATCTGTCAGTATTGTAAGAAAAAGGCGACTATGGTTTTGCGAACACAGGATGGACTGCCCGTTTACGACGGAGAACAGATCCAGATTGGTGGTAATGAAACCTATATCTCAGTTTGCCGTAAACATTATTTTGCCCCTGAAATCAATAAGGAGAATGAAGAAAAATGAACATCTATGATCAACTACAAGCTGTAGAAGACCGTTATGAAGAGTTAGGAGAATTGCTCAGCGGCCCTGATGTGGTTTCATATACCAAGCGTTTTATGGAACTT
>ERZ772912.1171-NODE-1171-length-10787-cov-3.370294_pt1 | contig 10787 bp, 9 predicted proteins | sample MGYA00512119_ERZ772912 | MGnify/ENA primary metagenome ERZ772912 (study PRJEB29015, sample SAMEA2738048) | human oral metagenome | biome: human oral; feature: human-associated habitat; material: saliva | place: China | collected 2230 ...
TATGTATTTGGTAAAGATGGTACAGATCCTAAAGATCTTGGATTGAACAACCAGGGTTCTGTCGACGGTATCGAATACGCAAAAACTTGGTATGCTAAATGGCCAAAAGGTTTGCAAGATACAAAAGGTGCTGCTAACTTCATCCAAACACAATTCCAAGAAGGTAAAACAGCTGCTATCATCGATGGTCCTTGGAAAGCTGCTTCATTGAAAGAAGCTAAAGTAAACTACGGTGTCGCAACGATTCCAACTCTTCCAAACGGAAAACAATACTCTGCCTTTGGTGGTGGTAAAGCTTGGGTTATCCCTGCAGGTGCGAAAAACCTTGATGGCGCTCAAAAATTCATTGACTTCTTGACAAGTACTGACCAACAAAAAGCTTTGTTTGACAAGACAAATGAAGTTCCTGCCAACACAGAAGCTCGTAAATATGCGGTTAGCAAAAACGATGAATTGACAACTGCCGTTGTTGATCAATTCAAGAATGCTCAACCAATGCCAAATATCTCAGAAATGAGTGCTGTTTGGGATCCAGCTGCTACTATGCTTTTCGATGCTGTAAGTGGTAAAAAATCAGCTAAGGCTGCTGCAGACGACGCAGTGAAATTGATTAAAGAAACCATCGAACAAAAATTTGGTAGCAAATAAGACAGTTTTTAGGTTTGAGTAAGAGGTTGGAGACAAAGTCCCAACCTCTTATGTTCAATTTTCAAGCACAACTCACTGTCGAAATTGTCTTCTTGCTCTTTAGCAAGGACATTATAAGGAGATTTGAATGACTACAGAACAAAATCCTAAAAAGGCTATGTGGCTCTCTTTGATCCCGGGTCTTGGGCAAATTTATAACAAACAAAAAACCAAAGGCTATATTTTTCTTGCCGTAACTGTTCTCTTTCTCGCCTATTTCCTAGGAATTGGAGCTGGAGAATTAGCGAAATTGGTTACACTTGGAACCGTCCGTGGACAAGATAATTCCCTCTTTATCTTGATTCGTGGGGCCTTCCACTTGATCATTACCATTGTTTACTTCCTATTTTATGCCTTAAATATTAAGGATGCAGGAACCGTTGCAAAACGCATCAACAATGGTATTGCCGTTCCAAAAACTGGAAAAGAAATGGTTCAAGCAATCTATGAAAATGGCTTCCCTTATTTATTGATCATTCCTTCATACATTGCCATGACCTTTGCGATCATCTTCCCAGTTTTAGTAACTTTGATGATCGCCTTTACCAACTACGACTTCAAACATACTGCACCAACAACCTTGCTGGATTGGATCGGTTTCCAAAACTTCACTAATATGTGGACCTTGAGTACCTTCCGTTCAGCCTTCACATCGGTTCTTGGCTGGACCTTGATTTGGGCCCTCGCAGCATCAACTCTTCAAATTGTATTGGGTATTTTGACAGCCATTGTGGCCAACCAACCTTTCGTAAAAGGAAAACGAATCTTTGGGGTTATCTTCTTGCTTCCTTGGGCTGTTCCAGCCTTCATCACTATCCTAACTTTCTCAAATATGTTTAATGATAGTGTCGGTGCCATCAATGCGCAAGTTATCCCATTGTTTGCGAAAATTTTCCCATTCTTAGATGGCGTCTTGATTCCTTGGAAGACTGATCCTACTTGGACAAAAATCGCTTTGATTATGATGCAAGGTTGGCTCGGTTTCCCTTACATCTATGTCTTGACTTTAGGGATTCTTCAATCGATTCCAAACGATCTTTACGAAGCTGCTTATATTGATGGTGCCAACGGTTGGCAAAAATTCCGTAGCATTACTTTCCCAATGATTATGGCTGTTGCAGCTCCAACTTTGATCAGTCAATATACCTTCAACTTCAATAACTTCTCCATCATTTACTTGTTTAACGATGGGGGACCTGGTTCTGTCGGAGGAAATGCCGGCTCTACAGATATCTTGATCTCATGGATCTACAAGTTGACAACCAATTCTTCTCCTCAATATTCAATGGCCGCAGCGGTAACCTTGATTATCTCTGTGATTGTGATCTCAATCTCTATGATTGCCTTCAAGAAACTACATGCATTTGATATGGAGGATGTATAAAATGAAAAATTCAGTTCAATTTAAACGCCGCCTCAATCATTTCTTGACTTACCTGTACATGGTGGTTCTTTCAATCGTTATCATCTATCCATTGTTGATTACAATTCTATCCGCCTTCAAATCAGGGAATGTCAGTGCCTTTACACTTGATTTTAGTGGCAATCTTAGTTTTGATAACTTCTCAAAACTTTTCTCTGAAACTCATTATGGCACTTGGTATATGAACACCTTGGTTATCGCCATTATCACCATGGTTGTACAAACAAGTATCGTTACCTTCGCAGGTTACGCTTACAGCCGTTACAATTTCTTGGCGCGTAAACAAAGTTTGGTCTTCTTCTTGATTATCCAAATGGTTCCAACCATGGCAGCCCTCACAGCCTTCTTCGTTATGGCTTTGATGCTGAATGCCTTGAACCAACCTTGGTTCTTGATCTTCCTTTATGTTGGTGGTGGTATTCCAATGAATGCTTGGTTGATGAAGGGTTACTTCGATACGGTTCCAATTTCCCTCGATGAATCTGCGAAATTGGATGGTGCAGGACACTTCCGTCGCTTCTGGCAAATCGTCCTTCCTCTTGTTCGTCCAATGATTGCCGTTCAAGCACTTTGGGCTTTCATGGGGCCTTTCGGAGACTATATCTTGTCTAAATTCTTGCTTCGTGACGAAGTGAACTATACGGTAGCCGTTGGTCTTCAAACCTTTATCAGTGACCAAAAAGATCAAAAAATCGCCTTCTTTGCAGCCGGTGCTATTTTGATCGCGGTTCCAATCTGTATCTTATTCTTCTTCCTACAAAAGAACTTTGTTTCAGGCTTGACAGCTGGTGGAGATAAAGGATAAAATAGAATCTTATTTCAAGCACATTTTATTTTTAAGTTGAGGGTAGTATGGTGGATGCTTTACTACCCTTCGTTAAGAATAAAATCAATGCAAAGAGAAATCTCTTTGCATTTCTGATTCCCTTATGTTTAGAAAGGTCATCTTCTTATGCCCTATCCTTTTAATTATTTCGCAAGTATCTTCAATTTCCGCTCTTCTTTTGCAAACCGCAAAAAACTGAGCTGGTTCCAAATGATTTTTACTTCTTTCTTTCTAATCTCTATCACACTATTACCTGTGGCTCTGCAAAATGCTCAACTCAAAACCTATCCTTTGACAACCTTTGTCAGCGATGTGTTTGATCCTTTATCAACAGACGTTATGAAAGATATCCAAGAACACGTCGTGATCAAAGACCAAGAGCTCACCTATACAGGGACTAACCCTGTACACAAGACTTCAAAAGGACAGGTTATCTTAGGCCAAGAGGCAAAGGCTAGTGAAGGCAAGGAGTTAACACTCCATTTTGATCGCAAACAATTGATTATCTCAAAAGAGAATAAAGAACTCGCTACAGTCTCATACCAGGCTATTAATCAAGAGAGCCTTCGGGATAAAAAAAGCTTCACTCAAGCTATCTCTAGCGATTGGTTCCGCGACAATCGACTCCCTGTCAGTCTCTTTCTCGTGATTTTCTCTGGCTTCTTGTCGACAGTCAATTATTTGATTCTCATCCTAGGGGCCTCTTTCTTCCTCTACTTGACACGAAAATCTCGACTCTTTTCACTACAAACTTTCAAGGAATGTTTCAATTGTATTCTGAATTGCTTGGGACTCCCTATTTTACTAAGTGTCCTCATCAGTTTACTATTCCATCAAGTATTTACTACGACGATCATGATCCAAAATGTCTTATTTGTACTCTATCTTGCCATGGTATTTTATAAGACCCACTTCCGTGATCCAGACTATCACCGCTAGGAGGTTTTTTCATGCGTGTTACCATCAAAGATGTGGCGAAACTTGCTGGCGTTGCGCCTTCTACTGTCACGCGCGTCATCCAAAATAAATCCACGATTAGTGATGAAACAAAAAAACGAGTCCGTAAGGCCATGGTCGAGCTGGACTATCATCCCAATCTTAACGCTCGCAGTCTCGTCAGCCAATCTAGTCAAGTCATTGCTTTAGTCCTTCCAATCGATAGTGATGTTTTCTACCAGAATCCTTTCTTTCCAACTGTTTTAAGAGGGATTACCCAGATTGCTTTAGACAATGATTATGCTATCCAAATCTGTACAGGTCAAAATGAAGAGCGACGACTCGACAACCTCAAACAACTCATCTATGGAAATCGTGTAGATGGTTTGATTTTCCTTTATTCCAACCCGAATGATCCTCTGGTTGACTTTGCGATCAAAGATAAGTTCCCTTTCCTCATCCTTGGAAAAGCAACTTCTCCTTTTGTATCGCTAGTCGATAATGACAATATTAAGGCCGCATTTGATGCGACGGATTATTTCATTCGACAAAACTACCGGAAAATTGCTTTTATCGGGGGAAACAAAGAACTGTTTGTATCTCAAGACCGTTACCAAGGTTATAAAGAAGCCCTCCAAAAAGCAGGGATTCCTCTCGATGAAAAACTCGTTCATTTTTCATTTGGGTTTATGTTAGAAGATAATTCTTATCAATTGATGGAGAGTCTTCCCTTAGCAGAACTAGATGCCATTATGACAACCGATATTCTTGTTGCCGAAGGTGTTCGCCAGTATTTGCAAGAACACCAGCTGACGATCCCAATTATTTCCTTTGATTCGATCAAACCACGCCTAGATATTGAAGCCTATATTGATATCAATGCGGTGGAACTTGGACGCGAATCTGTTCGAACGATACTTCAAATTATCAAGGATAACAAGGAAGGAAAAACTGTCTGCTACCGTCAATTGATCGACCACACCATTACGAAACTTTAGGAGTCTTTATGTCTACATTTACTGCTTATTTAGATGACCAAGACCTCATTCGTATCCAAAAGGGAGAGGAGCATATCCTTCCTTTTTATTTGAAAACGAACCAAGGTCATCTTGCCTTAATCCCTGTCAAAACGTCAAGTGCAGCGACTGACACAGGAGACTATTTCTTAAGCCCTATTCCGCTTGAACTCGGAGAAGAGTACACCATCTACGATGCTGCTGGAAATTCTTCTATACTCCACTATCGAAACATCGTTCGCAAACCCATTTTCGATCAAACCTTCACCTATACTGGAGAGGATTTAGGAAGTTTTTACACACCAAATCAGACGCAATTTAAATTCTGGGCACCCATTTCGCAAGATGTGAGTCTCCATATCGAAGATCAGATCTATCCGATGACACGTACAGAAAACGGTGTCTGGAAACTCTTGCTCAAAGGGGATTGGGAAGGAGCTGCCTACCACTATGAATTTCGTGTCAATGGCCTAGAACGTCGGATTCACGATCCCTATGCTCTATCCTCTTTAGCAAACTCTGGAGATAGCTTAGTCGTCGACCGCAAGAAGATCACACGTCCTATCACACGTGCTGCTCGTCAACTAGACCCGACAGAAGCAATCATCTACGAGATGAGCGTTCGGGACTTCTCTGTCCAAAAAGAGGCCGGCTTTAAACACCCTGGTAAGTTTAAAGGGTTGACAGAATCGCCTCAACTCAATGGTCAGATCCTTGGATTTGATTACCTTCAAAAACTTGGCATTACCCATGTACAGTTACTTCCTGTCTATGATTTCGGTAGTGTTGATGAAGAGAATCAATGGAAAGCCTACAACTGGGGTTATGATCCTGTCCAATACAATGTTCCAGAAGGTAGTTATGCCAGTGACCCCAACGATCCTTATGCACGGATTTGGGAGCTCCAAGATGCTATTGCAACCTATCACCAATCTAATCTCAGTGTTATCATGGATGTGGTCTACAATCACGTCTACCAGGCCGATGAGTATGCATTTGAACAAATCGTACCCGGTTATTTCTACCGCTATAATGCAGAAGGAGAGAGGACTAATGGAACCTTCTGTGGGAATGATGTCGCAAGTGAACGTTCCATGGTAAGACACTATATCAAGCAATCCCTCAAGCAATGGGTTTCCCTCTACGGCTTTGATGGTTTTCGCTTTGACTTGATGGGAATCTTAGACATTCAAACCATGACAGAGATTGCAGAGGAGCTCCGTGAAATCTATCCTAACGTCTATCTCTATGGGGAAGGGTGGAAGATGGATACAGGCCTCTCTGAAGACCAGCTCGCTCACCAGTACAACTCAAAACGATTACCAGATTTTGGCTTTTTCAGTGATAATTTCCGGGATACGGTCAAGAGAACACTCTTAGCCGGTCACCGTTGTGATAGTCAACATCCAGCCAATGATTTTTCTAATATCCTAACAGCAAATGTCGGGAAAGCAGGACCTGCTCATTTCATCCAACCTCAACAAGCCATTCAGTACGTCGAATGCCACGACAATGCAACTGTTTTTGATTATTTCCAACTTGAAAAAGAAGAGATTCGTCTAGAGGAGCGAAAAGCTCTCTCACGCCTCACTCTTCATTTGGTATTATTATCCCAAGGTGTACCTTTTATCCATGCTGGTCAAGAACGTTACCGCACAAAAGGGCTCGAAGAAAACACCTATAACTTGCCAGATAGTCTCAACCAATTGGACTGGACATCCCTTTCAAAATGCCAAGAAGAACTTGCTTTTCTTAAAGAATTGATTGCTTACCGGAAATCGCAACCTCTCCTTCGTTTGAAAAAAGGACAAGAGATTCGAGATTACTGTGATGTCAAATGGTTGTCTGATTATCATTTTATCTACACGATTGAAAAAAATCGTGAAAAAATAACGATTCTCGTTAATATCGGTGATCAGGACATGACCTATCAACATCCGAGCGATAGTCAACTGCTATTTGCCTATCCTCATGCAAATCTCCAAATGCCTATTCCTAAAGGAAAGGAACTTTCTATTTCCGCCCATAGTTGGCTCCTTCTCCGAGAAGCTGAATAAACAAAATAAGGTCACCACAATGTGGGACCTTATTTTTATTCTTCTGTTTCCACAAAGCGTCCAATGATATGAACGTTTTCTGAAATGGTGATAAAAGCCTGAGGATCAGCTTTTTTCATAATATATTTGAATTCATTAAACTCTGCACGCGTAATAACTGTCAGCAGAACCGCTTTTTCTTGATGGTTATAGGTTCCTTCTGCATTGTGGATAATGGTCGCTCCACGATGCAATTTTTTATGAATCTTTTCAATAATAGCATCCGGCTGGCTCGTTACAATCATGGCCTGCATCCGTTTTTGCTTGGTAAAGACAGCATCCGTTACTCGACTCGATACGAAGATGGTAATCATAGAGTAAAGAGCATACTTCCAACCAAAGGTCAAACCTGCAATCAACATAATGGTCCCATTGACCAAAAAGGAGATGCTGCCGACATTCTTTCCTGTCCGTTTTCGAATCGTCAAACTGACAATATCCGTTCCTCCACTAGAAATGTTATTCCGAAGGGCAAAACCAATCCCTGTCCCCATGACAACCCCACCAAACAAGGCATTCATGATCGGATCGTTGGTTAAAGTAACCACTGGTACGAACTGAATAAAGAGGGAACTCATCGAAACTGTAATAAAGGTAAAGATGGTAAATTTATGTCCAATTTGATACCAAGCCACAATCATCAAAGGGATATTGATGGCATAAAAGGTCAACGAAACCGGAATCGTAAAGCCGATAAAGCGTTGGCTCAAGACAGATAAAATCTGAGCTAGCCCTGTTGCACCGCTGGAGTAGACATGGCCTGGTTGAAAGAAGAAGTTGACAGCAATTGCTGATAGAAATCCATACAGCAAGGAAGCTGACACTTTTTCATCGTATTTCTCACGGGAGATGCTCTTCAGCACGCGCAATAATTTAATGTTATAAGCTAGTCGCCACACATGATAGCGAAATAGCTTATGAAAGCGAGTTTTTTTCATTTTCAATCCATCGATTAGAAGAAAAGGAAAATCTTAAAGCAACTGATTCCTAGACTTTCCTTTTTCTATCTTGTCCTATTCTTGCTCTGCTACTTCTACTTGAAGGTTTAACTCATCCAATTGTTTCTCAGAAACGACAGAAGGAGCTTGTGTCATTGGATCTGTCGCCTTGTTATTCTTAGGAAAGGCAATGACTTCCCGAATATTGTCTTCACCTGCAAGAAGCATCACGAAGCGGTCCAAGCCAATCGCCAATCCTCCATGTGGTGGGAAACCATAATCCATTGCTTCCAACAAGAACCCAAATTGTTCATTAGCAGCTTCTTTTGTAAATCCAAGCGCCTTGAACATCCGTTCTTGTAAATCTTTATGATTAATCCGTAGGCTTCCTCCACCTAATTCATAGCCATTTAAGACGATATCATAGGCAATCGCCCGAACTTTTGAAAGATCGCCTTCCAATTCATGCTCTGTTTCAGCTTGTGGAAGTGTAAATGGATGGTGAGCAGACATATAACGGCCTTCTTCTTCAGACCATTCAAACATTGGCCAATCCACTACCCAAAGGAAGTTGAATTGATTGTTGTCAATCAAGTCAAGCTCTTTCGCAAGACGAACACGCAAAGCACCAAGTGTTGCATTGGCTACTTCAAGAGTATCTGCTACAAAGAGGACTAGATCTTTGTCTTCTAATTGTAAAGCAACTGTCAAGTCACTTGTCAATTCTGTCAAGAACTTCGCAACAGGACCGTTCAAGGCACCTTCAGCATATTTCACCCAAGCAAGACCTTTTGCACCGTATTGCTTCGCAACTTCTGTCAATTTATCGATGTCTTTACGAGAGTAATGATCCGCCGCACCTTTGACAACGATCGCCTTAACTGCTGGAGCTTCTGAAAAGACTTTGAAGTCTACACCCTTGACAACCTCTGTCAAGTCCTGAAGCAACATGTCAAAACGTGTGTCTGGTTTATCTGAACCATACAAGGCCATGGCATCATCATAATTCATCCGTGGGAATGGGAGTGTTACCTCAATTCCCTTGGTTTCTTTCATGACACGTGCAATCAAGCCTTCTGTGATATCTTGGATTTCTTGATCACTCAAGAAAGAAGTTTCCAAGTCGACCTGAGTAAATTCAGGTTGACGGTCTCCCCGTAAATCCTCATCCCGGAAACACTTCACGATTTGATAATAGCGGTCAAATCCAGCATTCATCAACAATTGTTTTGTAATCTGAGGACTTTGTGGAAGGGCATAGAAATGGCCTTTGTTGACACGGGAAGGAACCAAGTAGTCACGTGCTCCTTCTGGAGTTGACTTAGAAAGGAACGGTGTTTCCACATCAATAAACTCTAATTCATCTAAATAATTGCGGATTGAATGAGTTACTTTTGCACGGAGTTTGAGGTTTTCCAACATCTCAGGACGACGAAGGTCTAAGTAGCGGTAACGAAGACGAGTATCATCATTAGCTTCAATTCCGTCCTTGATTTCAAATGGCGTTGTTTTGGCAGTATTAAGAACCGTAATAGCCTCTACCTTGAGTTCTACTGCTCCAGTTGGCAAGTTCGGATTTGCTTGTTCACGAGCTTCCACAAGACCTGTCACTTCTACAACATATTCACTGCGGATGCTTTCAGCTGTGGCCATCACTTCTGCACTAACTGTTTCTGGATTGATCACCAATTGCATGATTCCTTCGCGGTCGCGTAAATCAATAAAGATCAAACCACCCAAGTCACGACGACGGCTAACCCATCCTTTCAAGGTAATATGAGTTCCAATGTGTTCTTCACGAACACGTCCAGCATACATTGAACGTTTCATTTCTAATTAATCTCCAAACTAATATTCTTCCTTCTATTTTACCATAAAGACCAGCAGAAAGTGGCCTTTAGCTCAACTTTTTCAGTTACCAACTTCTTTAGTTATCGTGGCCAACTTCTTCCTTCTTTTTGGGATCATCGTAGAGAGTGGGGGCTATCACCTTCATTAAAGTCGCTGTCCCAAATCTCAAGACAGCTGCTGCTAGTCCAAAAATAGGGGATAAGTAACGGAAAAAGAAATCTCCCCTAAGTGCGTAGGTCATGCCACCCACAATAAAAAAGATAACAATCCCCTGAACAATTGCGTAAAACCAAATTTTTTTCACACTATTTCTCCTTTTCACATGCTAGCTGACTTATCCACTGTTTTTCATCACTTATCCACAAAAATGTGGATAACTTTTACCTATTTCCCCCTTAAAAGAGGAAGGATCATCAGCATCAGGACTTGTTTTCATCCATTTACAAGCAAGTTTCCCACAACCTGTGGATAACTATCTTGCTTACTTGTGACTTTCCGTCCCTTTCCTCACAAATCAAGGAGCCAGGATTCGATCCTGCCCCCTTTGATCAAGCATTATTTAAATTCGTCTGGTGTTCCTTTATATTGGGCCCAATCTTTACTGAAGAAGCGATCATTTAGATGGTAAGTTGGTGCTTTTTCAGCCTTTGTGACAAAGGGATTGACCGCTTTATCAAAGGCTAGCCAACCATTCCATCCCATATGAATCGTATCTTCCATAAAGTAGGGCTGATCACCATCTTTAGAAAAGTCAGCAATATTGGTGAATCCTTGACTTTCCAATTGGTAACGAATCTTTTGAACAGCCTGTTCATACTTTTCTTGGCTCAAGCCTGTGTATTTCATCCATTTGGCATTGACTGGAGGAATCACAAAGATGACATTGGTCCGAGATTTAGCAAACTGGTCTAGAACCAATTGCAAGTCATTGTACTCTGGAGATTGAACATAGGATTCGTTCTTTTGGAAACCTTTTAGTTTCTTCAATCTCATTTTTAAACGAGTATTGTAAAA